>Ga0182018_10000372_pt1 | contig 59144 bp, 49 predicted proteins | sample 812P2MmetaG_FD_120490 | JGI IMG/M metagenome (GOLD analysis project Ga0182018, IMG submission 120490) | Permafrost microbial communities from Stordalen Mire, Sweden - 812P2M metaG | ecosystem: Environmental > Terrestrial > Soil > Wetlands > Permafrost | place: Sweden: Stordalen | collected... | reverse complement strand
GTTCATTGCATGCCCGACTCACGGCGACGACACTTTTTAGCATACGCGCTCGTCTGGGGACTTTGCGGTTTGGGAATAGGCATGACCCTCCACCTGGGCCGCAGCCTGACGCCCCACTCCGCCGTCGCGGCGCGCACTGCGCTCGATGGCGGCGAAAACCCCTCGCCGGTCCCGCCACCCGCTGGGGCCTCGCCCCAGTTGTCGCCGCCTCACCTCTTCCATGGCCCGCTGGGCCGGCTTCCCGCGCAGCTCATCCTCATCCTCCTCGCCACCCGCACCCTCGGATGGATCTTCAGGAGGCTGCGGCTTCCGGGCGTCGTTGGGGAGATCACGGCCGGCATCCTCCTAGGGCCCTCTCTCTTTGGCTGGCTCTGGCCCGAAGGCTTCAGCTTCATCTTCGCGCCTTCCTCGCTCGGCATCCTGAAGGTGTTGAGCCAGATCGGCGTCAGCGTGTTCATGTTCGTGGTCGGGATGGAGGTGGACATTGGCCACCTGAGGGACAAGGCCCGCTCAGCGTTTCTGATCAGCCAGACGGGGATCCTCGTGCCCTTCCTCTTCGGCACAGTGAGCGCATTGTTCCTCTACCCGGGCTATGCGGGCGCCGCCACGGGTTTCTCCTCGTTTGCGTTGTTCCTCGGCATTTCGATGAGCATCACGGCCTTCCCGGTGCTGGTCCGCATCCTCGAGGAACGCGGCATGGCCCGGTCGCCGCTCGGCCAGACCGCGATCAGCTGCGCCGCCATGGGCGACGCGAGCGCGTGGGCCCTCCTCGCTTTGGTCGTCGCCTTCGTGAGGGCCCAGGGGGTGGAGGCGACGTTTCTCAAATTCGCCGCATTGGCCGCGTTTGCTGCGTTCATGGTCCTCGGGGTCCGGCGCTGGCTTCCCCGCTGGCTCCGCACGTCCGAGCGGTCCGTGCCGCCCCCGTGGACTGTCATCGGCGCCGTGACGCTCGTCATGACGGGTTCAGCCCTGGCGACGGAAGCCCTGGGAATCCACGCTTTGTTCGGCGCATTCCTAGCCGGGGCGATCCTGCCGCGGGATGGCGGCCTTCGCGGTTATATGATCGGCCGGCTGGAGTCCGTGACGGGCGCGCTTCTCTTGCCCCTGTTTTTTGCTTTCAGCGGGCTACGCACCCATATCGGCCTCCTGAACGACCCGGCGGGCTGGCTCGCCTGCGCGGTTATCGTTGCCGTGGCCACCGCCGGCAAGCTGGGAAGCACCGTGGGGGCCGCCCGCCTGGACGGCATGAAATGGAACGACGCCTTCCGACTTGGGGCCCTGATGAACACCCGGGGGCTGATGGAGCTGATCGCGCTGAACCTCGGCTACGACCTAGGCGTCCTCCCCGCCCCGATTTTCGCCATGCTGGTTATCATGGCGTTGGTTACGACGTTCCTGACCGGGCCCCTGCTGAGCTTGGGCGACTCGTTCGGGGCCGGGACTTGACTCCCGTCTTCGCGGCCAAGGCCGGCCGCGGGCCCAAAAAATGGCTGCCCGGCCTGGATTCGAACCAGGACTAGGTGAGTCAAAGTCACCGGTGCTACCATTACACCACCAGGCAAGAAATTGGAGTGAAGAACGTGCGGGCCGCACGCCAACCCGGTCAAGGTTGGAATCGAGCCCCTTCGCACTGGGGAGTTGACGCCTTATTTGCCCAATCGTTTCATTGGTGCCCATGCACGCAACCCTACCCGTTGACCCCAGGGTGAAGTACAAGCGCATCATCCTCAAGCTCTCTGGCGAGCTCCTGCGCGGCGATAAGTCCGGCGACCCCATCGATGCGGACGCCCTGGAACGCACCTGCAAGCAGGTGAAGGAGATCCACGATCTCGGCGTCCAGATCGGCGTCGTCATCGGGGGCGGAAACATCTTCCGCGGACTCTCCGGCGAGAAACGCGGCGTTGACCGCACGACCGGCGACTACATGGGCATGCTGGCCACGGTCGTAAACGGCATGGCGATCATGGACCGCCTGGAAAAGATGGGGGTGACGACCCGGGTTCAAAGCGCCATCCCGATGAACCAGATCGCCGAGCCGTTCATCCTGCGGCGCGCGATCCGCCACCTTGAGAAGGGCCGCGTGGTGATCTTCGTCGCAGGAACCGGAAACCCGTATTTTTCGACCGACACGACCGCGGCGCTCCGCGCCTCCGAGATGCGGGCCGACATCATCGTGAAGGCGACCAAGGTGGACGGAATCTACGACAAGGACCCGAAGAAGCACGCCGACGCGGTGAAGTACGATGAGATCACCTTCATCGACGCCCTGAAGCAGCGGTTGAAGGTCATGGATTCGACGGCCTTCTCGCTCTGCCTCGACAACCATGTGCCGATCCTGGTCCTCGACCTCCACGAAGAGCACGCGATCCTGCGCGGCGTGACGGGCAAGAAGGTCGGCACGCTGGTGCACGGTTGATTCCTTCCCCCCTAACCTCCGAACCCCATGTCCCATCCCCTCCTCGCCGACGCCAACGCCAAGATGAAGAAGGCGCTGGACTTCACGCTCCACGAATTTTCGGCGATCCACACCGGCAAGGCCACGCCCGCGATGGTCGAGGGCGTGATGGTGGAGGCCTACGGCTCCCATATGCGCCTGAAGGAATGCGCCGCGATCACGACGCCCGATTCGCGGATGATCCAGATCCAGCCCTGGGACCCCACGCTCACCAAGGCGATCGAGAAGGCGATCCATACCGCCAACCTCGGCTTCAACCCCACCGTCGACGGCAAGATCGTCCGCATCCCGCTGCCCGACATGAGCCGCGAGCGCCGCCAGGAATTTGTTAAGACCGCCTCCCGCATCGCCGAAGAGGGCCGCGTGCACATACGAAACGTCCGCAGGGACATCCTCGAGGCGGTCAAGAAGGCGAAATTCCCGGAGGATGAGTCGAAGCGGCTTGAGAAGGATGTCCAGAACGCCACCGACAAGGCCATCAAGGACATCAACGACCATTTTGCCGCCAAGGAGAAGGAGCTTCTCGCGGTGTGAGGGCGCCGGCATGCTGAAGCCCGGCAAACGGACGGCCCGCGTGATCGTGAAGCTGGGCACCGGTGTGCTCACCTCGGGCGTGGGTCGCCTCAATACCGCGAGGATCGCGGAGGTGTGCTCGCAGCTGGCGGCCCTGAAGGCGTCGGGCACCGAGGTGATCGTGGTCTCCTCCGGCGCGGTCGGCCTCGGGATGGGCCGGCTCGCACTGACCCGGAGGCCCTCCGAGACCGCCCGGAAGCAGGCCCTCGCCGCGGTCGGCCAGAGCCTCCTCATGGAGACCTGGCAGACGGCCTTCGCTCCCCACGGGGTCACGGTGGCCCAGGTGCTCTTGACCCACGAGGACCTGCGCGCGCGCTCGCGCTACCTCGGGGTCAAGGAAACCCTGGCACAGGTGATCGCCTACGGGGCCGTTCCCATCATCAATGAGAACGACGCGGTGAGCGCCGCCGAGATCCGGTTCGGCGACAACGACACCCTTTCCGCGATGGTCGCCAGCCTCATGGGGGCGGAATTCCTCATCATCCTGTCCACCGCGCCCGGGCTCATCGACCTGAAGGGAACGGGGCGCGTCATCCCGCTGGTCGAGAGGATTACTCCCGAGATCGAGGCGATGGCCGGCGGCACGACGAGCGAAACCGCGGTCGGCGGCATGGTCAGCAAGCTGTCGGCCGCCCGGCTCGCCACGAAATCGGGCTGCGGCGTCTTCATCGCGAGCGGCGCAGAACCCGACATCATCGCGCGCCTGCTGGCGGGGACTGGGCCGGGGACGTTTTTCGTGCCGAGCGGCCTGCCGCTCGAGGCGAGGAAGCGCTGGCTCGCATATTTCCAGCGGCCCTCCGGGACGGTCGCAATAAACGCCTTCGCCGTGCCCGCATTGAAGGAGCACGGCAGCAGCCTCCTCGCCGTCGGCGTCACCGGCTCGTCGGGGGATTTCGCCACGGGCGACGTCGTCGACATCGCCGGGCCCGACGGCGCGGTGCTCGCGCGCGGCAAGGTCGCATTCAGCCCCGACGAGATCGCCGCGATCGTCGGAATGAAGAGCGAGCAGGTCCGGGCGCTTCATCCCTCCCGGAAACGGATCGAGGTCGTGCACCGAAACGACCTGGTGCTCCTTTGACCGCCTTCGCGCAGCTCCGGGGGTTGACCGGCCCTCAGTGGAGGGCCTTCACCGCGGCCTACCTCGGCTGGATGCTCGATGCTTTCGACTTTTTCCTGCTCGTCATGGTGGCCGGCCACGTCGCCGACGAGTTCCACACCACGCTAAAGGGGGTCACGTACGCCCTATTTCTCACGCTCGCCATGCGGCCGGTTGGCGCGCTGCTCTTCGGCCTGATCGCGGACCGCTACGGCCGGCGGCCGGCGCTGATGGGGAGCATTCTCCTTTACGCCGTGGTCGAGCTGCTGTCGGGATTCGCACCCTCGCTCAGCGTCTTCCTGGTCCTGCGCGCGATCTTCGGGATCGGGATGGGAGGAGAATGGGGCGTCGGCGCCTCGCTGGCGATGGAGTCGGTTCCGGCAAAAAGCCGCGGCCTCCTGTCCGGGATCCTGCAGCAGGGCTACCCGGCCGGCTACCTCCTGGCGACCCTCGTCAACGGGTTCGCGTACCCCTATCTCGGCTGGCGGGGGATGTTCTTCATCGGGGCGCTGCCCGCGGTGCTGGTGCTGCTCATCCGGATGGGCGTCCCCGAATCACCCGCGTGGATCGCCGAGCGCGCGAACCCGCGGAGGGCGGAAGTCAACCGGACGAGCGGCATCGCGGCCGCTCTCCGCGGGCGCTGGCCGCTCTTTCTCTACATGGTCGTCCTCATGGCGGCGTTCAACTCCTTCAGCCACGGCACGCAGGACCTTTACCCGAGCGGGTTCCTCGAGAAGCAGCGCGGCCTCCCCCTCGCAGCCGTCACCGAGATAGCGATCGTCTATAACCTCGGCGCCATCGTGGGCGGGATCCTCTTCGGGGCGGTCTCGCAGAGGATCGGGCGCCGGAAGGCGATCGCGGCGGGCGCCCTCCTCGCCGTTCCGATGATCCCATTCTGGATCGGAGCCAGCTCGGTCGCGGGCCTCGCGGCGGGCGCTTTTTGTCTCCAGTTCGCCGTCCAGGGGGCATGGGGCGTCGTGCCCGCCCACCTGAACGAGCTCTCCCCCGCGGCCGTCCGCGGCACGTTTCCCGGGCTCGCCTACCAGCTCGGCAACCTCGGGGCGTCCTTCATCGGCACGCTCGAGGCGACGATCGCGGATCGCCGGGGCAATGACTATGCCTTCTCGCTCGGATGGGTGGTCGCCGTCGTGGCGATCGTCCTCGCCACGCTCGCCCTCGCCGGGCCGGAGGCGCGCACCGCAGAGTTCGCCCCGGAATCCGCCTAGGTCCCCGGCCCCGCCACCATGGATTTTGTCCTCGAAAACCATCCCGCGCCCGATTCCGTCCCGCACATCGACTTTCGGGCGCAGTTGAACGACGAGCAGTTCGCGGCCGTGACCGCCGATCCCGGCCCGCTCCTCGTCCTGGCGGGCGCGGGCTCCGGCAAGACCCGCACCCTCACCTACCGCGTGGCGTGGCTCCTCTCGCAGGGGGTTCGCCCCGGCGAGATCCTGCTCCTGACCTTCACCAACAAGGCCGCGAAGGAGATGCTGCACCGGGTCCAGGAGCTCACCGGAATCGAGCCCAAGCGGTTCTGGGGCGGGACCTTCCATTCGATCGGGCACCGTGCGCTGAGGATGTTCGGGGACTCCATCGGGCTCGCGAAGACGTTCACGATCCTCGACGCGGAGGAGGCCGAGCGCCTGCTGAAGCAGGTGGTCGAGGCCATGGACCGGCAGTTTTTCAAGGACAAGACCCGCCCGAGGCCCGGGCCGCTCTTCGGGATCATTTCGCTCGCAAGGAACACGCAACTCTCGGTCGAGGCCACGGTCGCCAAGTATTTTCCCCATTATTCCGACATCGCCGGCCTCCTCCCGGGCTTCGCCGCGGCCTACGCGGCAAAGAAGCGCGAGCAGAAGGTCTGCGACTACGACGACCTGCTCGAGGACTGGCTTGCGATGCTGAAGCAGGCCCCCGAGATCGCCGACTACTTCTCGAGCCGGTTCCGGCACGTGCTCGTCGACGAGTACCAGGATACCAACACACTCCAGGCACAGATCGTCGACACCATCGCTGCGCACCACCGGATCATGGCCGTCGGCGACGACGCGCAGTGCATCTATTCGTGGCGGGGGGCGAACTTTGAGAACATCATGACGTTTCCCGACCGCCATCCCGGGACCGCGATCCACCGGATCGAGACGAACTACCGGTCCACGCCGGAGATCCTGAACCTCGCCAACGGCGTCCTGATGGCGCAGCCGAAGGGGCGGCATTTCGACAAGGAGCTCCGGGCGGCGCGCGGCCACATGGAGAAGCCCTTTGTCGTCCAGCCGATGGACGACCGCGAGCAGGCGGAATTCATCGTCAAGCGCGTGCGCTCCCTCCACGAGGACGACGGCGCGGCCCTCGCGAACATCGCGGTCCTGTACCGCTCGCACTTCATCGCGGTCGAGACGCAGATCGCGCTGGCGCGCGCCGGGATCCCCTACCACATCACGAGCGGCGTGAAGTTCTTCGAACGGCAGCACATCCGCGACCTGGTCGCGCTCCTCCGGTTCGTCTACAATCCGGCCGACGGGCAGGCCTGGGAACGGATCGCGGTCCTGCTCCCGAAAGTCGGGGAGAAGGGGGCGCAGAAGATTCATGCCGCGGCGGCGGCCCTCGCCCGCGAACGGCAGAAGGACTTTCTCGACGTGATGGACGACGAGGACGTGCGCTCCAAGGTCGCGAAGGATGGACGCGTCGAATGGGAGTCGCTCATCCTCTCGCTCCGGCAGGTTCACGACGCGATGCGGGATGGACGGCCCGCCGACGCCGTGGAGACGGCGATCGACGGGTGGTACGGCGACTACCTGAAGGGCGCGTACGCGGACTATTCGGACAGGCTCGAGGAATTGACGGCGCTCGTCGGCTTCGCCCAGCGATTTGAGGAGACCCAGGATTTCCTGGCGCAGATCCTTCTCCTCAACAGCGAGACCAGCGACCGCCACGTCGAGGCCGATACCGACGCCGTGAAGCTCACGACGGTCCACCAGGCGAAGGGGCTCGAGTACGATGTCGTCTTTGTGATCGGGCTGGCCGACGGCCAATTTCCCGGGCGCCGCTCGATCGAGGCCGGCGACGTCGAGGAGGAGCGGCGGCTCTTCTACGTCGCCGTCACCCGCGCCCGGAACGAACTCTATCTCTGCTACCCCAAGATCGCCTCGCGTCCCGGGCCCGGCGGAATGATGAACTCCCCGAGCCGGTTCCTGCAGGAGCTCTCCCCGAGCCTCTACCAGGAGCTGAAGCTGCGGAGGGTGAACAACTGGTGAGCCGGGCCGCGCGGGGCGGCCACGTTTCCAAGCTGTTACCGTCTCGATTTGCCACTTTGTCCTTCCCAGCGATAGTGTGCTGAAGCTCAACTCGGAAGCGACCATGCCCCATCACCCTGTAGAAAACGTCGTCATCATTGGCACCGGCTGCGCCGGCCTCACGGCCGCGATCTACGCCGCCCGCGCCAACCTGAATCCCCTGGTCCTCGAGGGGCCGCTGCCGGGCGGCCAGCTGACCACGACGAGCGAGGTCGAGAATTTTCCCGGGTTTCCCGAGGGCGTCGACGGCTTCCACCTGATGGACAGCCTGCGCAGGCAGGCGACCAAGTTTGGCACCCGATTCGAGCAGGCGCTCGTTCATTCGGTCGATTTTTCCGCGTCCCCGCGCAAGCTGCACTGCGGCGAGCGCACGGTCCTCGCAAAAACCGTCATCATTGCGACCGGCGCGTCCCCGCGGATGACGGGGATCCCGGGAGAGAAGGAGCTCTACGGCGGCAAGGGGGTGACGACGTGCGCCACCTGCGACGGCGCGTTTTACCGCAAGATGGAGGTGGCGGTGATCGGCGGCGGCGACAGCGCGGCCGAGGAGGCGCTCTTCCTGACCCGGTTCGCCAGCAAGGTCTACTTCGTCCATCGGCGCGATTCGCTCCGCGCCTCCAAGATCATGGCCGAGCGCGCGACGTCCCACCCGAAAATCGAGATGGTCTGGGACAGCGCGCCGGTCGAGGTCACCGGCGTGGGCGACGGCGCGGTCAGTGGGCTAAGGATCAGGCATGTAAAGACCGGGGCCGAGTCGGTCCTGCCGGTGAAGGGGGTCTTCGTCGCGATTGGACACGTGCCCAACACGGCCGCATTCGCCTCGGCACTCGCGGTCGACAAGAACGGCTACTTCGTCCCGGAGGCAGCCTCGCAGGTCCGGACCAGGGTTCCCGGCGTTTATGTCGCCGGAGACTGTGCCGACCATGCCTACCGCCAGGCGGTCACGGCCGCAGGCATGGGCTGCCAGGCCGCGATCGACGCCGAGCGCTGGCTTGCAGATCACGGCGGGTGATATTAATTGTCGGCGCGCAATGAAGGCCGCGCACTCTTTTTCGCACAAGGACGTCGACCGACGGTTGCGCCGGCTCACCGAGGCTTGCATCGCTAGAATTGAAAAGAACCCGAATTTGTTGGAACGCGCCCGAACGCACGCCGCGCAATATTCGAATGTCCCACTCCGTCAAGAATGGGAGAGATTGCTGGATCTTCCATGGCCTGAATTGCGCACTATTCTCCTCGAAGAATCGGACGACGGGGACCGAATCCGCCAGAGTATACCGTTTTGGGGGTTTTTGAGTAACGAAGAGCGGCTGCGTATAATTAGCTCCACATGACAAGATCGCAGCTCGAACACATTATTCGGGCAGCCGGGTCGATCACGGACGAAAAGGTAATTCTGATTCTAGGAAGCCAATCGATTCTGGGTTCAGTCGAGAATGCTCCGGAAAAGCTGCTTCTGTCGATTGAAGCGGATGTTTTCCCATTAAAGGCGCCGGATAAGATGGAGCTCATAAATGGCTCAATCGGGGAAATCAGCCGATTTCACGGCACTTTTGGATACTATGCACACGGAATTCCTCCAGAATCGTGTCCGCTGCCGGCTGGATGGGATAAGCGCCTCAATCCGATTCGAAATGAAAATACTAACGGTATAACCGCCTGTGCCTAAACGCCGTCGATCTTGCGTGCTCTAAACTCGCGGCGGGAAGGCCCAAGGATCTGGATTTCGTGGCCGAAATGCTGAAAAATAGAATTGTATCACCCATAATCCTGGGAAAACGCATTGCGGATCTCCCTCGACCCGAGGACCGCGACGCAGCTCGACGATCATACCAAATAATTGAACATAGGCTGAAATTATTGGAGATCGCCGATTCAAATGAGCCGGACACGCTGAACAAAAGTCGCGCAACGGAAAAAGGCCGCGACGAGCTGTCATTGTGACGGCCGCACTTGGCATCCCCGCGGATTACGCAAAAAAATATCGCCTCTCTCTTCACCTCGAGGCGACCGAGCTCATTTCAATAGCGATCGGTACCGGCGATCGCGACATCCTGCTCTCGCGGCCCGTAGCGGCCGCATGGGAACGGATGCACTCGGCCGCCTCCGTTGCCGGGGTCACCCTGCTGGCCCTCTCTGGCTTCCGCAGTATCGAGCGCCAAGCCGAGATCATCCGCGCGAAGCTGTCGGCGGGCGAATCAATCGACGCCATCCTGCGGGTGGTGGCCGCGCCCGGCTACAGCGAACACCACACGGGAAGGGCGATCGACATCGGCACCCCGGGGGAGCCCCCGCTGGACGAGGGTTTCGCCCGGACGCCAGCGTTCCAGTGGCTCGGCGCCCATGCGGGGGACTACGGCTTCCTCCTGTCCTATCCCCTCGGCAACCTCCACGGGATCGCATACGAGCCCTGGCACTGGTGCCACGCGGCGCACTAGCCGCGGCCTGTCACTTCGCCGCGTGGGCCGCCTTTGCCCGCAGGTAGTCGTTCAGGCTATTCGCGAGGCTGACAAAATCAGACGGGATCATGATAACGGTCGTGCTGTTGTTCTCGGCGCCGACCTCCGAGATCATCTGGAAACGCCTCAGCTCGAGGGCGGCCGGATTCTCGGCCATCTGCAGTGCCGCCGCCGACAATTTCTGCGACGCCTCCAGCTCGGCCTCGGCCTTGATGATCCGGGCCCGTTTCTCCCGGATGGCCTCGGCCTGCATCGCCATGACCTGCTGCATCGCCACCGGAAGCTCGACGTCCTTCATCTCGAAGCGCTCCACCTCAAGCCCCCAGGCGGCCGTGGATCCGGCGATGCTTTGCTGGAGGAGTCCGTTGATCTTGTCCCGCTGCTGAAGCACCTCGTCGAGGTCGTGCTGGCCGATGATGTTGCGAAGGCCGGTCAGGGCGAGCTGGTAGACCGCCGCCCCCGAGTCGCGGACGGCGATCACGGATTTCGCGGAATCGACGACGCGGTACCACAGGACGGCGTTCACCTTGATGGTCACGCTGTCCCGCGTGATGGTCTCCTGTTGCTCGGCGGAGACGGTGCGGGTGCGGATGTCGATGATGACGGACCGTTCAATGCCGAGGGGAATGATCCAATAGATGCCGGGCCCACGGAGCGCCACGAAGCGCCCCAGGCGAAACAGCACGCCGCGTTCGTATTCCTGGGCGATGCGGATTCCGGATAGGACCAGGAACGCGATGACGGCGAGTGGGATGAGGATCATGTGGATCGGGGGTTGATTTTAGGAAGTCGTTCGGGGTTGCGGGTTGCGCAACCGGAGGCCCGCCGGAGGGGCGCGCAAGGGGGGTCAGTAGGGGAAAGGCTGGATATCGCTGTGCCCGATGAAGCCATTGTGGGTTAGAAACAGCGCCACCACCCCAAACGCGACCGCAACCAGCAGCACGTCGACCGATGCGCGGCCCAGCTTGGATTCGACGGTCTTGCGCCGGAATAAACCGCAGACCGCGGCGGCGACTGCGACGACGGCAAACACGATCGTGGAGTTCATGCTTCGGGACCCTTGACCGACTCAAAGGCGTCGGATCCCCGGGGGACAGCAAAAAGGAACCCCGCGGAGGAAGCGCGGATCCAATGCCGGGCGGATCCTTCCATTTTAGAAAATTATCAACATGGTAACCATAGGGTTACAAATCATCTTTAGAATGATTCTTATTCCTAGTTGAAACCCGGTACCCATTCCAATTAACTGATCTAAACGACCCTAACCATGGTATCAAACACCGATTCCACCGAGGCCCTTGCCCAACGCCTTTCCCACAGCGGGCTGCGCTCCACGCCCCAACGCGAGGTGATCTACAGCGTGCTCCTGAAAAAAAGGGACCATCCCACGGCCGAGGACGTGTATGCCCGCGCAAAGCCGGATATGCCCATGATCTCGCTCGCGACCGTCTACAACTGCCTTGAGACCCTGGTCCAGTGCGACCTCGTGCGCGCCGTGCACTTCGAACGGGGACCGACCCGCTATTGCCCGAACCTTCATCCGCACGCCCATTTTCACGACGAGCAGACCGGCGCGACGCACGACATCGAGCTGCCGTCCGGCCTGCTCGACCAGGTGAAGTCCGTCCTCCCGCCGCATTTCGACGCCTCCTCGGTCGAGATCACGTTCCGCGGCAAGTCCCTCCCCAAGGCCTGATCATCCCCACTCTTCCACAGCGCATGTCCTCCCTCGAAATCAAGAACCTGCACGTCTCCACTGGGGACAAGGAAATCGTCAAGGGTGTCACCCTGACGATCCAAACCGGCGAGGTCCACGCCGTGATGGGACCGAACGGAACGGGGAAATCCACCCTCGCCAAGGCCGTCGCCGGCCACCCGGACTACGTGATCACCGAGGGGGACGTGCTGATCGATGGCAATTCGATCCTGGAGATGGAATCCGACGAGCGGGCGCGCGCGGGAATCTTCCTCGCGTTCCAGTATCCGAGCGAGATCCCGGGCGTCAGCATCGCCAACTTCATGCGGGCCGCGATCCAGGCCCGGATGGCGGAGGGCGAGGAGATCGACGCCTCGGGGTACTACAAGCGCCTCTACCAGAAGATGGACCTGCTGAAGATCGACCGGAAGTTCACCTCGCGCTCCGTCAACGAGGGATTTTCGGGCGGCGAAAAAAAGCGGTCCGAAATCCTCCAGATGGCCATGCTCGAGCCGAAATTCGCGCTGATGGACGAGACCGATTCCGGCCTCGACATTGACGCGCTCCGGATCGTCTCCGACGGCGTGAACCACCTGCGCGGCCCGAACCTCGGGATCCTGCTCATCACCCACTACCAGCGCCTCCTCAGCTACATCGTGCCCGACCACGTGCACGTCATGATCGACGGACGCATCGTCAAGAGCGGCGACAAGTCGCTCGCGCTCGAGCTCGAGTCGCGCGGATACGACTGGGTCAAGAAAGAGTTTGCCACCGCCTGAACCGGAAACCCCCACCATGTCCGAAATCACCGATACCGACACCCTCGTGACGACCGCGGAGAATCCCGTCTCCGGGATCGACCAGGCCGCGGGCAATTTCAGGTACGACATGACGTACGACTTCGACGCGGGCACCGGCCTGACCGAGCGCACCGTCGACTATATCTCCTCGGTCAAGAAGGAGGCCCCGTGGATCCATGAATTCCGCCAGAACGCGCTGAAGACCTTCTTCTCGAAGCCGCTTCCGACCCACTGGGCGTCCAGGGACCTGGAGAACATCGACTTCAACAAGATCCGCTACTACCTCTCGCGGGGGCTGAAGCCCAAGCGGACCTGGGACGAGGTGCCGGCGGACATCAAGCGCACCTTCGAGCGGCTCGGCATCCCCGAGCAGGAGCGCAAGTTCCTCGCCGGCGTCGAGGCCCAGTTCGACTCCGAGGCGGCCTATTCCAACATCAAGGAGGCGGTCTCCAAGCAGGGCGTCATCTTTGTGAACTCGACCGAGGGGCTCCGCGAGCATCCGGAGATCTTCCGCAAATACTTCGGGAAGGTCATTCCCACCGGCGACAACAAGTTCTCGGCGCTCAACAGCGCGGTCTTCTCCGGGGGATCGTTCATCTACGTTCCGCCCGGGGTCAAGGTGTCCCACCCGCTGCAGGCCTACTTCCGGATCAATGCGGAAAACTTCGGCCAGTTCGAGCGGACCCTCATCATCTGCGACGAGGGCAGCGAGCTCACGTACATGGAGGGCTGCACCGCGCCCAAGTTCTCAACGGCGACGCTCCACAGCGCGGTGGTCGAGCTCGTGGCGCTGAAGGGCGCGAAGATCCAGTACATCACCGTCCAGAACTGGTCGTCCAATGTCTTCAACCTCGTCACCAAGCGCGGCCTCGCGCACGAGGAGGCGGAAATCAAATGGATCGACTGCAACATCGGCAGCCGGCTCACGATGAAGTATCCCGGCGTCGTCCTGAAGGGCCGCAAGGCCAGGGGCGAGGTGATCTCGATCGCCCTCGCGAACGACGGCCAGCACCAGGACACGGGCGCAAAGATGATCCACGCGGCGGACGAGACGACCTCGACCGTCGTCTCGAAGTCGATCTCGGTCGGCCAGGGCCGCGCCACCTACCGCGGCGTCGTGCACATCCCGAGGCACCTCAAGGGCTGCAAGAACAACACGGAGTGCGACGCCCTGCTCATCAACACGAACAGCCGCACCGACACCTATCCCGCGATCACGGTCCGGGGCGACCGGCACGCCGTCCAGCACGAGGCCAGCGTGTCAAAGGTGAGCGCCGACCAGATCTTCTACATGCAGCAGCGCGGCCTCACCGAGGGGCAGGCCATGAGCCTTTCGGTGAACGGCTTCATCAACGACCTCGCCCGGCAGTTCCCGATGGAGTACTCGGTCGAGCTGAAGCGGCTGATCGACCTCGAGATGGAAGGGAGCGTGGGCTGAACCATGGCCGTTGCCACGACTCCCGTCCTCGACCTGGTCGGCGGATTCACGGCGGACGTGTTCGCCCGCCATCTCGCCGAGCAGTCGGCCGCTCCCGCCTGGTGGATCGAGCGCAAGCAGGCGGCCTATGCCCGCTTTGCCGCGCTCCCCATGCCCACCCGCACCGACGAGGGCTGGCGGTTCAGCACCATTTCAGGGGTGACCCTGTCGGGGTTTGCCCCCGACGCCGGGCGCGCGTCGGACGGGTGCCCCATTGTGGCGGCGCCCCTCGCGATCGCCTCCGCGGCCGCGCTCTCCTTCCTGGACGGCCGGATCGCGGCGCGAACGCCCGTGTCGGCCGAGCTCGCTGCGAAGGGCGTCGTTGTCGCCCCCTTCTCCGAGGCGTTCGCCCAGCATGGGGGCCGGCTCAAGGAGCACTTCATGGCGCAGCCCCAGAAGCTCGGCTCCGCCAAGTTTGCGGCGCTGCACGAGGCGTTCGTCCTCGACGGCGCGTTCGTCTACGTGCCCCGCGGGGTCGAGGTCGACCGGCCGATCGTCGTCGTCCACGCGGCTACGGGCTCTGGCTCCGCGGTTTTCCCGCACACGCTCGTCATCGCGGAGGACAATGCCCGGGTGACGGTCGTCGACCACTTCGTCTCGCAGGACGAGTCCCGCCAGTTCGCCTGCGGCGCCAACGACCTCTACGCCGGGCACGGCGCCCGGGTCAGCTACGCGGCCGCGCAGTGCTGGTCCCATGAGGCGCTCTCCCTCCAGTTCAATTCCACCGTCGTCCGCCGGGACGCCCGCGTGCAGTCGCTGAACGTCCACCTCGGCGGCAGGCAGGCGCGGCACGAGTCCTTGAGCCAGCTCCAGGCCCCGGGGGGCTTCTCGGAGATGCTCGCCATCACGGTCGCGAGCGGCGCGCGGGAATACGACCAGCGGACGCTCCAGATCCACCAGGCGCCGAACACGAAATCGGACCTCCTCTACAAGAACGCGCTCCTCGAGCGGTCGCGGACCATCTTCTCCGGCCTCATCATCGTCGATCCGGATGCGCAGAAGACGGACGCCTACCAGAGCAACCGGAACCTGATGCTGAGCGACGATGCGGAATCGAACTCGCTGCCCGGCCTGGAAATCCAGGCCAACGACGTCCGCTGCACGCACGGAGCCACGAGCTCCCGGATCGATCCCGAGCAGGAGTTCTATCTCAAGTCGCGGGGAATCCCGGCAAAGGCCGCCAACGAGCTCCTGATCTTCGGGTTCTTCGAGGAGGTGCTGAACCGCCTCGAGAGCGAGGAGCTTCAGGCGGCGCTGCGTTCGCTGGTCCGCAACCGCTTCGGGCGGTAAATCCCTCGCGCGCGATGATTCCCATGAACCGCGAGCGGACCCTGGCGCGCGAGATTTCCGCGACGCAGATCCCGTCGGGCGACAGGCAGGCGCTGGCCGCCGGCACGAAAATCCAGATCCACCAGACGCTCGGCGGAAGCTACACGGTCCAGACCGACTTCGGCCTCTTCCGGATCGACGGCAAGGACGGCGACGCCCTGGGCGAGCAGGCGGCGGACCACAAGGTCGACGCCGCGACGCTTGCGGACGGCGCGCCCGATCCCGACGCACTCTGGGAGCAGCTGCGCAAGGTGTACGACCCGGAGATCCCGGTGAACATCGTCGACCTGGGTCTCGTGTATTCCATGGAGGTGGAGAAGAGCCCCGACAGCGCGTTCAAGGTGAACATCGCGATGACGCTCACGGCCCCGGGGTGCGGGATGGGGCCGGCTATCGCCGAGGATGCCAAGGGAAAGATCCTCCTCGTCCCGGGCGTGGCGGACGCCGACGTCCGTATCACGTGGGATCCGCCGTGGAACCAGTCGATGATCAGCGAAGAGGGTAAAATGAAGCTTGGCCTCGTGTGACGTTTTACGAGCAGCTCGTGGCGCTCCAGAACGAGGGCGTTCCCTTCGTCCTAGTCACCCTCGTCGACGCCATCGGCAGCACGCCCCAGGATGCCGCGGCGAAGATGCTCGTGACAAAGGAGGGGATCCGGTGCGGCACCGTGGGGGGTGGCAAGGTCGAGGCCGCCGCCCTCAAGCTCGCCCAGGAGGCCCTCGTCTCGAGCGACGCCAGGCCCCGTTTCGTGTCGTGGACCTTGAAGGGGGATATCGGCATGACCTGCGGCGGCTCGGTCAAATTCTACTTCGAGCCGCATTTCGGGCACGGCCCGTGGAGCATCGCGGTCTTCGGCGCGGGCCACGTCGCCCAGGCGCTCATTCCCGTCCTCGTTCCGCTGCCCTGCAAGATCACCTGCACCGACACGCGCTCCGAGTGGCTCGAGCGCCTGCAGCCGGCGCGGAACCTGAAGACGATCCTCGCCGAATCCCCGGAGGCGATCGTTTCTTCGCTTCCCGACGACACCTTCCTCGTCGTGATGACCATGGGCCACGCGACGGACCGGCCGATCTTGAAACGCGCCCTCATGGAAAGGCATTTCCCATTCATTGGCGTCATCGGGAGCGCGTCCAAGGCGGAGATCCTGCGACGCGAGCTCCTGGCGGAGGGGGTGCCGCCCGAACGCGTTTCCCAATTCCATTGCCCGATCGGGCTCGATTTCGGGACCAATCATCCCCACGAGATCGCGCTCAGCATCGCGGCGCAGCTGCTGTCGGAACGGGACCGGGTGCTGGCGTCTACGGCGCCGACCGGCTCTTGATCGCGGCGAAGATCGCCTCGCACGTCGCTGGAGACGCGAGCGGCACCTCCCCGCCCTTCCCGCCGTAGGCGGCCACGGCGTCGCGCAGGGCCTCGCGGACCGAGAACGCAAGCATGAGCGGGGGCTCGCCCGAGGCCTTGCTCCCGTGGATCGTCCCCTCCTGGGCCGCCTTTGGAAGCAGGGTGACGTGCATCTCGATCGGGGCGTCGCTAATCGCCGGAATCTGGTAGGTGCTGGCGCTGTGGGTCATCAGTCTTCCCTGCTTGTCCCATAAAAGTTCCTCCCGGGTGAGCCAGCCGATGCCCTGCACGATTCCTCCCTCGATCTGCCCCAGGTCGACGCCGGGGTTAAGGGAGTTGCCGACGTCCTGGACCGCGTCCAGACGGACGACGCGGTGCATCCCGTTGTAGCCATCCACCTCCACCTCGGCCACAGCGGCGCCGCAGGCAAAATATTGGAACGGCCGGCCCGAGGCCGTGGACCAGTCCCAGTGGATCCCGGGCGTGGCGTAGAACCCCGACACGGAGAGGCTGATCCTCTCCATGTGGGCCTTGAAGCAGACATCGGCCATGTCGAGGACGGCGTCCGATCCGCGGGCAGATACCCGCCCATCGGCGAACACGATCGAAGAAGGGTCGACCGCCGATCCCGTCTTCACCGAAAGGAGCCCCGCCGCAATGGGCAGCAGTCGATCGCGAAGCGTCACGCATGCGTTGCGCACCGCGGCTCCGTTCAGGTCGGCACCCGACGACGCCGCGGTCGCGGAGGTGTTCGGCACCTTGTCGGTCGCGGTCGTCATCATCCGGATGCGGCTGGCGGGCAGTCCGAGTTCGCGCATCGCGACGCCGAGGATCTTCGTGTGGAGCCCCTGCCCCATTTCCGTCCCGCCGTGGTTCACCTGGGCCGTCCCGTCCATGTAGAGGAGCACCTGGGCGCCCGCCTGGTTGTAATGCGTCAGCGTGAATGAGATCCCGAACTTGAGGGGCGTGACCGCGAGGCCGCGCTTCACGCGCGCGTGGGTCGCGTTCCATGCGTCGACGACCCTCCGCCTCGCGGGGAAGTCCGCCTCCTTCTGGACCTGGGCCCACACCGTCAGCAGGCGGTTGTCGCCGATCTCCTGGAGAAAATGCGTGGTGTTCGTCTCGCCCCTGCCACGGTACAGGTTCCGGCCCCGGACGACCTCCGGCGCAAGGCCGAGCCGCCGGGCGATGCGGTCGATGATTTCCTCCATGACCAGCATGCCCTGCGGTCCCCCAAAGCCGCGGAAAGCCGTGTTCGAGGCCACATTGGTCTTTCCGATCAGGCCCGTGAAACGGGCCGCCGGGATATAATAGCTGTTGTCGAGGTGGAACAACGCCCGGTCGAGGACGGGCTGGGACAGGTCGAGCGACCATCCCCCGTCCGCGAAAAGGTCCACGGCCGCGGCCAGCAGCATCCCCTCCCGGTCGTAACCGACCGAGAAGGTCGCGTAGAAAGGATGCCGCTTGCCGGTGATCATCATGTCGAGGTCACGGTCGAGCTGGATGCGGACCGGCTGGCGGGTCTTCACCGAGGCGAGCGCAACCATCGCGGCAAAGGCGTTGCCCTGGGTCTCCTTCCCGCCGAAGGCCCCGCCCATCCGCGGAGACTGAACGACGACCTTGTTCCGGTGCTCGCCGAGCACGTCCGCGACGACGGACTGGATTTCCATCGGATGCTGGGTCGACGAGCTGACGAAGACCGATCCCGCCTCCCCCGCCTCCGCCCAGGCGGCCTGGGTCTCGAGGTAGAAGTGCTCCTGCCCGCCGAACGAGAATTCGCCGTCAAGCCGCAAGGGCGCCTTGGCGAGACCCGCCTCGCAGTCGCCGCGCGCCAGCGTGTGCGGCGGCGTGTGGAAGCTTCGCTGGGCCACGGCCTCCCTGATCCCAATGAGGGGGGGAAGCGACTCATACTCCACGACCACCGCGGCGGCGGCGGCACGGCACGCCCGGATCGAGCTCCCGACGACGATCGCCACCACCTGGCCGTGGTACTTCACCTCTGTGTCCGCGAAAAGCGGCTCGTCGTGACCCGTGCCGACCTGGTTGTGCCCGGGAATGTCCTCGGCCATGAGGACGATCTCGACGCCAGGCATCGCGCAGGCCGCGGTCGCGTCTCTTTTCAGGATCCGGGCGCGCGCGTGCGGGGAACAGACGGGCCAGATGTCGAGCATGCGCCGGCGCTGGGCCGTGTCGTCCGCGTAGAGTGCCCGCCCCGTCACGTGGCCCACCGAGCTCTCGTGCCGCAGGTCGCGGGATTCGTCCACCGGAAATGAATCGGCGCCGCGCTTGAATTCAAGGGTCCCGTCCTGGGCGAGGCTCGTGTCGCCGGAGACAAATTTCTCCCAGAGGGCGACGATGAGGCCGCGGCGATAGTCGGCGCCGCCGCGCACGTCGTCGATGGGCTTGAATTCCCCCGCGAGGACCGACGAAACCGTCGCCGCCGCCTCCGCGAGAGTGCGCCCCTCCAGGGCCGCCTCGGCCCGCCGAGCCCGGACCGGCGTCGCCGCGACCCCGCCAAATGCCAGGCGCGCGCGACGGACGATGCCGCCCGAGTCCGTGTCGATCGAGAAGGCCGCGGCGACAATGCTGATGTCGAGCTCGCGGCGCTTTGAGACCTTCAGGAAATCCGATCGCCGGACAAGGCCGACGGCCGGGGCGGAGCGCGGGAGCAGGACCTCGAGGATGATCTCGCCCGCCTGGAGCTGCGTCTTCCTGTACGCGGTGAAGAAATCCGACAGCGCCGCGGTCCGCCTGCCCTGCGCCGACGCGAGCACGAGCTCGGCGTCGAGCGAGAGGAGCACCGGGGCGCCGTCCCCTATGGGGGAGGCCGTGGCGAGATTCCCGCCGAGGGTCGCGCGGTTGCGGATCTGCCGGGAGGCAAAGACGCGGACCATCTTGGAGAGCGAGGGGTATTCGGGGCCGAGCGCCTCGTCGATGGCCGTGAGGGTTGCCGCGGCGCCGATCCGCCAGGCGGAATCGGTCCGGGTGATTCCCGTCAGCTCGGGGACGGCGTCGGTCGAGATGAGGCAACGCCACGAGGCGAACTTCTTCGTGACGTCGACGCCGATCTCCGTGGCGCCCGCCACGAGGCGCGCGTTCCCATGGCGATTCAGGGCATCGAAGAGGCCCGCAAGCGACGTTGGCCTGACGAAGCGCTGCCCTGCGGCCTCATAGTCCAGCGGCGCGGCGGACGGGATCGGCGCACGGAGCCTCTCGCGAAACGGATCGGGCGCGTCGCCCGCCCGCGCGCTGTCGCGATGCGCGAGGGACGCGATCGCCGCATCCCGGATCGGCCGGTAGCCTGTGCAGCGGCACAGATTGCCGCACAGTTGGTCGCTCATCTCGCGGGTTCCCCGGCAGTCGCTTCGGTAATAGCCCTCGAAGAGCGACATTACGAATCCGGGGGTGCAGTAGCCGCACTGCGAGCCGTAGTGGTCGACCATCGCGGCCTGGACCGGATGAAGCGCGCCGCCCTCCTTCGACAGCCCCTCCACCGTGATCACCTCGCGCCCCGCAAACATGGGCAGGAGCGCAATGCAGCTGTTGACCCCGCGGTAGGTGGGATTCCCGGAGCCGTCCCGCTCGACCAGCGCAACGGTGCAGGCGCCGCAGTCCCCCTCAGCGCACCCCTGCTTGCTGCCCGTCCGGCCGCTCGCCCTCAGGTAGTCGAGCAGCGTGGTCGTCGGGTTCTCGCCCTCGACCCGGACTTTCCGGCCATTGAGCGTGAATTCAAATCCCATGGGATCAGGTCGACAGGGCGGCCAGGGTGTGGGCGAGGACCTCGGCGCCCGATGCGATGTGCTCCGGCGACGCGTATTCCTCGGGCCGGTGGCTCCAGCCGTTGCGGCAGGGAATGAAGATCATCGTGGTCGGGCTGACGCGGGACATGAAGAGGGAGTCGTGGTACGCGCGGCTCACCATGCGCTGCGACCGGAGCCCCAGCCCCGCGCAGACTTTTTCGGCGATCGCGACCGTGGCGGCGTCCCCGGCCGCCGGCGGGTCCTCATTGATCTCCTCGAATTCCATCGTGACGCCCCTCCGGGCGCAGGCCTCGTCCGCCGAACTCCTGATCTCGGCCAGCGCCTTCGCCCGGGTGTCGAGCCGCGCGTCGCGGAGGTCGATCTCGAGGTAAGCCCTGAAGGGAACGCTGTTCACGGCGCCGGGCTCAATCCGAAGGACGCCCACCGTGCCGACGGTGTCCGGACTGCCGCTCGTTTTTGCGGCGCGCTCGACCGCGAGAGCGATCTCCGCCCCGGCGAGGAGCGCGTCGTGGCGCACCGGCATCAGGACCGCCCCCGCGTGGCCGCCCTCCCCGTGAAGCGTCACGCGGTAGCTGCTCGGCCCGGCGATGTGGGTGACGATGCCGATCGGGATCCCCTCGGCTTCGAGGATCGGCCCCTGCTCGATGTGGAGCTCGACGAAGGCGTGGTAATGGCCGGGCGGCAGGCGCACGGATTCCAGCGGGCCCGCATATCCCGCGGTCCCCCGCAGCTCATCGAGCGAGCGGCCCTCAGAATCGCGCAGCGCCAGCGCCTTCTCTACCGGGATCGAGCCGGCCATGAGACGGCTCCCCAGGCAACCGAGCCCAAAACGGGTCGGCTCCTCCGCCGTGAACATGACCACCTCGAGGGAACGCCTCGGCGCGAAGCCCGCCCGCTTCAGCGCCGCCAGCGCCTCAAAGGCCCCAAGCACGCCGACGACGCCGTCGTACCGGCCCGCGTTCGGGATCGCATCCGTGTGCGAGCCCGAACCCACGGCGGGAAGTCCCGGCTCACTTCCCTCCCACCGCGCGAACAGGTTGCCGACCGCGTCCTCCCGGACCGCGAGGCCGGCCTCGCGTGCGGCGCGCCGCACATAGTCCCTTCCCCGGAGGTCGGCCTCGGAAAAAAGCACCCTCGTGACGACCGGCGGGGGAGCCTCCGAAATCAGGGCCAGTTCGTCGATCCGTCGCCGGAGACCGGCGCTGTCGATCGCGATCCTGAGTTCGGGCTGCGGTCGCGTCATAGGGGGGCGCGGTTCACATCCTTGTAATAGAGGTAGCGCGCGGGCGCGTTGCCCATCGCGACAAACCATTGGGCGCAGAACGGCGCCATCCAGATCGCATCGCCGGCTCGGACGGGATACCAGGATTCCTCCAGGCGGTAAATGCCCTCGCCGGAAAGGATGACGAGCCCGTGCTCCATGATATGCACTTCCACAAAGGGAAGGTGGCCGCCGGGCTGGTACGCGAATAGGTTCACCGCCATGTCGAACGCGGGCTCATCGGGGAGCAGCACCTGCAGGTGGGCGGCCGGGTCCCCGAGAAAGGGCGTCCCCTTGACCTTGGATTGGTCGGAGAGGACCTCGCGGGGCGCCTTCACTCCGGCCAAGGGCGCGTAGGTTTTCTGGAACAGGGTGACGCGGGTGCCTTTTTTTGGCGCGCCGAGGCTCCACTCCGAGCCCGCGGGGCAGAAAAAATAACCTCCCGGCCCGAGGCGACCCCGCTTGGCGCCGACGGAGACCGTCGCGCCCCCGTCCATGACGTAGCCGAAGGTCTGGACGGCGCTGGCCGCGATGCGGACGGATCCCCCCCGCTGAAACGCCAGGAGCGTCTGGGCGACCTTGGCGCCCATCGCGGGAGAGACGAGCACGACCGCGGTCGCGCCGGAAATTCCCGGGATCGAGCTCGAGACGTGATTGTCCGGGGTAATCAGGGCATGGCGGGGACCGACGTGCGCGCGGGTGTGACCGAAGAGTTCAGGCATGGGATTGGGGGGAAAGGGGTCGGTTTGGACGCAGTTCGGAAGCAGGGCGCATTCCTGACGACGCTATGCTGGCCTGATTAGATGACCGGGAGGGGCGTCCGGTGCAATCCGGCCCTGAGCGTACAGGGTCCGTCCGCGCACGAGGGTGCGCACCACCTGCGCCCGCGACGGGCGCCCGTCATAGGGTCCCTGCCGGTGGCGATAGAGCAGGTCGCGGTTTGAAAGCGTGTGTTCCCCCGCTAAATCGAGGAATGTCAGATCGGCGTCGAAGCCCTCGGCCAGCCTGCCCTTGTTCCGGTCGATCCGAAACCGGCGGGCGACGTTTGCAGAGAGGAGCGCCGACAGGTGCGCCAGCGCGGCGGCCGCCGGGCGCCGGGCGAGCGCCTCCGAGAGCACCGCCACGAACCCGTGCTGGCATCCCGATATGCCGCCCCAGATCGCGAAGAAATCGGCCGACTGTTTCATCCCGGGAGGCGCCGGCGAATGGTCGGAGCCGAGGGTGTCGATGGCGCCGGCCTCCAATTCCTTCCAGAGGCCGAGCCGGAGGGCATCGGGTCGCAGGGGCGGGAAGCATTTGGCCGGGGCCCCGAGACGGACGACGTCCTCGTCCACGAGGACCAGATAGTGCGGGCAGGTCTCCACCGACACGTCCACGCCGCGTTTTTTTGCGCCGAGCGCCAGCTCCACCCCTTCCGGGCTGCTCACGTGGACGATATGCAGGGAGCACCGGGTTTCCCCGGCGAGCTCGACCGCCGTGCGGATGGCGGCCAGTTCCAGCTCCACGGGGCGCGATTTCAGCCACGTGCGGACATCGGTCCCGAGCGCATGCTGCTCCGCCGTCCTTTGCCGGGCCATCCGCTCGTCCTCCGCGTGCACGGCGACCAGCATCCCGAGGCTCGCCGCCCGTTTCATGCCGGCCCGCAGCGTGGATGCATCCGAGACCGGGAATTCCTCGACACCGCTGTCGCACATGAATGCCTTGAAGCCGATCGCCCCCGCGTCCCTCATGGGCCCCAGCTGGTCGACATTTCCAGGGACGAGGCCGCCCCAGATCCCGAAATCGGTGACGGAAAGCCTCTCGGCGGCGGCCCGCTTGAGGGCGAAGCTCGCCGCATCCGTCACCGGCGGCAGCGAATTGAGCGGCATGTCGAAAAATGCGGTCCCTCCGCCGGCGGCCAGCGCCCTTGAGCCGCTCGCGAATCCCTCCCAGTCCGCGCGCCCGGGCTCGTTGAAATGGACATGCGAGTCGATGATCCCGGCCATCACGTGAAGACCGCGGGCCTCGACGATCTCGCCCGCGCCGCCGGCAATCTCGGGGGCGATCCGGGCGATTTGGCCGCCGACGACGGCGATGTCGGCGACCGACACGCCCTCCGGCGTCACAACGGACCCGCCCCGCACCAGGAGGTCGTAGCGGTCGCTCATCGCTCAAAACGGGAGGAGAGCCGGAGAAGGAAATCCACCACGATCTCGAGGGCGGCCCGGAGGTCGCCGGCGGCGACAAACTCGTCGGGGTGGTGGCTCAGTCCCTTCCGGCAGCGGACAAAGAGCATGGCGATCGGCGCGATGGAGGAGACGATGACGCCGTCGTGCCCTGCGCCGCTCGCCAGGGTGAACGTCTGACCCTCCCGGGCCCGCACGCTCTGTGAAAGGAGGGAGGTCAGGTCCTTGGAGCAGCCCACGGTGTCATTGTCGTCGATGACCTCGATCGAGAATGAAAGGCCGCGCCGCTTCGCGATCCGGCGACCCGTCGCCGTCAGGGCGCGAAGCGCGGCGCGGCGCTTCCCGTCGACCGGATGCCTGACGTCAAGCGAGACCTCCGCGGAGCCGGCGATCACGTTGCTCGCCCCGGGATGCGCCGCGATCCGCCCGACGGTCGCGACGAGCGGTGGGCGCCTTCCCGCAAATGCCTCGACCTCGAGGACGAACGCGGCGGCGCCCGCGAGCGCGTCGCGCCGCAGGGCCATCGGCGTCGTCCCCGCGTGGCCCGCGCGCCCCCCGAAAACGAGCTTCGCCCGGGTTTGTCCGGCGATCGAGGAAACGACCCCGGCGGCAAGGCGGCGCGCCTCCAGGACGGGACCCTGCTCGATGTGCACCTCGAGGTAGCCGAGGAGGCTGTTCCGGCGAAGGACGGCGCCAGGGGAAAAGGCCCTCCCCTTGCGCTTCGCCAGGGCCTCGCCGACCGTCGTGCCGTAAAGATCGCGGAGCCTCAGGTCGGATTTTTTCAGGCGGCCGGTGTAGCCCTTGCTTCCCAGGTAGGCGCTGGAGAACCGGACGCCCTCCTCCTCCGAGAACCCGAGGACCTCGACCGCAAAGGCAAGCGAGAGGCCGCGGCTCCGGATCACCTCGAGCGCGGAGATGGGGAGGAGGACCCCGAGGGCCCCGTCGAATCTCCCCGCGTCGCGCACCGTGTCGAGATGGGAACCGAGGAGAAGCGTCTGCGCGGCTCGCCGGGAGGCGGGCATCCGGCCGATCAGGTTGGCGACCGAATCCTCCCGGACCGACAGGCCCGCGCCTTTCATCCACCGGCCCACGAGCGCATTGGCGCGCTGCATGGCCGGAGAGAGGAAGGTCCGCGTGGTCGCCCCTCGCTCATCCGAGACGCGGGCAAGCTGGTTGAGGCGTCGGGCGAGGGTCGTTGCGGCTTGGGCCAAAGATGTCCTGGGCATTCGCAATGCGGCGTCAGCTCCCCCGGTAGGTACTGTAGGCCCAGGGCGTGACGAGAAGCGGAATGTGATAGGAGGCCGAGGGATCGGCGATCCCGAATCGCACGGGCACCACGTCGAGGAAAGCAATCTTCGCCGCGGCGACGCCCCTGGACGCAAAATAGGCTCCGACATGAAACTCGACCTGGTAGGTTCCAGCCGCCATCGCGTCCGGTCCAAGAAGCGGCGCATCCATCCGTCCCTCGGCATTGGTGACCCCGGTCTTCAGGAGCGCGGGCTCCGGGGCCATCCGGCGCAGCTCAATGCGGAGACCGGCGGCCGGGGCGCCGGCCGTCAGGTCGAGGACGTGGGTGGTTATTTTTCCAGGCATTTCAACTTTCCCGTTGGATCGTCTCGTCGAGTCGCAGCCGGGCGATCTTGGCGACTTCGTCGAGCGCCGTCGAGAGCTCCGCGTCGGGGGTGTTGCCTACCCGCACCCGCATGGCCGCGAGAATGGCGTCCTTGGCATTCAACCGGGCGCAAATGATGAACGGAAAGCCGAAGCGGTCCCGGTAGATGCCGTTGAGCCGCTGGATTTCCGCGGCGTCGACGGAAGTGAGCCGGTCGAGGCCCGCGGCGGCCTGCTCCCGCGCGGACGAAGGCGTCAGGTCGCCGGCCCGGGCTATCCGGCCGGCCAGGTCCGGGTGGGCCCGCAGGAGCGCCAGGTGCCGGTCGTTGGACGCGTCTCGCATCGTCGCGCAAAGCGCCTGGTACAGCGCATCCGCGTCGGCGAAGGGCCTCCCGTCGTAGGTGTCCGCCGCCACCCAGGGCGAATGTTCAAAGAGGGGGCCGAGCGCCGCGACGAACGCGCCGCGGTCACATGAATTGAGTACGGCGAGCGACGTCGGCATTTGGGCGCTTAGCCAAGCAATTCGTAGGCCGGAAGCGTCAGAAATTCGTCGAGATCAGGCGATTTCACCATGTCGGTGAAGAGATGCGCGGCCACCCTGAAATGGCCGCTCGAATAGCGTTCCGCCCCGATCTCCGACTGGATCTTGGCGATCACCTCGCCGAGCAGCATGTCATAGTGCTCCGGGGTGACCGGTCGCCCGTCGGGAAGCGTTGCCCCGCAATGAATCCATTGCCAGATCTGGGTCCGGGAAATCTCCGCCGTCGCCGCGTCCTCCATGAGGTTGTAGAGCGGCACGCAACCCAGGCCCCCGAACCAGGCCTCAAGGTATTGGATCCCGACGCTGATGTTGGTCCGGATGCCGGCATCCGTGACGGTGCCCGAGGGGGCCGCCAGGAGGTCGGCCGCGGTCACGTTGACGTCCTCGCGCTGGCGGGCAATCTGGTTGGGACCCGGCATGTGCTTGTCGAAGGCCTTGAGGGCGACCGGTACCAAGCCCGGGTGCGCCACCCAGGTACCGTCATGGCCGTCGGTCGCCTCCCGCTCCTTGTCGGCCAGGACCTTCGCGAGCGCCTCGTCGTTGGCGGCCGGGTTGTTCTTGATCGGGATCTGCGCGGCCATCCCACCCATGGCGTGCGCCCCGCGCCGGTGGCACACCTTGATGACGTACAGGCAGTAGGCCCGCATGAAGGGCGCCGTCATCGTCACCTGGCTCCGGTCGGGAAAGATATAGTCGCTGCGCTTGTGGAGCTTCTTGATGCAGCTGAAAATATAGTCCCACCGCCCGCAATTGAGTCCCGAGGAATGGTCGCGCAGCTCGTAGAGGATCTCCTCGGCCTCGAACGCCCCGAGGATCGTCTCGATGAGGGCCGTGGCGCGGATCGAGCCCTGGGGAATCCCGAGCTTTTCCTGCGAGAACACAAACACGTCGTTCCAGAGACGGGCCTCCAGGTGGCCTTCCATCTTGGGCAGGTAGAAATAGGGTCCCGACCCGCGCGAAAGCAGCTCGAGCGCGTTGTGGAAGAAGTAGAGGCCAAAGTCAAAAAGGCTCCCGGAGACCGGTTTGCCGCCGAGGAGCACGTGCTTCTCGGGCAGGTGCCAGCCGCGGGGGCGCACGAGGAGCGTCGCGGTCTTTTCGTTCAGCCGGTATGCCTTCCCCTCCGGACTCCTGAAGGTGATCGAGCGCCGGACCGCGTCCCTCAGGTTAATCTGCCCGTCGAGCAGGTTCTCCCAGGTCGGGGAGGTGGCGTCCTCGAAGTCGGCCATGAACACCTTGGCCCCGGAGTTGAGGGCGTTGATGACCATCTTCCGGTCCACGGGCCCGGTGATCTCGGTGCGGCGATCGAGGAGGTCGGGCGGGATTGACGCCACCTTCCAAGCGCCCTCGCGGATCGCGCGGGTCGAGGCGAGGAACTCCGGGAGTGTCCCCCCGTCCAGCTCCACCTGGCGCTCGGTGCGGCGGCGCAGGATTTGCTGGCGGCGCGGTTCAAATTCCGCAAAAAGCGCGGCGATGAACGCACCGGCCTCGGGCGTCAGGATCTCGGAATAGACCGGAGGGACGGAGCCCCGAATTTCGAGGCCGGAAAGGGAAAGGGGGGTCATTGTGGGGCGGGATTAAAAGTGCACGGCTAAATTACTCATTGTCACGTGTCCCTTTGGTACTACCAACTTGCAACCGTGTCCATCCAATCGGCCTAAATTTGAATCCCATCCCGTGAACCACGAAGACTTCATGCGCCAAGCAATCCGACTCTCCGAAGAGGGGGCACGCTCGGGCCGCGGGGGACCGTTCGGCTGCGTCGTCGTGCGCGGGGGCGCGGTCGTCGGCCGCGGGAGCAACCAGGTGACCTCGACCTGCGATCCGACCGCGCATGCCGAAATCGTCGCGATCCGCGACGCCTGCAGGACCCTGGGAACCTTCCACCTGGCCGATTGCTCCTTGTACGCGAGCTGCGAGCCGTGCCCCATGTGCCTCTCGGCGATCTACTGGGCGCGCATCCCGACCGTGTACTTCGGCAACAGCCGCAAGGATGCCGCGGCCATCGGATTCGACGACGACTTCATTTACCGGGAAATCCCCCTTCCCGCGCACGAGCGCCGGGTGAGGCTGGAGACGCTCCTGGCCGGGGAGGCCCAGGCCGCGTTCTCCCAATGGACGGACAAGCCCGACAAGGTCGCTTATTGAAGCCGCTGCGCTTGCCAAAATCGCGATTTGCACCAGATTTGGGGCCCATGCATTTCAACAATCTGCAGCCCAATTTGAAGGAACCCCTCCCCCGCCTGGACGATGACGAGGACGAGGATGAAGAGCGCGAGGAAATCGCCGCCGCAAAGAGGGACCCCTCCGTATCGCTGTTGATCCAGAAGCGGTTCCTGAACCAGCGGAAGATCTTCCTCTGGGGACCGGTGACCGACGAGACGGCAAAGGACCTGAGCGAGAAGCTCCTGTACCTCGAATCCACGGGACCCGGCAAGGAGATCACCTTCTTCATGAACACCCCGGGCGGGTCGATCACCGCCGGGATGGCCGTCTTCGACACGATGAAGCTCATCTCGTCGCCGATCACGATCGTCGTGACCGGGATGGCCGCTTCGATGGGGTCGATTCTCCTTTGCGCGGCCGCAAAGGGACAGCGCCTGATCTATCCCCATGCCCGGGTCCTGATCCACCAGCCCCTCATTTCAGGCCGGTTCATCGGCCCTGCGACCGACATTAACATCCAGGCGCAGGAGATGGAAAAGCTCCGGAGCGAACTGAACCAGATCCTCGCGGACGCCTCCGGCCAGCCGATCGAAAAAATTTCCCGCGACAGCGACCGCGACTTTTACCTGAACGCCAAGGAGGCGGTCGCGTACGGGCTCGCGGACAAGATCGTGGAGAAGATCTGACCCGGTAGCCGAGGGCTACGGCCCCGCGCCGGCCGGTTTGCCGAGGGCGCGGCCGAGGTCATCGCTCCATTCCGCGGCCTGGCTCGCGTCGCCGGAAGCGAGCGCCACCTGGCGCGCCTCCTCCAGCCATGGCGCCCGAACGGCAGGAGGCACGGCGTCGATGGAAAAGAGTTTCCGATAGACCTCGATCGCGTCTCCCGGCCGCCGGTTCTCGGCAAGGAACAGCGCCGCCGCTCGGATCAGCGCCCATTGGTCGGTGGCCGTCCCCGCGGCCTGCGCGGCGTCGGTGAGGACCCAGACGGCCTGGTCGCTGTCGCCGAGGGACAGGAGGCGTTCGGCGAGGGCGAGCGCAAGCGCAAGGCTGGGAGCCTCGCGCATCCCCGCCTTTCCGACGTCGACCGCCTCCGTGCTTTTACCGGCGGCATCGAGCGCGATCATCTTTCGGACCACCGCGTAGCCGGCGAGCTGCGGCGGGAGCTTCGAGAGGTTCTCGGTCTGCGCAGACAACGGAACCGTGAAGGGACGATAGAGGGGATCGCCGATGACGATCGACTGCCAGCTGAGGACCGGAAGCGCATAGTAGGCGGCGTCGACCAGGTCGTCGCCCCGCGCGAGCGCCTCGACGAGGAGGTCCGGCCTGTGGCTGAATTCGAGGTAGGGCTCGAAGACGTTCCCGACCGTCGCCGTCACGCCGCGGGCGACCAGCGGCCCGCACCAACCCTCGCTGGCCGACCGGAGCGTGCTGGCGGAAAAGCTGTGGATGTGGACCGCGATCGCGCCCGGGGGAAATTGAAACCCCGGGTTCCCGAAAGGCCCGTTCAGGTTCGAGGTGTACCATCCGAAATAGAGCGCGGGCGCGTCGAAGCGCGCGTTGGCGGAAAGCGTTTCGGGTCCGTGGCTCACGGCGACATCGAATCCGAGGCCCCTTAGGGTCGCGGCCGCGGTCTCAAGCCAGTGGTCGCCGGTCGCACTCGGCCCGGCGACGTCCACGTAGGCGCGCCCGAGGAATCCCGTGTCCTCCGCCTCGATCGCCCGGTCGACGAGCCCCATCGCGTCAGAGGCCGTCGGCCCGTCGAGGCGGGACACCTTCACCACCTTGGACTGGTCAAAATCGGTCGGATGGAGATTGCGGAACAGAGGATTGGGGACGTTGGCGTTGATCGGGTAATCCGTCTGCGCGAGGAGGCTCAGCTCCGAGTCCACGGACCCCTGGTTGGTCTGGAATTCCTTGTGGTCGGTGAGCGGCCTGATCTCCCGGTAGAGCGCGGGATCATGCACGATCTTGAGCGGCACGCCCCGGCAAAGGACGAGGGCCGCGATCCGGTGGCCGGAAATCGCATATTTCCGCCGCCCGACCTCGTCTAAAAGATCCATGGGGATCGCGTCGATCCAGCCGCGCCGGACGAGCTCGTCCTCGAGCGGCTGCCAGATCGTCGCGACGAACTCCTTCCACGATATCGCCTCGCCGAGGGGCATCGGGAGGGCAATGACGTTGGCGTCGGGCACGCCCCTTGCGTGCGCGTAGTGTTCGGCGACCGCCACCGAGTCGGGCGCATCGCGGTTGGCGACGATCACGACCCGGTCGGCGAGCCCCTCCCCGCGCGCGCCGGAAAGGAGAACGAGGGCGAGGATGGCGGTGAGGGGTTTTCCGGGGATTCCCATTCGTGCGGGTTTGCAGGTCAATAGGTACGGCTTGCCACGGGACGGTCGAACCCTTTTGCATCTCTGCATGACCTGGGTCACCTGGGCGCTGCTTTCGGCGCTGTTTGCAGGAATCACCGCCGTCCTCGCCAAGGTGGGTGTCGAGCAGGTGAACTCAAACCTCGCGACGGCCCTCCGCACCACGGTCGTCCTCGTGATCACGTGGGCGATCGCGTGGGTCGCCGCGCCCCCGGGCCCGATGGCCATGCCCGGGCGAAGGACGATTCTTTTCCTGGTGCTCTCCGGGCTCGCGACCGGGCTTTCGTGGCTCTGCTATTTCCGGGCGCTCCAGCTCGGCGAAGCCTCCCGTGTCGCACCCGTCGACAAGCTGAGCGTTGTCTTCGTTATCCTGTTCGCCGGTCTCTTCCTGCGCGAGCGGCTGACATGGCAGCACGCCGTCGGGGGGGTTCTCATCGTCTCCGGATCCCTGGTCCTGGCGTGGAAGGCCCTCTAAATATCCCCGGACCCTAGGCCGGCGAGGGGCGAGGGCCGTCCCTGCATCATCAGAGCTTCCATTCGAGGCCGCCAAAGGCGCCGAAGCCGAGCGCGGGATAGCCATTCACCGGCTGGTATTTCTTATCGAGGAGATTTTCGATGCGGGCCTTGAGGGCGAGCCGCGAGGTGGCGCGCCACTCGGCATAGACCCTCGCGGCCGCGTAGCCGGGGTCGGCCACGTCGAGGAATGTTTCGGCGTCGACGTCCTCGCGGTTCCCGACGACCTGGATGCCCGCTCCCGCGCTGAACCCGCGGCCGAAAGGCCGCCAGAGGTCGGCGCTGCCGCTGTTGCGCGGCCTGCGAAGGAGCCTCGTTTGATCCGTGTTGTCGTCGGCATCGAGGTAGGTGTAGGAGGCGTGGAGCTCAATTCCGGCAAGAAGCTTGAGCTTGGCCTCGAGCTCGACGCCGTCGGTGCTCGCCTGCCCCACGTTCTCGGTCGTCCCGGGCGAAACATTGAAGTTGTAGACGATCAGGTTTCGAAAGTCGTTGCGGAACCAGGTCGCGCTGAACGTCCCGGCGCTGTTCGGGAGGTACCAGTCGAATCCCGCGTCGCCGCCCTTGGAACGTTCGGGCTGCAGGTCCGGATTTCCCATGTAGCCGGTCGCCACGCCGTAGAGCTCGAGGAAGCTGGGTGCATTGAAACCCGACCCGTAGCTCGCGCGCAGCTTGAACGAGCGGTCGTCGGAGAGCCACGCCAAGGTGGCGCGGCCGGTCACGGAGGAGCCAAACGTGTCGAAATCGTCGTAGCGCACGCCGCCCGTCAGGTAGACGGACTTGATCGGATGCCATTCGTCCTCGGCAAAGGCCGCGAGCAGCGTCTGGTGCCGGTCGATGTCGCCGTAGCCGTCATCCTCCGTCGTTTCCCGCTCCGCGGTGACCCCGGCCGTGATCCGCTGCCCGTCCAATCCACTGTAGGTCGTCAGGGCATCGAGGACACCCCGGTTGTTTCGGACGACGGTCGTGCTCGTGAAGACTCCCGGCAATTCATCGAACGAAACATACCGCCGGTCCTGGCCCCCCACCGTGACGTGCGCGGTCCAGTCCGTGCCGGACTTGAAGTCGGCAAAGGTCGTGGCGAGCCAGTTGCTCTCCGTCTCGTAGGCATACGGATCATTGGTGAAGATGTCGCCCGGATCCCCGTACTTTCCCACAAAACCCCGGAGCGTCGCCCCGAGATCGATGCCGTCCGGCAGGTCGCGGTCGATCCGGAGGACGACATTGCCGCTGTTGAACACGTTGTTCGGGCGGTCGTTGTCCGTGTGGGAGCCCGAGCCCGTGAGCGACCAGGCCCAGTTGTCCTGCGCGCCCTGGGTGTCCACCTGGCCGCTGACGCTGCCAAAGCTCCCGGCTTCGAACGAGACGTCCCCTGACGGTGCGCCCGAGCCCTTCTGGGCCTGTATCGAGATCACGCCTCCCACGGCGTCGCTGCCGTAGAGGGTGCTCTGCGGTCCGCGCGCAATCTCGATCGTGTCGGTCGCGCCCAGCTGGGCGCCCCCGAGGTAAACCGAGTAGTCGGTGTTGGCGTCGTTGAGCCGGATGCCGTCGACCAGGAAAAGCGTCTGGTCGGAATCCGAGCCGCGCGAGAAGACGGAGACATCCGCGCCGATGGCCCCGTTCGCGAATGCGGGCACGCCGGGAACCTCCCCGAGCGCCCCCGCCGGCGTCGTGATCTGCTGGCACGAGAGATCCGCGGCCGAGATCAGGTCCACCGCAGTCCCGAGCGTGCGCACGTCGGCGGGCGTCCGCGTCGCGATCACGGTATAGGGATCGAGCAGGCTGCCCGGATCGGTCTGGGAATAAACGGACGCGGTCAACAGGAGCGTCGCGACGACGGAAAGGTGGCGGACCCCAGGGCGGCCCGGCAGCAGGTGGGAGATCATACGGATATCTTGCTTCACTATTGCGATGAAGAATTCGCGTTCGGCGCGCGCAACCGCGCCGGGCGAAAGGAAACGACCGGGCCAGGTATTCGGACTCCGCATGTGTTGCCCGTCGGGCCGTGGTCCGGCCGACGCGCTTTTCCTCGCCCCTCGCCTTCACCGGGGTGAGAGCCCCGATTGGCTTTGCCCGCACCGTCTGACGGCGCGGTGGAGGTTTGTGATGCGATACCGCAGCGCAACTGTGGCCGAATTTCACGGCCTTCCCTGAATCCCGGAAGAGCGGACAAAGAACGTTAGGCGATGCAACGGTCCAGAAAGCGGCAAATGGGCGCAAGTACAATCATATCAATAAATACAGATTTATTGATATGAATGCTTGCCATGGGGCCCCGGGTGGGTTGACTGTGAGGACACCCTCCCGGGCTCCCTTCCCATGGCCTCCCACATCGAATCCCCCTCTTTCGCAGCCCTGCGGCTCCTCTTCGATTCGCGGATCGCCGTGCTCGACGGAGCCATGGGGACCATGATCCAGGGTCACGGGCTCAAGGAAGCCGATTTCCGGGGCACCCGGTTCACCCAACATCCGCGGGACCTGCGTGGAAACAACGACCTCCTTTCGATCACCCGTCCCGACGTGATCGAGCGCATCCATGCGGATTATTTCGCGGCGGGCGCCGACATCGTCGAAACGAACACGTTCAACTCGACGTCGATTGCCCAAGCGGACTACGGCACCGAGTCCATCGTCGCCGAGCTGAATACCGCAGCGGTCGCGGCCGCGCGGCGGGCCGCGGACGCGGCTCAGAAGGCGGACCCCAGCCGGCCGCGGTTCGTGGTGGGAGCCATCGGTCCGCTCAACCGGACCCTGTCCATGTCCCCGGATGTCAACCGGCCCGATTTTCGCGCGGTGGTCTGGGACCAGGTGGTGGGCGCCTACCTGGAGCAGGTCCGCGCGCTCGCCGCCGGCGGGGTCGACGCCCTGCTGGTCGAGACGATCTTCGACACGCTGAACGCCAAGGCCGCGCTCTTCGCCATCGAGACCCTGTTCGACGAGACGGGCGTCCGCCTGCCGGTGATGGTGTCGGTCACCGTGACCGACGCCTCGGGCCGGACGCTTTCAGGGCAGACGGTCGGCGCATTTTATGCGAGCATCGCGCATGCGAAGCCGTTCTCAGTCGGGATCAACTGCGCCCTCGGGGGCAAGCAGATGAGGCCGTACGTCGAGGAGCTCTCGGAAATCGCGGAGTGCTATGTCACCTGCCACCCGAACGCGGGATTGCCCAACCCGTTCGGGGGCTACGACGAGACGCCCGCCGACATGGCCTCCATCCTCGGGGAATTTGCGCGCAACGGCTGGCTCAACATGGTGGGCGGCTGCTGCGGTTCGACGCCCGCGCACATCGCAGCCATTACCGAGGCCGTGCGCTCCACCCCGCCCCGCCTCCGGCCGACGCCCGCCACGGCGATGCGCCTTAGCGGGCTGGAGAAACTCGTGGTCGCCTGAGGCCGAGCGGCCCCCCCATGTCCAAGGCTCCCAAGCCCTCGGCCTCGCAGTTTATCGTCATCGGCGAGCGGACGAACATCACCGGCTCGCCCAAGTTCGCCAAGGCGCTGAAGGCGGGCGACTGGGGCGCCTGCCTCGCGATTGCAAGGCAGCAGGTCGAGAGCGGCGCCAACGTGATCGACATCAACGTCGACGAGGCGCTGATCGAGGGGGAGCCGACGATGGTGAAATTCCTGAACCTGATTGCGGCCGAGCCCGAGATCTCGCGGGTGCCCGTGATGCTCGACTCGTCGAAGTGGAGCGTGCTCGAGGCGGGTCTCAAATGCCTCCAGGGAAAGGGCATCGTGAACTCCGTCTCGCTGAAGGACGGCGAGGCCGAATTCCTGCGGCGCGCGAAATTGGTCCAGCGCTACGGGGCCGCCGCCGTCGTCATGGCCTTCGACGAGAAGGGCCAGGCGGCCACCCGGGATGAAAAGGTCCGCATCTGCACCCGCGCCTACCGGCTGCTCACGGATTCCCTCGGCTTCGCGCCCGAGGACATCATCTTCGACCCGAACATCCTCACGGTCGCGACCGGCATCGAGGAGCACAACAATTACGCCGTGGATTTCTTCGAGGCGACGAGGATCATCAAGGACTCGTTGCCGCACGCGAAGGTCTCCGGCGGCGTTTCCAATGTCTCGTTCTCGTTCCGCGGCAACAATCCGGTGCGCGAGGCGATGCACGCCGTGTTCCTCTACCACGGGATCAGGGCGGGCCTCGACATGGCGATCTTGAACGCGGGCATGCTCGGGGTCTATGACGAGATCCCGAAGGACCTCCTCGAGCGGGTCGAGGATGTCATCCTCAACCGGCGCCCGGATTCGACCGAGCGCCTGGTCACCTTCGCCGACCAGCTCAAGGCGTCCCAGGGCGGCGCGTCCCGGATCGAGATCAAGGAGGACCTCGCGTGGCGAAGCGCCACGGTCGAGGAGCGCCTCTCCCACGCGCTCGTCAAGGGCATCGACGCCTATGTCGAGGCGGACACCGAGGAGGCGCGCGCGAACGCGGCCAAATACCCGCGCCCGCTCAACATCATCGAGGGCCCGCTCATGGACGGCATGCGGATCGTCGGCGACCTCTTCGGCGCCGGAAAGATGTTCCTCCCGCAGGTCGTCAAATCCGCGCGGGTGATGAAGAAATCCGTCGCCTACCTGACCCCCTTCATGGAGGAGGAGAAGCGCCTGCTCGTCGCGGGAGGCGGGACCGCGCGCACCCAGGGGCGCATCGTCATGGCCACCGTCAAGGGGGACGTGCACGACATCGGAAAGAACATCGTCGGCGTCGTCCTCGCCTGCAACAACTACGAGGTCATTGACCTCGGCGTCATGGTGCCGTGCGAGAAGATCCTCGCGACGGCGGTCGAGAAGGGTGCCGACGCGATCGGGCTCTCGGGCCTCATCACCCCGTCGCTCGACGAGATGGTCCATGTGGCAAAGGAGATGAAGCGGACCGGCTGCACGGTTCCGCTCCTGATCGGCGGCGCGACGACGAGCGCGGCGCACACGGCGGTGAAGATCGCGCCCGAGTATGGGCCCGGGGTCGTCCACGTGCTCGACGCGTCCCGCGTCGTCAACGTCGTCAGCTCCCTCTTTTCGCCGGAGAACAAGCGGGCCTTCATGGCGGAGGTCGGCACCAGGCAGGAAAAGCAACGCGAGGACTTCGCCGCGCGCAGGGTCCGCAAGCCGCTGCTCCCGCTCGAGACAGCGCGCGCGCGCCGCCCGAACTATGACTGGGCCCAGGTCGACATCCCGCGCCCGGATTTTCTGGGAACCCGCACGTTCGCCGGGGTGCCCCTCTCCGACATCGTCCCCTACATCGACTGGGGACCGTTTTTCAGCGCCTGGGAGCTCCACGGGCGATACCCGGACATCCTGAAAGACCCCGTCGTCGGGGTTGAGGCGACGAAGCTTTTTGGCGACGCGCAGAAGCTCCTGGCGAGGATCGTCGGCGAGAAGCGGTTCACGGCCAATGCGATCATCGGATTCTGGCCGTGCAACGCCGTGAGGGACGACGTCGAGGTCTACACCGACGAGGCCCGTTCCGCCGTCGCGACCACGTTCCATATGTTGCGCCAGCAGCTCGAGAAGCCCGCGGACCAGTTCAACCACAGTCTGGCCGACTACCTCGCGCCGAGGGAGAGCGGCCGCATCGACTACATCGGCGGCTTTGCGGTCACGGCGGGCCACGGCGTCGAGGCGTTCGCCGCCGAGTTCAGGGCCGCGCATGACGATTACAATGCGATCATGAGCCAGGCGCTCGGCGACCGGCTCGCCGAGGCGATGGCCGAGATGTTTCACCGGAAGGCCCGGGAGGCCTGCGGCTTCGGGCTCACCGAGAACCTCAGCTATGCGGAATTGATCCGGGAGCGCTACCGCGGGATCCGGCCGGCCCCCGGGTATCCCGCCTGTCCCGACCACATGGAAAAACCCATCCTCTTCAGGCTTCTCGGGGCGGAGGCCGCCACGGGCATCGCCCTGACGGAAAGCTGCGCGATGACGCCGGCGAGCAGCGTCAGCGGCTGGTACCTTAACCACCCTGATTCCAAATACTTCGGCGTCGGCAAGATTGGAAAGGACCAGGTCGAGGACTATGCCCGGCGCAAGGATTGGACGCTCGCCGAGGCCGAAAGATGGCTGGGACCCTACCTCGACTACGAGACCGGGTGATTCGATTCGGAACATTGCCGTCCGCCCTGCGTCCTATTCTATCGATGGCGCCTCCCCCTTTGGTCATGAAACTCGTCCGCACTGGAATCGCATGTGCCGCCTTCCTGCTCGCGTCGCTCGCCAGAGCAGCCTTCAGCGACGGCCTTTCGGCGGAAGAAAGGGCCCAGTGCGGACTCCCGGCTCTCACGGCGCCCCAGATCGCGACCCTCGACAGTCTCGTGGAGCGCGAGGTCACGCTGGCGCACCAGGGCGGAGTCAGCGGATTTTCGTCCACGTTCACGTCACGTCGGACCGCCAAGGAGAGGACCGACGCCGGGATCGACCGCCTCTCCCCAAAGCAGCAGCTGGCGCTCGACTCGTTTGCCGCCCGGGCGATCGCGGACGGCCCGTCGCCGACGCAGATGTTCGCCTATGCGCCTGTGGCCCTGCCTGCGCCCGCCCCGCCGCCGGTGCTGGTCTCTGCGCCCATGGGCCTCGCGGTCCACGGAGAGGTCTCCTTCACGATCGGGGGTGGAAGCCACGGCTCGAGTTTCTACGGAGCCGGGATGGACGTGTTCGTGACCGATCCCACCGGGCATTTTACCCTCGGCGTGGGACTGGCGGAAGTCCGCGGGAAGGGTTTCCTCGGCGGCTGCGGCCCCTTTGATCTCGGGCCGCCGGACATAGGTCCCCCATTGCGGGATTACTGAAGCGGCCTATTTTTCGATCCCGAAGGCCGCGAAACTGTGCGGTTGGAGGGGGACGATGAAATGCGATTTCGCGGACGTGTCCGCCCCTCCCGGGTGGCGCCGGACGACCATGGGCGTTTCCGGGACGTAGGACGAGACGATCTCGCCGGTGACCAGGTTCCGGAGCTTCGTGAAGTCGCCGTCGACCGTGACCTTCACGTCGGTCGGGTTCGGCAGGTACGACTCGACGACGAACGTGGCGTTGTCGTAGGCGAAGAGCGCCACCTGGCTTGACCCGTCGATCCGGACGAAGAAATGCCTCATCACGACGTCCTTGATCGCGCTCGTGACGTCCGCGGGGAGCGCATACAGGTTCCGGAAGTTGTCCGGTATCGTCCAGATGTAGAGGGTCCCCTTGGCGTACTTGTCCATGAGCAGGACCGGGTACCCGTTGCCGTTCTCGACGGCGCTCACGAGGCCCCATGCGTCGTTCGTCAGGAAGCGCACCTCGGGAAACAGGATCGGCGGCTTCCGCTCGTCGGCGCCGAGGTCCGACCGGTCGCCGGCCCCAAATCCCGTCGAGTACTCGCGCGCGAGCACCTTGTTGTCGGACACCTCGACCTCGCAGATGTCCTCGATCCCTTTGCCTTTCAGGGCGCGCAGGAGGCCCGAGGTGATGACGACGGATTTGCCGCTCTCGAGCTGCGTCTTGATCTTGGCGACAAGGTTCGGATCGAACTTCGCCGACTCGGTCAGGAGCACCAGCTTTGCGTCCGTCGGGAACTCGGGGTGCAGGTCGATCGGAATGCCGATCATGCCGATGTAATTGTGCAGGAAATCCTCTCCGGTCGATTGATACGGCTTGTAGCTCTCGATCCCGATCGGATTCCCAAGCTTTCCGACGACGGCGTCGGCCTGCCTGAGCGCGACGCCGGCGACGGTCGCCCAGGAGGGCGTGGGCGCCGCACCCTCCCCCGCGGGATGGTAGTCCCTCGCGATGGCGCTGTAATTGAGGCTCGTCGGCGCGTTCTCCCAGTCCTTCCGGTTCCCGGCGGCCGCCGGGCCCGTGAGGAGCTGCCAGTTGAAGAGCGTCATCTCGCGGGCCTTCGCGAACATCGTGTCCCAGAGCTGCTCGGCGTACCGGTCGACATAGCGCGCGCCGTAGGTGTCCACCCAGCCGCCCCCGTTTCCGCCCGGCTTGATGTTCTCGAAGTAGCGGATGATCTGGTAGCTCTCGTACTGCTGGAGGAATTGATCGGTGTAGACCGGATCGCGGGTCTCCGTGCCCGTGTAGATCCCGTCGAAGATCTTCGGCTCCTTGTCCAGGTCGAACCCGAGGCCCTGGAAGTGCTCGTACCAGTTCGGAAACTTGATCACGACCTTGATCTTCGGGTTCACGTCCTTCGCGGCCTTCACAATGAGGTTTGCGCCCGCCTCGTCCATCAGGTCCAGCCGGAAATCGGTCCAGGAACGCTCGCCCTTCGCGGCGATGTCGGAGTCGACCTTCGTGTTGACGAAGAAGAAGTCGTCGAGGATGAACTCGTCGAAGTGGCGGGCGGCCAATTCGGCGGTCCCCTTCACAAACGCGCGGTCCACGGGGTCGGTGTAGCAGAAGGACTTGAACTGGTCGGATTCGTTGTCGGAAAACGCGCTCCCGCCGGCCACCTGGACGCCGCGGTCCGTGAAGAATTTCTTCACCCGCTCCAGCAGGGCCTCGTCGGCGAGGATCCGGTCGCGCTGCACCTCGATGTACACCTTGTCGACCTTCACCTGGCTGCTGATGGCTTCCCATTGGGACTCCAGGACCCTGGGGTCGGCGAAGGTGTTGACGACCCGGACCGGGATGTAGACGGCGACGCCGAAGTTCTGGTAGTTGCCGGCGTCGGCGCGAGAGAGCGCGGCTGCAGCGATCAAAGCGAGGAGGAGTCTTTTCATGGGGCTGCCCACTCAACCCCACAATCGCCACTTCCTCAAGTTCCCGGTTCGGAAACGGGAACGTTCGGTTGCGTTGCCCCTCCAGGTTCTGGCAGCGTTTCCGGGCGCATGAGGTACCTCCTGCTCTTCCTGGGCGTGATCGCATGTTCGACCTCGGCGATCTTCATCCGATTGAGCGCGACCGACCCCTTCGTCCTCACGGCGGCGCGCCTGTCGATCGCCGTCGTGCTCCTGGCGCCTGTCCTGCGGGTCCAGTTGCAGAGGCACGGCGCCGCCTTCACCCGGGACCATGTGCGTCGCACCCGCCTGCCCGCGCTCGTCCTCGCTCTTCACCTGATGTCGTGGAGCGAAGGCGCGCGGATGACGGCCGTTGTCCAGGCGAGCCTCATCGTGAACTTGGTCCCGATCGCCGTCCCCTTCTTCCTGCACGGGCTGGCCAAAGAGCGGATCAACCGCGCGGAAGTCGCCGGTACCTTCCTTGCGATCGCCGGGCTCGTCGCGCTGACCCTCAGGGACGCGCTCGCGGGGCGGGGAAGCCCCGCGGGCAACGCGGTCTGCTTCCTGTCCATGCTGCTGTTTGCCCTCTATCTGGCGCTCGGCCGGCGCAACCGCGACTTCCCCTCGGTCTGGCTCTACGTGATCCCGGTCTACGGCCACGCCGCCCTCATCTGCCTCGTCGCGGCCCTTCCCCGGATCCACACGCTGGCCCTCAATTCGGGGCGCGAATGGTCGATCCTCTTCGCGCTGGCGGCGATCCCCACGGTCTGCGGCCACTCGCTGCTGAACGCCTCGATGCGCCGGATCCGCGGCCAGGTCGTCAGCCTATGCAATGTCAGCCAGTTCGTGTTCGCGGGCCTCATGGGCTACCTCCTGTTTGGCGAGGTGCCGCACGGCGTGTTTTACGTCGCAAGCGCGGTGATCGTCATCGGGGTGGCGATCGTCGTTCTCGCCGCCCCGGCGGAGGCCGCCGACCGGGCCTAGGCTGCCGCCACAACCGCGCGCACGAAGGCCAGGACGAGCGGAGGCACCTCTCCCCGGAGCGCGGCGCGCTCCGGCTGGAAAAGGACGCCCGCGTAAAAAGGATGCGTCGAAAGCTCGGCCCCGCGGAGGTCGCCCTCGTCATCCCACGAGGTGAACCGCAGCCCCGCCGCCTCGAGGGCCGACCTGTAGGCGGGATTGACGCCGTAACCGCAGTTGTAGCCCTCGGTCGCCCTAGGCGACCCATAGGCGCGTTCCAGGAGGCTGCCGGCAGTGAAATTCACGGAGCCGGACTTTTCGGCGAGTGAGCAGCGGAGCTGCGTCACGACGAGCGACGCGCCGTCCGGATGGCTCTCGCCGTGGTCGGCTCCGGCGAGGCCCGCCGCGTTCCGCGCGAATTCCACGATCATGTGCTGGAATCCCCCGCAGGTCCCGAGGATCGGCCGGCGCCCTTCCCTTGCCCATCGGGCCGCGTCGAGGACGCCCGGCATGTTCTCGTAGGGACTCGCCGGGACAATCCAGACCGCCGCGTGCCCCGCCAGGTCGCGCGAGGCCTCCTTGATCCGGGCGGTGGCGACCCATTCCCAGCCGATCTCCGCCCCGGCTTCCTTCCGCGCCAACTCGAGGGCCCGCGGGATGGCTCGGTGGGCCGCGTGACGGTCGGAGTAATCCCCGACAAGAGCGATCGTTTTGGAGGTCACGGCTCCTTCTGCACCGGAGCCGCGGGCTCGCCATAGCTTTTCAGCAGGAGGCCGGCCATGAGGGAAACACAGGCGCACACCCCGATGAACCAGTCGCCGTGCTCCACGTAGAAGCTGTTGCGGCCCACCCAGCGCTGGTCGCGCGTGACGTCGACCGCCGCCGTGCCCCGATAGTAGATGCTGCCGCTGCGGTCGGTGAGGACCTTGCGAATGTTGCCGAACTCGTCGATCCAGCCGCTCCAGCCGCCGTTCCCGCAACGGAGCACGGGCCGGCGCGTCTCGACGGCGCGCAGGACCGAGCTGGCGGCGTGCTGGTAGGCGGCCGAGCCCTCGCCGTACCAGGCGTCGTTGGTCAGGACCGCGAGCGCATCGGCGCCGGAGAGCACCTCGGCGCGCGCGGTCGCCGGGAAGATGTCCTCGTAGCAGATGAGGACCCCGATCGCCGTGGCGCCGCGCTCGAGCGGAACCACGAGCGGCGACGGGTCGGTGCCCGGTGAGGCGTCGTTGTCGAGCGGGACGAATTTCCCGATCCAGCCGAAGATGGGGCGGAGCGGGACGTACTCGCCGAAGGGGACCAGCTTCTGCTTCGAGTAATAGGCCGTCTGCAGGCCGAGCTGCGGGTCGACGACGAACGCGGCGTTGTGCCAGAGTTCATGCGGCGAATCGGCCTCCTCGATGGCGTCGGCCCCGATCAGCATCGGCGCCTTCGCCTGGGCTGCGAGGTGCTCGACAAACTGCCTCATCGAGGGGTCGGTGTTCACGGCATAGGGTGTCGTCGACTCGGGCCAGAGGATGAGGTCGGGATGCAGCGCCCCGGCGGCAAGTGTCGTGGACTCCAGGACCCGGATGATTCCGGGAGCCTCCGCGGGCACCCATTTGACCCGGGCCGGGATGTACGGCTGGACGAAGGCCACGCGCGCAAAGGGAACCCGGTAGAGCCCCTGATTCGTGGTCTCGCTGATCTCGATCGAGAGGCACGCGAGGAGGAGGAAGAGGGCGAGCAGCAGTTCCTGGCTTCGCTTGCGCAGGCCCACCTGGCCCTCGCGGACGAGGCGGTGGGCGCAGGCGGCGAATCCGATGTTGGCCGCAACGAGGACGAACGACACCCCTGCGGCGCCGGTGTAGGCGGCCACCTGCAGGATGGCGTTGCGGTCCACCCGGCATTGGGTCGCCGCGAGCGGCATCCAGGGAAATCCCCCGAAGAGCCAGGTGCGCGTCCACTCGATCAGCACCCAGGCGCCCGCAAGCCCGAGCATCGCGACGAGCCGCACGGGCGTCGGCCGGCCGACCATGCGCGGCATGGTCCACCAGGCGGCGAGGTACCAGGACCCGGTCCAGGCGCCGACCAGAGGGCCGAGGAGGAACAGCCCGCCCCACGTGACCGGGTGAAGCCAGCTGAGGTTGATCGTCCAGGCCACCGCCTGGGCCGCAAACATCGTCCAGGCGAAGACCTTCAGGCGGGGCCGCAGGTAGGACCAGTAGATCCCGGGGATCAGGCAGGCGTATGCGAATTCAGGGGCCGGGTACGGCGGAAAGGAGACGACCAGCAGCACCACGGTCAGGACCGCCACCACGACCGGGGCCACCTGGCTCAAGTGGCGCTCCCAATAGGTCGGAACGACGTCGTACGGATCTGCGCTCAACGAGGATCCTCAGGCTCCGTGGCAGTGCTTGTACTTCTTGCCGCTTCCGCACGGGCACGGGTCGTTGCGCCCGACCTTGGGGGTGTCGCGGCGGATCGTGACCTTGGGCAGCTGCATTTCCGGTTCGGCGGGCCGTCCGGAGGGAGGGGCGGCGTCGGGGGCCTGCGGGGGCCGGGAGGGCGGGACGGGCGTTTCCGGGCCCTGGGTCCGCGCGCTCCGGGCGAGGATCGACAGCATGTTCTCGAAGGAGGAAAGATTGGACGCGCTGCGGAACAGCCCCGTGCAGATCTGCAGGCGCACGTTGCCCATCAGTTCCTCGAAGAACCGGTAGGCCTCGCCCTTGTACTCGACGAGCGGGTCCTTCTGGCCGTAGCTGCGCAGGCCGATGGAGCGCCGAAGCTCCTCCATCTCGGTCAGGTGCTCCTGCCAGTGGTGGTCGATCGCGTTGATGACGACGTAGCGCTCGAGCGTGCCCAGCGCCTCGGGGATCTCGACGGACTCCTTGATGGCGTAGGCCTGCTTGATTCGCTCGAGGATCGAGGCCCGGAGCGCGACGGGATCCCCGCCCGCGAGCTCCTCCACCTTGAGGCTCACCGGGAAATGGGTGTTGGCCCAACCGACCAGGCTCTCGACGGCCGCAGGATTGGAGCCGCCCTTCTCGCCAAATCCCGCGATCGCGAGGCGGTTCTCCAATTCCTCGTCCACCTGCTCAAAGATGATGTCCTTCGAGCGGGCCGCGTGGATGGCGGCGTTGCGGATCCCGTAGACGACCTCGCGCTGCTGGTTCAGCACGTCGTCGTACTGGAGCAGGCGCTTGCGGATGGCGTAATTCTGCTGCTCCACCTTCTTCTGGGCCGACTCGATCGAGCGGTTGAGCAGCGGGTGCTCGAGCTCCTCGCCCTCCTTCATCGAGTTCTCCATCACGCGCGACGTCAGGTTGCCCTGGAGGAAAAGGCGCATGAGGTCGTCCTCCAGCGAGAGGAAGAACTTCGTCAGGCCCGGATCGCCCTGGCGCGAGCACCGGCCGCGCAGCTGGCGGTCGATCCGGCGCGACTCGTGCCGCTCGGTCCCGATCACATAGAGGCCGCCGATCTCGCGCACCCCCTCGCCCAGCTTGATGTCGGTCCCGCGGCCGGCCATGTTGGTCGCGATCGTGACGGAGCTGCGGAGCCCCGCCCGGGAGATGATCTCGGCCTCCTGCTGGTGAAATTTGGCGTTCAGCACCGAGTGGATGATCCCGGCGCGCTTGAGCATGCGGGCGAGCACCTCGGAGGCCTCGACGCTGGTCGTTCCCACCAGGACCGGCTGGCCCTTCTTGTTGGCCGTCTCGATCTCGCGGATGACGGCATTGTACTTGTCGCGGCGCGCCTTGAAGATCGAGTCGTTGCGGTCCACCCGGATGCACGGCTGGTTGGTCGGCACGACCTGCACCTTGAGGCGGTAGATGTCGCTAAACTCCGTCGCCTCGGTCTCAGCGGTGCCCGTCATCCCCGCCAGCTTCTCGTACATGCGGAAATAGTTCTGGATCGTGATGGTGGCGTACGTGCGCGTCTCGCGCTCAATCGCGACCCCCTCCTTGGCCTCGACCGCCTGGTGGAGGCCGTCCGACCACCGCCGGCCGGGCATGACGCGGCCGGTGTTCTCGTCGACGATCATGACTTTCCCCTCCTGCACCACGTACGCGACGTCGCGCTCGTAGAGGGAGTAGGCCCGCAGCAGCTGGGAAATCGCGTGGATCTCCTCGGAGACCGTCGCGTAGCGCTGCTGCGCCGCCAGCTTCAACTCCTCCCGCCTCTCGGGCGGCACGGACGCATCCTTCTCCATGTCCGAGAACTCGGTGGCCAAGTCCGGCAGCATGAAGGCGTCCGGATTGTCCGGGCGCAGGTTCTTGCGCCCGATCTCGGTCAGGTCGGCCTGGTGCTGGCGCTCGTCGATCATGTAGAGGAGCACCTCCTTCAGGTGGTACAGCTCGTCCTTGTTCAGGTCGGAATTCATCTCCGTCTCGACCTTGTCCAGGACCTTGCGCCACTCCGGGTTCTCCATCAGCCGCAGGAGCAGCTTGTTCTTCGGATTGCCCATCTTCACCTGGAGAAGCTTGCGGATCGCCGTGTCGCGGTCCGCGTTCGAGCGTTTCGGGTTCTCGAGGAGGTCCTTGGCCTCGCCGACGAGACGGTTGCAGAGGCGGGTCTGGTCGTTGACAAGCTTGTCCACGCCGGCGCGCAGGCGCGTGAAGGGTTGCTCGCGCTCGATCGGGGCCGGCCCGGAGATGATGAGCGGGGTCCGGGCCTCGTCCACGAGGATCGAGTCGATCTCGTCCACGATGCAGTACCAGTGGTCCCGCTGGACCTGGTCCTCCTTGCGGGTGGCCATGCCGTTGTCTCGCAGGTAGTCGAAGCCGAACTCGCTCGCCGTCCCGTAGGTGATGTTGCACCCGTACATGTCGCGGCGCCGGTCGGGGGCCATCTGCTGCTGGATGCAGCCGACGGTGACGCCGAGGAACCCGTACAATTGGCCCATCCACTCGGAGTCGCGCCGGGCGAGGTAGTCGTTCACGGTCACCAGCTGCGTGTTGCGGCCGCCGAGGCTGTTGAGGTAGAGGGGCAGCGTCGCGACGAGGGTCTTGCCCTCGCCCGTCGCCATTTCGGAGATCCGGCCCTCGTGGAGGGCGATGCCGCCGATCAATTGGACGTCGAAGTGCACCATGTCCCAGGTGAGCTCGTGCTCGCACACGATCGCCTTCTTTCCGACCAGCCGGCGGGCTGCGTTTTTCACGGTCGCAAAGGCCTCCGGCAGGATCTGATCCAGGGTTTCGCCGGCCTGGATCCGCTGGCGAAATTCCTCGGTCTTCCCGCGCAGCTGTTCGTCGGTCAGCTCCGTGTAGGATTTATCTAACTCGTTGATCCTAGCTGCGATCGGCCGTGCCTTCTCGAGAAACTTCCTGTAGTGCCTTCCGGCAAAGGGCTTGAGCAGGTACGACAGCATTAAGGGTTAGAACATAGACCGACGGTCCGCATTGGCAAACGACAAATGCCGCGCCCGCGGGCCCGGTCACAGCCGCTTCTTGAAGTACGCGATCGTCCGCTCGAGGCCGTCCTCAAGCTGCACCTTGGGCTCCCATTTGAGGAGCCGCGTCGCCAGCGAGATGTCCGGCTTCCGCTGCTTCGGGTCGTCGGAGGGAAGCCGCTTGTGGATGACCTTGGAGCGGCTCCCTACGAGCTTGATCGTCATCTCGGCGAGCTCGTTCATCGTGAATTCCCCCGGGTTGCCGAGGTTGATCGGCCCCGGCGACTCGGTCTGCTCCATGACCCGGACGAAACCCTCGATCAGGTCGTCGACAAAGCAGAAGGAGCGCGTCTGGGTGCCGTCGCCATAGACGGTGATGTCCTCCCCCTTCAGCGCCTGGACGATGAAATTGGAGACGACGCGCCCGTCCGCCTCGTGCATGCGCGGCCCGTAGGTGTTGAAGATCCGCACCACGCGGATGTCCACCTTGTTCTCCCGGTGGTAGTCGAAGAACAGGGTTTCCGCACAGCGCTTGCCCTCGTCGTAGCAGGAACGCTTGCCGATCGGGTTCACATTGCCCCAATAGCTCTCGGGCTGGGGATGCACGTGGGGGTCGCCGTAGACCTCGGACGTCGAGGCCTGGAACACCCTCGCCTTGAGCCGCTTCGCGAGCCCAAGGCAGTTGATCGCCCCCATGACCGAGGTCTTGATCGTCTTGATCGGATTGTACTGGTAGTGCGGGGGCGAGGCCGGGCACGCCAGGTTGTAGATCTGGTCGACCTCGTACTTGAACGGATCGATCACATCGTGCCGGATCAATTCGAAGTCCGGGTTGTCCGCGAACGACGCGATGTTGAGCTTCCGGCCCGTGAAAAAATTGTCCAGGCAGACGACCTCGTGGCCGTCCTTAAGGAGTCGTTCACAGAGATGGGAACCGAGGAAGCCTGCGCCTCCGGTGACAAGAATCCGCATACGGACGCCGAGTGAGCCTCAAACCGGGCCTCTTGGCGAGCGCGGAAGAGGCCGGGGATTGCCCAGCGGCCCGGTTGAAATTCCAGGGGCGCAGTGACGGGGAAATCGAGCAACCGCCCGCGGTCGGGCCGCTGCCACAATGGAACAAAGGGGGCGGGCACCCCGAGGGTCAGGGGGCGATTTCGAGCACCGCAACGCACTTCGAGGGCAGCGTCACGGCGAGCGAGTCGGCCGAAAGCGAGAAATCCGAGAACGGCGCCGGCTTCACCGCGTCCGGGGTGTCGAACGTGTTGTGCGCCTGCATGGTCGGGGCGGTGAGCACGCGCCCTGTGACGGTCGCCCCGTGGGCGCCGGCGATCGTGCACGCCACGCGGACGGGATGATTCGGATCGGTGTTGACGAGGGTCAGGTGGACCAAGCCGTTCCCGTCGCGCGAGGCCGAGGCGCTGACCTGTGGGATATGGATCGTGCCGTTCACATAGTCCGGCGTCGCGAGGTCGACCGGGAGGCTCGTCGCGCCCTGGTGCACCTTGAACATCTCGAACACGTGGTAGGTCGGGGTGAGGACCATCTTAGGCCCGTCCGTAAAGATCATCGCCTGGAGCACGTTCATCATCTGCGCGATGTTCGACATGGCGACGCGGTCGGCATGCTTCTGGAAGATATGGAGGTTCAGGGCGGCGAGAATCGCGTCGCGCATCGTGTTCTGCTGCCGGAGGAACCCCGGGTTCGTCCCCGGCGTCGTGTCGTGCCACGCACCCCACTCGTCCACCATCAGCCCGATCTTCTTCTCGGGGTCGTACTTGTCCATGATCGCCGCATTCTTCGTCACGTAATCGTCCATGCGGAGCGTGTGGCTGAGCAGCGTGATCCAGTCCGACTCGTTGAACTCGGTGGCCGAGCCCTTGTGGATCCAGTTGTCCGTCGTAATGGAGTAGGAGTGCAGCGAAAGCCCGTTCATCCTTTTTCCGACGATCGACATCACCTTGTCGGTCCAGTCGTAGTCGTCGCCGGAGGGCCCGCAGGCCACCCGGAAGAGCGAATTGCCCGGATAATCCTTCAGGTAGACATTGTAGCGCCGGAAATTATCCGCGTAGAACTCCGGACGCATGTCGCCGCCGCAGCCCCATGCCTCGTTGCCGATCGCGAAATACTTGACATGCCATGGCTTGTCGCGGCCGTTCCTGCGCCTCAGGTTGGCGAGGGGCGAGTCCGCGTCCGAGGTCATGTACTCGACCCATTCCATCATCTCGCGGACCGAACCGCTCCCGAGGTTGCCGGTGATGTAGGGCTCGCAGCCGACCTGGTCGCAGAAGTCCATGAACTCATGGGTCCCGAAGCTGTTGTCCTCCACGACGCCGCCCCAGTTCGTGTTGATCATCTTGGGCCGGTCCTTGGCCGGCCCGATGCCGTCCTTCCAGTGGTATTCGTCGGCGAAGCACCCGCCGGGCCACCGCACCACGGGGACCTGGATCTGCCGGAGCGCCGCCACGACATCGCTCCGGATCCCGCGCACGTTCGGAATGGGCGAATCCGGGCCGACCCAGATGCCGCCGTAGATGCAGTGGCCGAGGTGCTCCGAGAATTGCCCGTAGATGTTCCGATTGATGACGGGACCAGGCTCGTCGGCATGGAGGGTCAGGGTCGCGGTGGGCGTCTGCGCCGTCATGCCGGCGGCGGCGAATGAGACCAGTGCAAGGCAGAGCGTTTTGATCCTGGGGTTCATCATGGGGTCATGGGGGTCACGTTGGCTCCTCGTAGCGCTGAATCCAAGCCTTATGCCACGGGCCGAAGTCGCGGGTCTCGATATGGGCCCGGGCCTGGCCGAGGAGGTCGAGAAAGAAGTGGAGGTTGTGGATCGTGAGCAGCGTCCCGCCGAGCATCTCGCCCGCGGTGATCAGGTGGCGCAGGTACGCCCGTGAGAAATTTCGGCAGGTGTAATTGTCGAGGCCCTCCACGACGGGCGACGCATCCGCCCGGAATTTCTCATTGCGCAGGTTGATCGGCCCCTCGGGCGTGAAGGCGAGCCCGTTGCGGGCGACCCGGCTCGGCAGGACGCAGTCAAACAGGTCCACGCCGAGCGCGATCATCCGCAGGATCTGGGGCGGCGTGCCGAGTCCCATCGTGTAGCGCGGCCGGCCTTCCGGAAGATAGGGGGTTGTGGCGGCCACCTGCTTCAGCATCTCGGGCTCGGGCTCGCCGACGCTGACCCCGCCCACCGCGTAGCCGGAGAAATCGAGCTTCGTCAGCGCCTGCGCCGCCTCCCGCCGGAGGTCGTCGTAGGTGGATCCCTGAACGATGGCAAACACCTGCCGGCCCGATGAAAGGAACCCGCTCTCTTCGGCGATCTCCCGGCAGCGCGCGGCCCAGCGCAGGCTGCGCCCGCAGGCGAGCGCGCAGGCGTCCCGGTCCACGGGCCACGGCGGGCACTCGTCGAGCACCATGGCGATGTCCGAACCCAGGTTGGACTGGATGTCCATGACCTCCCTCGGGCCGAGGAACAGCTTGGCGCCGTCGAGGTGGGATTGGAACGCGACCCCGTCGTCGCGGATTTCCCGGAGTTTCGAGAGACTGAAAACCTGGAATCCCCCGCTGTCGGTGAGAATGGGGCCGTCCCAGCCCATGAAGGCGTGGAGGCCCCCGAGTTGCCGGATCAGCTCGCTGCCGGGCCGCAGGTTCAGGTGATAGGTGTTGCCGAGGACGATCTGCGCGCCGATTTCCTTCAGGTGGACCGGGGTCACGGCCTTGACGGTGCCCTGGGTGCCGACCGGCATGAAGACGGGGGTTTCGATCGCCCCGTGCAAGGTCGCCAGGCGCCCGCGGCGCGCTCCCGTCGTGGAATCTTTCCCAAGCAGTTGAAAGGAATTCGGCATGATGGTGGGCAATGCCTCGCGGCAATACCCATTCGGGAAGCTATTCCCGGCGGGGCCGCGAAGCGACGGCCACCCGGACGGCCATCTCGGGCGACAACACCGGGGGAATCTCGAGGATCGTCGTCGTCTCCAGGACGCCGAGCTCATCGGGGAAGCCCCAGGCGTAGCAGCGCCCGGCACGTGGGTGACCGCGCAGGGCAAACACCACGACATCCCCGGTCCAAACGACTTTCCCGTGGAACATCTCCGTCACGGGGACGGTTTCAACAGCGGTCGCCTCGCAGCCGTGGAGCTTTACGATGATGCTCTCAAGTTCCTCCAGGTAAGTCACGGGTTCAGGCCAACCCAGTACGCGCGGATCGACAAGCGGGAAGAGACGCCCTGTGCAATCTAGGGCGTATTTGCAAAATCTGATGGAACCAGAATCGAGCGGGTCAATCCCACTTTGCGCATGAAGCCCTCCTCAAGGAGATGGGCGTCGCCTGCGACGCCCGCACCAACATCAAGGTCGAGAACGAGAAGTATGTCACCAGCATCCCGGGGGTTTTCGCGGCGGGCGACTGCCGCCGCGGGCAGAGCCTGGTCGTCTGGGCCATCAACGAGGGCCGCGGCGCGCGAGTGCGACCGCTACCTGATGGGCCAGTCGGACCTTCTGTAGAGGAAGGCGCCCCCTGCCGGGGAGAAGGGCGAAGGGAGCCTCGCGTTTCCCGGGCCTTACGTGAAGTCCCCGCGCAGCCCACCGTACGCTAGGTAGATTGCCCAGATCGCCAAGGCAAGCGACGTGACAAAGGAATGCCACCATACTGGGCGTGCAATGCCGCCGTCTCGGCGGCGGACCGCCCTGTACAAACCGCGTATTGAAAAAAAGACGAACGCGCCGCCGGCGACATAGTTGGCGGCGCTGATCCAGCCACCGGACCACGTTGCCCCGTTCGCGCGGGCATAGTAGTTGTTGGAACCCTCCCAGATAAGGGCGAACACGACGGTCCCGAAAATCGTGGCAAGAAACGGATCCGACCGCACGCCAAGGAAGAGCTCCTTCTCGGGACCCTTGACGAGATTTCGTGGCATCCATGCGAATGCCAGGAGGACAGAGCTGAGCATCAGAAGCGCGGTCACGGCGGCAAAGCCCAGCTTCAGGGCCGCCAGAACCGGCGGCATCCGGCGGAAGGTGGGACCACCGATTGTCTGGAAGTACGTCCCATCCGATTGGTCCCGGATCAGCGCGAGGCTGCGCGAATTGTCTGGCCTGCGATAAAGGCCGCCGGCGACCCGGACGAAGGCATGTTTTCCGTTGGTTAGATCGTCCAGGAAAAGCTGGCCATCCGCCGAGCTCACGTGGGTTACTCCAAGAATCCTCTCCAGGTATCGGGAGCTCTCGTCGCGCGGGGTGAACGGCTCATACCATCCCGAGTATGCGGACAACTGCGCCTCATCGACCGCGGCGGATCGGGGTGCCGGAGGTGGCTTCAGGTTACGGGTCAGGTAGGAGCGGATGAGCTCCTCGATCTGCCAACGGGCGCCCCCATCCTCACGGTTGATCATGAACGCGTAGCCGACGCCCTCTCCCGGGAGATAGTCCATTTCGGCCAATGCGCCGGGTACCGCCCCTCCGTGCCCGTGAAAAACCCAGCCTCCCCATTCCGAAGTCTGATTCCCCAATCCGTAGCCAATCGTGAGGCCTTCCGCAGCTGCGTAGGTGGAGGTCGGGCGCTCCATCCGGTCGATCGCAGTCCCAGGAAGAAATTGTTTTCCCCGGAAAGATCCCCGGTTGAGGAAGAACTCGACGTAGTTGGCCATGTCGCGAGCCGACGCAGCCACGGATCCCGCTGGTCGCGTGAGGACATTGAAATGGGTATGGGCCACCCCCCCGTCGGGACCGTAGCACGTGGCCAGGTTGGGGAGCGCACCGGGCTGCTCGCAATACGAGGCGTCGGCCATGCCGAGCGGCACAAACCAAGTCCGGGCCACATAGTCCTCGAACTTCTCGCCGGCGATCTTTTCAACGACATACGCTGCCACGTCCACCCCCAGGTTCGAGTAGGAGAAGCAGGTTCCCGGACGCCACCGCGAGGTTCGGGAACGGGGAAAGTAGGCAATTGCCTCCCTCCGCGTGGTTCCCTCGGGAGGAATCCAGTTCCCCTCGTGTGGCGTGGTGTCGTCCCAGCCCGAGGTGTGCTCAAGCAGGTGGACGATGCGGACCGGGTCGGTCGACTCCCACGGATTTCCAAACTCAACGTCGGGTGCTCGGGACCTCAGGGTATCCTGCAGGCCGATTCGCCCCTCCTGCTGGAGTTTCAGCAGCGAGAGAGCCACGAACGACTTTGCAATCGAACCAATGGGAAACAGGGTGTCCTCGGTGGCAGCCCTGTTTCCCGCCACGTCGGCCAGCCCGGCGGCGTCCACCCATATCGGGCCGTCGCGAGCGACAAGGGCAACTCCCGCCGCAGGAGTCCCGGTGGACGAGAGAATGATCTCAATCCTTCGTCGGAGTTCCGGGATCGACTGGGGCGCAGCCGGTTCACCCGAGGCAAATGCGGACGTGGCGAGGATGGCCGCGAATACCGCAGCGCCCAGCATCACCCGGCGGGGACCCAATGCGCCTCGGTTGATGTCGGGTGCTGACCGTTCCATGGGCAAATTTAAATGATGATCGCGTCGCATGCAGGCTGCCACACCTTAATTTCCCGGCGATTGCGTCAAAATCCCCCTGGCTACTCCACCGGCGCGTCCGTGTGAAGCGGGAGATTGCCGCCGCGGGATCAGAAAATATTCGGCAACCCGAAGCAGGTTGCAGAATCAAGCCGTGACGTCGGTGCGCTGGCCTCTCTTGGCGGCGGCGTAGATGGCAGTGGCAATGGCTATGTCGCGCCGGACCATCTCACCCGGTGCGAGAGACGGCCCGCCGGACAGGATCTCTGCAGCCATTCCGTCCAGCTGGGCCAGCTGGTGATTGACCCTGGGCCGGTCCGATCCTGCCTTGCATTGGCTGGGCTCCCTCATTGTTTGCGCCGCCCTGAAGGGCGTTTCATCCGCCGCTTTTCCGCCGTGAATTTCTTTATAGCCGCACCAGGAGCCGGAACGGCCACGGCATTCGAAGGCAGGTTCACGGTGACGCTGTCGCGCACCTGGGCCTGGTTCACGGATCGATAGCTGATCGTCAGCGTCCCAGCCGATCCCGTCATGTCCACAACGAGCGTCAGGTAACCAAAATCGACAATCGGGGGCGTCACCAGCGTGTAGTTCCCGATCGTCGTGCCGGCGGCGGGTGCGGCCGTGGCGGGAGGGGTGGCCGCGAATCCCCCGCTCCCCGAGACGAAATAGGGAATGGCCCGACCGAGACCCGGCACATTGCGGGAGAACCTCTGGTAAAGGTGGGCGTGCCCGGACAGGACGGCATCGGGCCAGAGACCGGCGGCCTGGCAGGTCGTGTCGATATCATTTGCCAGACCGACGGTTCCGCCGTGCAGGCTGTCCGCGGAGGCGGGAGGATGGTGCACGGCGATGAGGACCGCCCGCTCGCCCGCATCGTGCGCGGGCTTCAGGCGCGTGAGCTCCAGCGCAAGGAAGGTGAGCTGGTCGTCGTTCATGCTCGGGTACTGGCCGCCCTGCGAGGAAATGACGCCGGGGCCGTCGAGCACGTTGCTGTAAAGGCCGATGATGGACACAAAGGGAGCATCGAGCGTGAAGTAGACCCCCGGCTGCGTCATCACGCTGCGCACAAGGCTGCCGGAATCCGACGAGGGTCCAGGCGCCGCGGCGCAGAAATTGCGCAGGAACGCCTGGAGCGTCGGCACCTGGGGGACGTCCGAATTCTTGCCGAACACCATGCCATCGTGGTTGCCGGGGATGGCGAAGATCGGACGGTCGTAGCCGCGGAACGGCTCGAAGAACTGGTCGTAATAGTATTGGCCCTCGCCGAAATTGTAGACGACGTCTCCCAGGTGGAAAAAGAAAGCCGGGGCGCCCGGGCCGCCGGCGTTGACATCGGCAGCCATCGCGTCCGCCACCGAACCCTCATGGGCGAGCGCCGTCGCGGCGGACTGGGTCGCCGTGACCTTGGCCGCCCCGGTGTCCCCCACGGCGTGGAACACGATCTTCTTCGCCGCCAGGATCGCCGCGGCCATCGGGGTTCCGACCACGTCCGCCAATTCCATGTTCAGCTGCGGCACGCTGGGCGCAGGCACCGGCTGCATCTGGTACTGGTGCAGGAGATAATAGGGAGAATTATAATAGGCGCTGCTCGTGTTATCGACCTGGAATGAGGATTCGCCGGCGCCCGGGACCGGATTCGCAAACATCCGCCCGCCGCTGCCGATCAGATTGGTCGGACTGGGCTTAGGATTGGATTTCTTCTTCATCGCGGCGGATTCGGATGGGGCGGAGGGACTATCCCCCCAAGGTTTTCAGCAGAACGGCGCCGATCGGGCTGCCCCACCCTGAGGCGGCGTCCCAGCCCTTGCCGGCCGAGTAGCCGCCGACATGGCCGGAGGTGTCGTTGTTGCCCTTCACGATATCGTGGAAGGAGCCGGACGTCCCCAGCTTGCCGTAGAGGAGCGGGTTGAAATATCCCACCGGCTTGCCCAGCTTCTGGTTCATCCTCGCGATGAGTCCCGCCCAGAGCGGGGCGACCGCACTCGTGCCGCCGACGACGATCGTCTTTCCGGCATAGACGATCGGGTAGCCGCTGTCCGGATCGGCGTTCCCCGTGACATCGGGAACGCCGCGTCCGACCGGGTGACCCGGATTGACCGAGGGAGGGACGATGCCGTCCTGCCAGGTGGGGAGCGGGTTCATGACGCTGATTCCTCCGCCTCCCCCCGAGCCGGGTCCGTCATTCCACACGACCTCACTCGTGATCGCACCTTTCGCGCCGATCAGTCGGGTGCCCCCGCATCCCAGCGAGTAGGGGCTGGAAGCCGGGAAATCCACGTGCGCATGGCCGTCGTTGACGTCGTCACTCGAGCCGTCGTCGCCCGCCGCGACGCAGACGCTTACCCCCATCGCGGCGGCCGCCTGGAGCGATTCATTCACCGCCTGGACCGTCTGAGGGGTCCATTCGAATCCCTGGACCGGCGCCTCTTCGGCGAAGCCCCAGCTGATCGAGATGACTGACGGCCGGTTCACCGTGTCGCTCATGGCGGCCGTAAGGGCGTCGACCCACCCGCGTTCCGTGAAGGGGGCGAAGTAGACGACGATATTGGCCTCGGGCGCGATCGTTCCCGAGACCTGGATGTCGAGGGCGACCTCGGTGTCGGAATCCGAATCTTTTCCCGGACTGTTGCTCACACCGTCCACGGACACGCTCGAGACCGAGGGAACGGCGAGGCCCGCGGACTTGAAATAGGTCGCCAGATCGGAGGAGTTGTAGCCCCCTCCAAACTCAAGGAGGGCGATGCATTCGCCCGTCCCGTCGAGGCCCGCCGGAAAATCGTAGAGCTGGGCGACCTGGAGCGCCGTAAGGCTGACGGGGCTCGCGGCACGGGAAACCTTGGGAATCCCCCGCCGTGTCCGCGAGATTGCGGTTGCGGCCGACCGGATCCGGAAATGGGGACGGGCCTGGCGGCGATTATCCAGCCCGAACACGCCCTCGACGATCGGGAGCAGATTTGCGGGAAGATGAATGCTCCCGATGCGCCCGCGGTAGTCGCCGTCAGGATGGGCAAATTCCATCAGCTTGACGTGGAAGGCGGCGCTGAGCGCCTTGACGGTGCCGGACAGCTTGACGTTTCGCTCCGCGGGACTCGCGGACTCGACCTTCAGCCGAGACCGCGCCGCAAACGCCTTGACCTTGGCGAGGTCCGCAGTCGCGGCCCCGTGGGCCGCGGCAAATTCCTCGCGGCTCAGGTAATGGCGCTTGAGCGGCATGAGCGCCCCGATCTTTTCCGCCGAGGGCAGGCTGCGGGTGCGCGGGCGCACGCGCACGGTGACGTCAACGCGTTCGTCGGGTTTGGAGGGCCCGATCAGGCGGGATCCGGACCGCAGGGCGCGTCCGCTGCCCTCGAGGATGCTGGAAGAAGTATTTGCTTTCATGATGGGCTTTCCTGGATCTCCATTTTTTCGCCAGCCGCCCGGAAGTGGCCAGGAGCACTGGCCATGCCGAGTTTTTGACGACGTTCCCTAAAGTCCAAGCGATGTTGGGCCGGTTCACCTTGATCCTCGCCAATGACAATTCGGAGGAGGGAGCGAAAAGACTACGTAAAATCATGTAGCTTCATCCTGCACCCAAAGGGGAATTCCAGGGCCCCACGGCCGAGTCCACCTTTGGCGTTTGCGCGGTGCGCCCGGAGGCGATGAATCCGATGCGGCCATTCAAAAGATCGCAGCCGCCCTCATGCATCCAGATCGGATCCAATAGCTTCAGCAAACGAACTGCGTCGCAAACGAGCCCGCGCCGGGCGCGAGGAGCCGTGAAAATCCGCGGAGCGGGCCCCGGCGCCCGCCCGGCCCTTGACCCCCACGCCGATCCGTGGATAAATAGGGCCAAGGTGTTACTGGTCATAGACAACTTCGATTCCTTCACCTACAACCTCGTCCAATATTTCGGTCAATTGGGCGTGGAGCAGCGTGTATTCCGCAACAGTGAGATCACGCCCAAGCAGGCGCTGGCGCTCAAGCCCGACCGCGTCCTCCTTTCGCCCGGTCCCTGCACGCCCAGCGACGCGGGCGTCACGCTCGACATCATCAAGGCCTTTGCGGGAAGGAAACCCATCTTCGGGGTCTGTCTCGGCCATCAGGCCGTCGGGCAGTATTTCGGCGGCGAGGTCGTGCGTGCCGGCCGCCTGATGCATGGGAAAACGTCCCCGATCAACCACCGGAACACCGACCTGTTCCGCGGCCTGCCCCAGGGGTTTGAGGGCACCCGGTATCACTCGCTCCTCGTCGACCGCGCCACCTTCCCCGAGGAACTGGAAATCACCGCGGAGACCGCCGAGGGCGAAGTGATGGGCCTGCGCCACCGCACGCTGCCCATCTGGGGCGTCCAGTTCCATCCGGAGTCGATCGCCACCCGGATGGGCGTGAAAATCCTGCAGAACTTTCTCGAGCTCAACTGACCCATGCGCTGCCCCAAATGCACCTCCATTGAGGACAAGGTAATCGACTCCCGGATCAGCAAGGAGGGCAACACCATCCGCCGGCGCCGCGAGTGCCTCGAGTGCGGCCATCGTTTCACGACGACCGAGACCTTGGTCCTCGACGGGATGGTGGTGATCAAGCGGGACGGGCGACGGGAGGAATTCGACCGGGAGAAGCTCGTCCATGCGGTCCGAGCGGCCTGCCACAAGCGCCCCGTCGACATTGAGCAGATCACCATGCTGGTCGAGGACGTCATCGACGCGATCGAGGCGCGCTTCGAGAACGAGATCCCCTCCCAGGCGATCGGCGAGGGCGTCATGCAGCGGCTGCGCAACGTGGACCAGGTCGCCTATGTCCGCTACGCGAGCGTGTACAAGGAATTTCGGGATGTTTCGGAGTTCATGAGCGAGATCAGCGCGCTGGGAAAACCCAAGAAATGACCATGGACCGCGACGAGCTGCGTCGCCTGCACTTCATCAACGCCGTCTTCGGCCACGTCACCGGGCAGGACCTCTACCTGGCCCAGCAGATCAAGGCGGCGATCGCGTTTTCAATCGACGAGCTCGAGGCGCCGGCGGAGGGCGCCGCCGCGCCCGGGAACGCGGCAACCGCGTTCAACGCCGCGGCCGCCCGTCTGCTCGACCGCCTGTACTCCCGCCTCCCCCGCCACGGATTTTTTCATTGGGACGCCTCGCGCACGCTGCACTCGGACACGCCGCTCTTTGCCCGCGCGGAGGTGATGCGGGGACTTAAGCAGCTGGCGCCGTTCCGCGCCTCGACGCTCCTCATCACCAACCTGCGCTCGGCGGTCTTTCCCTCCCAGAAGCGCGAGACCTCGCGCCGGCACCGGGAATACGGCGACCTCCTCGCCTTCCTGCGCGAGCTCACGGCGGCGCGCTCCCCCTCCGGGGCGGAACTGACGCTCCTGTTCCTGTGAACCGCGGCCGGGCGTCCACTCCCGCGGCCTGAATTCCGATGAGCAAGACCCTCTTCGAGCGCATCGTCGACCGGGAGATCCCGGCCAAAATCGAGCACGAGGACGACCGCTGCATCGTGATCCACGACATCCAGCCTCAGGCGCCCGTCCACCTGCTGATCATCCCCAAGAAGGCGATCGCCCGCCTGGACGAGGTTTCGGGAGCCGACGAGGCCGTCCTCGGCCATCTCCTGGTCGTCGCATCCGAGATGGCCCGCAAGCTCAAGCTCGGGAACGGGTTTCGGATCGTGATCAACAGCGGCCCCGATGCCTGCGAAAGCGTGCCCCACCTCCACGTCCACCTGCTCGCGAAGCGCCAGATGGACTGGCCCCCGGGCTGAGCCCAGGCCCTGGAAACGATCACTTCAACCAGCGCGCCAGCCACGCCTGGACCTCGCCGTACCAGGCGCGGCTGTCCTCCCCCTTCAGGATCCAATGGTTTTCGTCCGGGAAGACCAGCAGCCGGCTCGGGACCTGGAGGCGCTGCAGGTAGCTCCAGTTCTCGATCGTGTTGTTCATCGGCACGCGCGCGTCGCGTTCGCCGACGCTGAGCAGCATCGGGGTCACCCAGCCGGTGCCCTTGAAGTGATTTCCCGCGTAGCGGACGGGATTCTGCTCCCGCCAGACCGGCCCCTGTTCCCAGATGGGGCCGCCGTTCATCAGTTCGCGTTCGTAGATGAAATCGCTCGTCCCCCACTGGGATTCGAGGTTGACGAGGCCCGCATGCGAAACGAGGCACCGGTAGCGGGTCGTCGTCGCCTCGAGCCAGTTGGCCAGATGGCCGCCGTAGCTGGCGCCGGCTGCCGCCTGGCGCGACGCATCGATGAACCCGTGGGCTTTGATCGCCTCGTCCGCGGCCTCGTTGATCTCATCGCCGGGGGTTTTCAGCGGGTCTCCCTGGATGGCCTGGGCAAACGCCTCGCCGAAACCCGTGGAACCGGAGTAGTTGGTCAATAGGAGCACGTAGCCCGGCGACGAGAGGAGCGCATAGTTCCAGCGCAGGCCCCAGCTGTCGCGCCACATCGACGCCGGTCCCCCGTGCAGGAGGACGAGAAGCGGGTAGCGGGCCTTGGGGTCAAATCGCGGGGGGCGGACGAGAAAGCTCTGGATCGTGCGGCCCCTCGCACTCGTGAACGTGAAGCTTTCGATCGAGGGCAATTCGAGCGTAGCGATCCGGGCCTCGTTGAAGTCGGTGAGGGGCCTCAGCGTGAGGCGGACCGGGTCGATGCGCACCACCTCCGCGGGCCGCAGGGCGTTGTCATAGTCCGCGACGAGGGTCGCCCCTCCCATCGCGAGGCCGGTCAGGCATCCCCAGGCCGGCAG
>Ga0182018_10000371_pt1 | contig 59157 bp, 58 predicted proteins | sample 812P2MmetaG_FD_120490 | JGI IMG/M metagenome (GOLD analysis project Ga0182018, IMG submission 120490) | Permafrost microbial communities from Stordalen Mire, Sweden - 812P2M metaG | ecosystem: Environmental > Terrestrial > Soil > Wetlands > Permafrost | place: Sweden: Stordalen | collected... | reverse complement strand
GGCATCGGCTTCACGCTCGGCAATTCGGCGCTGATCATCACCGGCGCGCTGGTCGGCTCCTCGGGCGCGATCCTGTCCTACATCATGTGCAAGGGCATGAACCGCTCGTTCATCTCGGTGATCCTCGGCGGCTTCGGCGGCGAAGTGGCCGGTCCTGCGGCGGCCACCGGCGATAGGCCGGTCAAGATCGGCTCGGCGGAGGATGCTGCGTTTATTCTCAAAAACGCCGGCAAGGTCATCATCGTGCCGGGCTATGGCATGGCGGTGGCGCAGGCGCAGCACGCGCTGCGCGAGATGGGCGAAAAGCTCCAAGCCGAAGGCGTCGAGGTCAAATACGCCATCCATCCGGTGGCCGGCCGCATGCCGGGCCATATGAACGTGCTGCTCGCCGAAGCCAACGTGCCCTACGACGACGTCTTCGAGCTTGAGAATATCAACTCGGAATTCGCGCAAGCCGACGTCGCCTACGTGATCGGCGCCAACGACGTCACAAACCCTTCGGCAGAAGACGATCCGAAGTCGCCGATCTACGGCATGCCGGTCCTGCAAGTGTGGAAGGCCGGCACGGTGATGTTCAACAAGCGGTCGCTCGCTTCGGGCTATGCCGGTATCGACAATCCTTTGTTCTATCGCGACAACACCATGATGCTGCTCGGCGACGCCAAGAAAATGACGGAAGAGATCGTCAAGGCAGTGTAAAGCGTTGCGGCGATGTCCGAGAACTCTTCGCCAAAGCCTTCATCCCCGATCCGTGCGCGGCGCTGGTCCAGGCCGGCGCTGCCGCGCGCGCGCGCGCGAGCGCGGTCCAATCGCTTCATGCTTCGTCTCATCGTCATCCCTGCCGTCGCCGTTGCCGGCGTGTTTATTTATAGCGGGTTGCGCGATTATTTCGTGTTGCCGGAATGCGATTCGAATCGCGCCAAGCACACACTGGCCGATGTGCTTAAACAGCTGAGTTTCGCGCCAGTGCGCTACGACTCAATTAAAACGGTGTCGAGCAGCAAGGAGCAGGTCGTTTGCAACGCAGTGCTGCCGTTGCCCGACGGCGCCAATGTCGCCGTGGATTACACGTTCTACTGGGAGGGCAATAAGGCGAATATGAAGTATTCGATCTCGCGAAAATCATCGTGAATTGCCCAATGAGCGCCTTATGGAACTTACGGCTCGCCTGCTATTTGTCATGCCGTGAGTTCCAAAGCTAAATCCAAAATTGTCGCCAAGATTTCCGATACCGAGACGTTCTCGTGGCTGGCGCGAGTCGGTTACGCGACGCGTGGCTCGATCTTTCTGATCATCGGTGGGTTGGCTCTACTCGCGGCCGGTGGCTCGTCCGAACGGCCGCAAGGGATGCACGACGCCATGCAGACGGTCTTCGATGAACCGCTCGGCGGCTTTATGCTGTGGACCATCGTCCTCGGTCTCGCTTGCTTCTCCGGTTGGCGGTTTTTGCAATCCGTTTTCGACGCCGATGATCTTGGCAATGGTTTGATTGGTTTGATGCGCCGCACGTCATTTGCGATCGCCGGATTGTTCTATCTGGCGCTTGCTACGGCGACGGCGCGCATCACCGTCCAGGAAAGAACGACGACCGAAGACCAATCGGCGCGTGACTGGACGCACTGGGTGATGACCAAGCCGCTTGGCCGCGACCTCATCGCCGTGATCGCGGTGGTCCTGATCGGTATCGCGATTGCTCTCATGGTGCAGGTCGTGCGCGCACCTTACCGCCGCGAATTCGATAAAAAGCTTATGCCGCTGGTCTGGGTGGTGGCACTCGGATCGGTCGGCATCATGACGCACGCCCTCGTGTTTCTGGCGATCGGCATTTTTCTCGGCATTGCGGACTACGATTATAATTCGAGGGAAGTGATTGGCGTGTCCGGCGTGCTGCGCACCCTGCAGGAGCAAAACTACGGCCGGTGGCTGTTGGCTGTTGCCGGACTTGGCCTCGTGGCGTTCGGCGCCTTCGAGATCGTAGAGGCCTATGCGCGGCGGATCCGCCCGCCGAAGCCGGTGCGTGCGAGACGGCGTTAAAGCATGGTTGCGAATGTCCGCTTTCGGGGGAAGAGCGGCCATAAAAACGAAAGTCGCGGACGGCCTAGTTGGCCGCGGCCGGCTTACCGTAGCCGCCCGCGGTCGGCGTCTGGATGATGATCGCCTCGCCCGCGTCGATGATCGTGGCGTCGCAGCCTTGCAGCTTTTCCATGCGGCCGTCCTTGCGCCGCACCCAGTTCTCGCCGACCTGGCCGTCGCCGCCGCTGGCAAGCCCGAACGGCGGCACGCGTCGGTGGCCGGACAGAATCGTACATTCCATTTTTTCCAGGAAACGGATGGTGCGGCGAATGCCGCTGCCGGCGTTCCATTGGCCGCGCCCACCGGAATCTTTGCGGATGTGAAAGTCTTCGAGCAAGACCGGATAGCGGAATTCCAGGATTTCCGGATCGGTCAGCCGCGTATTGGTCATGTGGGTGTGCACGGCGTCGGTGCCGGGAAAGCCGGGCCCGGCCGGCGAGCCGGAGCAGATCGTCTCGTAATACTGATAGCGCGCATTGCCGAAATTGAGATTGTTCATGGTGCCCTGCGCCGCCGCCATGGCGCCGAGCGCGCCGAACAGGCAGTTGGTCACCTCTTGCGAGGTTTCCACATTGCCGGCGACCACGGCCGCCGGATATTCCGGCGTCAGCATTGATTTCTTCGGAATGATGATGCGGATCGGCCGCAGGCAGCCGGCATTCATCGGAATATCGTCATCGACCATGACGCGGAACACGTAGAGCACCGCGGCGCGCGTCACGGGCTCGGGCGCATTGAAGTTCGACGGCTGTTGCGGACTGGTGCCGGTGAAATCGACCGTCGCCTTGCGATTCGTCTTATCGACCGCGATGCGGACCTTGATCGCATTGCCCTGGTCGGTCTCGATGGCGAAGGCGCTTTCGTGCAGCCGGTCGATGACGCGGCGTACGCTTTCCGCCGCGTTGTCCTGGACGTGCCGCATATAGGCGCGTGTCACGGGCAGCGTGAAATAGCGCACCATCTTGCGCAATTCGCGCACGCCCATTTCGTTGGCGGCGATCTGCGCTTTGATGTCGTTGACGTTCTGCAGCGGATTGCGCGCTGGATATTTGCCGCCGGCGAGCATGGCGTAAAGCTCCTTCTCGCGGAAGCGGCCGCGATCGATCAGCTTGAAATTATCGAACAAGATGCCTTCCTGCTCGATCGTGGTGGCATTGGGCGACATCGAGCCTGGCGAAATGCCGCCGACGTCGGCATGATGGCCGCGCGAGGCGACCCAGAAAAGAATCTTCTTCCCGTCGAAGGCCGGCGTGCAGACGGTGATGTCGGGCAGGTGTGTGCCGCCGTTATACGGCGCGTTGATCACGTAAGCGTTACCGGGGCGCACGGTGCCCTCGTTCTCGCGGATAATGGTTTCGACCGCGCGATCCATCGAGCCGAGATGCACCGGCATGTGCGGCGCATTGGCGACCAGCGAGCCGTTGCCGTCGAACACCGCGCAGGAAAAGTCGAGCCGTTCCTTGATGTTCACCGAATAGGCGGTGTTCTGCAGCGCCACGCCCATCTGCTCGGCGATCGACATGAAGAGATTGTTGAACACTTCGAGCATGACCGGATCGGCATGGGTGCCGATGGCGCGGCCGCGAGCGAGCTTTTGCACGCGCCGCAGCACCAGATGATTTTTGGCGGTGAGCTCGGCCTGCCAGCCATGCTCGACGACGACGGTCTGGTGCGGCTCGATGATGATGGCTGGGCCTTTGATCTTGTGGCCGGGTGACAGCGTGTCGCGTGTATAGACCAGCGCCTTGTGCCATTTGCCGCCGGAGAAAAATCGCGTGCGCTGTGCCGGTGCGGGCAGCTTTGCGCGCTTGGTCCTGGCCACTTTTTCTTTAAACGTCGCGCCGCCGCCGACTACTTCGACCGACACCGCCTCGATCACCAGCGATTTCTTGCGGTCGATGAATCCGAATTGCGCTTTGTGGGCCTTCTCGAAGGCCGATTTCATCTTAGGCAGCGCCGCGAGCTTTAGCGCGCCGCGCAGAGGGGGATGAAACGTTCCCGCGTTGACGATCAGCGGCGTATCGGTGCCGGCATATCGAATATGCGCGCGCACATGCATAATGATTTTATTTTTCGCCACACCTTGGCCAGCAACCTCTTCGATCGTTTCGCGCGACAGCCGCCGCGCCACCGCTTCGAGCGAGGTCCGCGCTTTGGCGCCGAACGGCTCCTCGATCGCTTGCTGACGCACGCTGCGGATGTCGGCGAGGCCCATGCCGTAGGCCGAGAGCAGCGAGGACAGCGGGTGAATAAGCACGCTGGTCATGCCGAGTGCGTCCGCGACCAGGCAGGCGTGCTGGCCGCCGGCGCCGCCGAAGCAATTGAGCGCGTAACGCGTGACATCATAGCCGCGCTGCACCGAGATTTTTTTGATCGCGTTCGCCATGTTCTCGACGGCGATCTTGATGAAGCCGTCAGCGACTTGTTCGGCCGAGCGGCCGTCGCCGATCTCCTTCGCCATGTCCGCAAACGCCGCACGCACCGCGCCGGCGTCGAGCGGCTCGTCCTGTTGCGGCCCGAATATTTTGGGAAAGAAATCGGGAATGAGCTTGCCGGCCATCACATTGGCATCGGTCACGGCCAGCGGCCCGCCGCGGCGATAGCATTTAGGACCGGGATTGGCGCCGGCGGAATCCGGGCCAACACGAAAGCGCGCGCCGTCGAAATGCAGGACCGAGCCGCCGCCGGCTGCGACCGTGTGAATCAGCATCATCGGCGCGCGCATGCGCACGCCGGCCACCTCGGTTTCGAAGGCGCGCTCGTATTCGCCGGCAAAATGCGACACGTCCGTCGAGGTGCCGCCCATATCGAAGCCGATGAGGCGTGTGAAACCGGCTGATCGCCCGGTTTCGGCCATGCCGACAACGCCGGCCGCCGGCCCCGACAGGATCGCGTCCTTGCCGCGAAACAGATCGGCCGCGGTGAGTCCACCGGACGACATCATGAACATCAGGCGGGTTTTATTGCTTTCACCTCCGCCCGCAGGGGAGGGTAAAGTGGAATCCAACTCTCCCGCGACCTGCGCTACATAGCGGCGCAGGATTGGCGAGAGGTAGCTATCGACCACGGTGGTGTCGCCGCGGCCGACGAGTTTTATCAGCGGCGAGACTTCGTGGCTGGCCGAGATCTGGGGAAAGCCGAGCTCGCGCGCCAGCGCCAACACGCGTTTCTCATGATCGCTGTAGCGGTAGGCGTGCATCAGCACGATAGCGACAGCTTGGATGCCGTCCGCCTTGGCGCGCTCGAGTTCGCCGCGCACGGCCTCGAGATCGATCTCGCGCTCGACAGTGCCGTCGGCGCGCACACGCTCGTCGGCCTCGACGACGCGCTCGTACAGCATGTCGGGTTTGATGATGTGCTTGGCAAAGATTTTCGGCCGCGCCTGATAGCCGATGCGCAGCGCGTCGCGAAAACCCTTGGTGATCAGAAGCAGCGTCCGGTCGCCCTTGCGCTCGAGCAACGCGTTGGTGGCGACCGTGGTGCCCATCTTCACCGCGCCGATGCGCTCGCTCGGGATCGGCCCGCCGGGGGCGACGCCGAGCAAGTGGCGGATGCCGTGCACCGCGGCGTCGCGATAGGCTTCGGGATTTTCCGAAAGCAATTTGTGGGTGACGAGCGCGCCATCCGGGCGCCTGCCGATCACGTCGGTAAATGTGCCGCCGCGATCGATCCAGAATTCCCAATTATTGGGCATGTGCTCGATCCAAACCTGCTTTTATGCCACATTGGGCCGAAACGAGAGCCCGCAAGACGGTTAGTTGAGGAAACTCAGATGCACAAGATCGCAATCTCGGCCGCTGCCCGAGACCGCATGACGGCGCGGACCGGAAAGTTGCATCCCTTCGATGATATCGATCCACGCAAAACGGCGCTGGTCGTCATCGACATGCAGAACTATTTCTGCAAACCGGGCCACCAGGGCGAGGTCCGCGCGTCGCGGGATATCGTGCCGAACATCAACCGGCTCGCCGCCGACCTGCGCCGCCGCGGCGGTCTTGTCGTGTGGGTCCGCAATGGCACGCGCGATACGCGCGAGAGCTGGTCGAATTATCACGAATTCCTGCACCTGCCGGACCGCTGTGAGCGCCGTTACGCGGCGATGGACGTCGGCGGCGACGGCTACGAATACTGGCACCTGAACGATATCCGGCCGGAAGACGTGCAGCTGACGAAGACGCGCTACAGCGCCTTCATTCAGGGCTCTTCCAATATCGAGCGCCTGCTGCGCGACCGCGGCATCGATACTCTCCTGGTCACCGGCACCGCCACCAATGTCTGCTGCGAAAGCTCCGCGCGCGACGCCATGATGCTCAATTTCAAAGTCGTCATGGTGTCCGACGGACTCGCCACCCACGACGATGAAGAGCACAACGCGGCGCTGTCGATTTTCTACGGACTGTTCGGCGACGTGCAGACGGTGGATGAAGCCCTGCAATCGCTGGAGCGCGGCGACAAGAAGAAGGCGGCCGCGTAGCTCAGCGGCGCTATTCGTCGGCGAGTGTCTGGCGAAATGCTGCGGCGTTCCAGTAGCCTTCTGCGCGAACGATCAGGCCTTGCGCATCCACTTGCAGCACGTCAATGCCCTCGGCTTTGACCTCGCGCCCGGCTTTGCCGCGCGCGGTCATGGTCCAGTGTGCGGCGATACTGTTGCCGCTGGGTAACGCCGCGAGCGCTTTGATCTCCACGTGGGACGCCAGAGCCGCTACTCCGGAAGCGAAGAGTCCCGCAATCTCGTCCCGTCCATGGCGGATGGGGCTGCCGACGGGATCTTCGATCTCGCCATTCGGGGCGAAGACCAGGGCGATGCGCTTGGGGTCGCGGGCAGCTATGGCCGCGAAGTAAGTGTCGAGAGTTTTCTTCAGCACCTCGGCACTCGGTGTAGTTACACTCGACACGTTCCTACGTCCTTTACTGCTTATCTTGCCCCAATATGCCGGCGATGGTCTTGATCTCGTTGCGGGCGTATTTGGGCAAGCCGGCGCTGAGCGAGCTTCCCGAATTGAACGACGATTGGCCCATCAAGACCTGCGCCGGCACCAGATTGCGCAGCACCGGCACCTTCTCGAAGCCGCGCTTCTCGTCGAGCACGCTCGCCTTGATAGCCAGCGCCATGAACGCGGTGACGACGGTCTTGTTGGCGTCGGCGGGATCACTCTGAAATACGCCGAAGAATTTGCCGAATTTCATGATCTGATTGATGTAGAAAATATCCTGTTCGAGCACGCCTGAGATCGGCGTATCGAGCGTGGTCAATTCCTGCAGCCCGGCCTGGTCGAGGTCGGCCGGCGACAGCGCCGACAACTCGCTCTGGAAATCGATGTGGTCGGCGACTTTCTTGGTGTCGCGCAGCTTGTTGACCAGCATGATGCCCATCGGGATCTTGCCTTCGAACTTGTAGCTCGACTGGATGCAGATCGACGTCGTCCGTCCCGTGCACCACTTGCGGTCGGGATTATCGTTGCCGGTGCCGGCCTCGTCCGTGAACGGTCCCACGTCCGCGGCGGCGATTGCTTTATGCGTGATGGCCGGATCGATTTCTTCGAGAAATGGCAGCGTTACCTCATGCGAAAGATCGATGGCGCCCGGCGCCCGGTCGAGAATAAAGCGCGCCTGCGCCACATACATGTAAAGCTTCTCGGTGACCTGCGTGGTGCCGCCGTTGACCTTCTTGCCGACGGTCGGCTCGGTATAGTCCGGGAACAGCGCCAGGAATTTTTTCTCGGCAGGGTCCTTGTCCGCCCATTCGTCGAAGCGAACGAGCGCCGTTTCGCTGGCGATCGTATCGGGACTGGTATGATCGCTGAACGCGATCGTGCCGGGTTTGAGCTGCGTCGCGTCGGCCTTGCGCGCCGCGCTCACGTCATCGATGCTGAAATCCTGCGCGCCGGCGGCCCAAGGAAAGCCAAATAGGCCAAAGCCAAGCAAGCCGAGAAGCACGATCGCGTGCCGCGTCCACATTCTAAATTCTCTCGTGAGTTCTCTTCGATGGAGCCGGATCAGTTCACCCGCCCGCCCCAGAAGTAATCTTGACTGCGCGGCTGCGGCTGTTGGCTGCTCCACGGCTGGAATAGACCAAATATGCCACGGGAGGGCTGCTGCTGTTGCGGCGATGATCGCCAACCCTGATTCGGGAAATAGGACCGTCCGCCCGACTGGCCGTTATTATTCGAAGGGCCGCCCCAGAACGAGTTTTGATCGTCGCCATACTGGCTTTGACTAGCATAGGCGTCGTCGTGCGAAACCAGCTGATATTGCGTATCCGCGACTTGGCCGTCGGCGCCGCGGCGGAAATGTTCGATAAAGGCCGGCCCTTGGCTTTGTGTTTGGCCGAAGCCGAATCCGAAGCTTTGGGCTTGGCGTGGTGCGCCATTGAGGCGGTCGCCGCTCACATAATCGATCGGAATATCGACGAGCTGACGTCTTGCCTCGGGTGAGGGACCGTTGAGCGGCGCTTTCGGCGCGATGTGCTCCGCCCAGATCGCTTCGGTGATCGGCTGGAAGATCGGCAGCGCCACCCGCGCGCCGGTCTCGTTGGAGCCGAGCGAGCGTCGCTTGCCATCGCCATTGTCGTAGCCGACCCAGACCGCGACGGTAACGTCGTTGGTGAAACCGACGAACCAGCCGTCGACTGCGTCCTCGGTGGTTCCGGTCTTGCCGGCAACGTAGGTCGACAGGCCGCCGATACCGCGCGCGGTGCCGCGCGCCACGACGCCCTGCAGCATGGTCTTGAGCTCGTAGAACGCGGCGCGGTCGGCGGCGCCGATCCGCGGCAATGGCGTATCCGGATACTGATAGATAGTCTTGCCGTCCTGCTCGATCGAATCGATGCCGTGCGGTTGCGGCAGCGCGCCCTCGTTGGCGACGGCGGCATAGAAACCGGCGAGATCGATCATGCGCACCGGTTGCGCGCCGAGCACGAACGGATAGTAGCGCACGCACTGGCTATAGATTTTCGCCGCCATTGCGGTGGCGCAAACCGCATCGAGGCTCTTCGCCGGATCGGCGTCGATGCCGCCGTCGAGCAGATGAGCGGTCACGACATTAATTGAATTCTCCAGGCCGCGGCGCATCGTGAATACACCGCCCTCGCCATAATCGGCATTGCGCGGCGACCAGAAATCCTCCGGCCGCAGGTTGCCGTCATATTCGCGGCTGATCGCGTCGCGGCCGTCAATGCCGCTGCCGATCGGAGGGAATGTGATCGGCTCATTGAGGACGAGCGTGTTCGGTTGCAGCCCGTGTTGCAAGGCCGTGAGATAGGTCAGCGGCTTGATCGCCGAGCCGGGTTGGCGCTGCGTCTGCACAGCACGGTTGAGCTGGCTCATTGGATAGGAAAAGCCGCCGTCCATGGCGAGGATGCGGCCGGTTTTGTTTTCCAAGACCAAAGCCGCGCCCTGCACGGTGGGCCGTACGCGCAATTGCGCCTGCGCGCTGCCGCCAGCTTTGCTTTTATTCTTGGTGCTGTTGTTCGCGGTGTTGAGTGTGTCGCCCCCCTTGGGCTCGACAACATTGACGTAGACGACGTCATAAAGGCCCAGATTGCGCCTGGTCGCGCCGCTCAAGGCCGTCAGCGGCACGATGCGCCCGTCGGGAAGACCGACGCGGATCATATCGTCGCCTTTCTTAGCGTTACCCTTCTGCACCACCACGGCCGGCGTCCAATGCACGTCGTAAAGCGGCAGGTGAACGGCTAGGAGCGCCTGCTGCCAAGCCGGGGTGCCGGCATGGTTGTCGACTTCGAGCTTCTGCACGGCGTCGGCGATGTTCGCCTCCGGTCCGCGAAACTGCACGCGCCCCGACGACATCTCGTAATGCGCCAAGCCTTCCTGCAGCGCCGCTTCAGTGTCGCGCTGCAATTGCGCATTGATAGTCGAGTGCACGGTGTAGGAATCGGCGGTCAGGCTGTTCACGCCGTCGGCCTTGGCCTCGCGGCCGAGAAAATCGACGAAGTTAAAACCGCTGTCGCGGTGCGGGTGCGCGAAGGCAACAAGCTTCGGCGGCGCAGCGAGCGCCTGATCCTTCTGCGCCGTGGTGATGACGCCGTCATCCTGCATGCGATCGAGCACGTAGCCGAGACGGTCCTTGGCGCGGTCGGGATGGCGGTCGGGATTGTAATAATTCGGTCCCTTCAGCATGCCCGCCAGCATCGCGCCCTCGGCCAGCGTCAGATCCTTCGCCGATTTGCCGAAATAACTGCGCGCCGCCATTTCGACGCCCCAGGAACCGCGGCCGAGATAGGCGGAGTTGAGATAGAGCTCGAGAATCTCGTTCTTGCTCAGCGTATTTTCGAGCCGCGATGCCACAATCATTTCGCGGATCTTGCGCTCATAGGTCACGTCCTCGCCGACCAGGAGATTCTTCACGACCTGCTGCGTGATGGTCGAACCGCCCTGCGGGCGGCCCGGATCGGCGAGATTGCCGATGAAAGCGCGGATGATGCCATGCTCGTCGACGCCGTGATGCTCGAAGAAGCGCCGATCCTCGGCGGCGACGAACGCCTTCTGCACGAAATCGGGGATGTCGGCGAGCGGAACCCAGATACGCCGGTTGCCAGGCAAGAATATATCGGCAAAATCCTTATCCGAGCCGTCGAGCACCGTACTCATGCTCGGCAGTTTTTTGCCTTTCAGCGTGGTTTGATCCGGCAGATCGGCCGCGGCATTGTTGAAGTAATCGATGACTTGGCTGAGGTCGACGACCGGATTGGTCAGCGGCTCGTTCTTGCAGAACTGATGGTAGGCGGTATTGAGATCCGCGAAATTGACGCCATGGAAGGCCGGCACGTCGCTGCCCATCGCCTTCGGGTCGTTGAGCGCGGTGGAAATGAGATCGTCGACATTGATGGACTCGATGCCGAACGCCTGCACCATGTGCGTGCAGCCGTTGCGCAAAATCTGCACGACTTCGGCCTGATCTTGCGCCGGATCGAAATGCGTCTTCACCGCCTGCGGTGCCGTCGTGACCTCGCTCAGCGCGAGCGCCGTCGCAAAAATCTTGACCAGGATGGTATCCATGGGGACTGCGACGGACGGCGGGGACGGCCGGGTTCGAGGGACGCAACGGTACAACACCGATTATAGCGATCTGATCCTTACAAAAAGACTTTTTTGCGGGGGTGCCCAAGGTAGCCGCGCCACAATTATGCGGTCGCGCTCCCGTCACTTCTCGGCCGGCGATAGACCGTCAAAATGCCCGCGCCGTTGCAGGAAGGCGAGCAGGAGGAGCGCCGGCAGTCCGGCCGCCCCGCATATTGCGAAAAACCACGCCCAGCCGGCGGCGGCGGCCAGGAAGCCCGCGCCGGACGACAGATAAGTGCGGCCGAACGCCGCGAGCGCGGTGAGAAGCGCATACTGCGTCGCCGTATGCAGCGGATTGCGGCACAGCGCCGAGAGGTAAGCGACAAAGATCACCGTGGCGATAGCGCTGGTGAAATTCTCGGCGACGATCGCGAACGTGAGCCACGCGGCATTGTGGCCGAGCACCGCCTGCCAAGAGAAGGTGAGATTGGAGAGCGCTTGCAGGATGCCGCCGATCCACAAGCTTGCCGGCAGCGAATAAGCACGCGCCAGGAAGCCCCCGGCGAAACCCCCGAGCAGTGTCGCGGCAAGGCCGACACCCTTGATGATCGCGGCATATTCATTGCGCGAAAAACCGAGATCGATCACGAACGGCGCCGTCATCGCGCCGGACAGCGCGTCGGTGAATTTGAACAAGACGACGAAGACGAGCACGACGAAGACCAGGTCGCGTGTCAGAAATTCCGAAAACGCGCCGATCGCCGCTTCGACGACGCGTTGCAGCGTGTTCTCGCGGCCATGCGCGGCGTCGGCGGTCGCAGACTTTTCCGGCTCGGCGGCGACCAACGTCGTAACGACGCCGATGAGAACCAGAACCGCCATCGCCGCATAGCCCGCGGTCCAGGCGGCATGGCGGTCCAAGCCGAAACCGGATTCGAATCCGCTCACCAGGAACAGCGCGCCCGCGGTCGAGGCCAGCATGCCGATGCGGTAGGCGGCGACGTAAGACGCCATGCCGGCCGCCTGTTCGCTCTCGTCGAGGCTTTCGACGCGAAAGGCATCGACGATGATGTCCTGTGTCGCCGAAGCGGTGGCGACGAGCAGCGCGCCGATCGCCACGAACGCCGGGGATAGCGCCGGATCGCAAGCGCCGAGGAAAACGATCGCCGCGATCAGCAGAAACTGCGACAGCAAGAGCCAGCCGCGCCGCCGGCCAAAGCGCCGCGACAGCACCGGGACGTCGAGCGCGTCGATCAGCGGCGCCCAGAGGAATTTGATCGTGTAGGGTGTGCCGACCAGTGCGAACAGGCCGATGGTGCCGAGATTGACGCCCGCCTCGGTCATCCACACCAGCAGTGTCGAGCCTGACAGAGCAAGCGGCAGGCCCGAGGAAAAGCCGAGGAACATGACGATGAGGACGCGCCGCTTGAGATAGACGGCGAGTGTGTCCGAAAGCGACGGGCGCGCCGTTGCGGCAGTGCTGGAACTCTCAGGCGTCACTCGCCTGCTTCCAGCTTTCGCGTCATCGGCGCAGGGATGACGTTCGATGCGGCGGCCGCCGCCGCCGCCGCGGGGGCGCCAAGCTCGACCTGCGTGATGCGCTCGCCGCGCGATTCGATCTTCTCGATCGAGACCATCGACTGCCGGACGTCTTCGTTGGCTTGATTGAAGTGCGTTTGCAGCTTGCGGATGCGCTCGCCGAGCAAGCCAACGTCCTTCACCAGGCGGCCGACCTCGTCGCGGATCTGATCGGCCGCCTCGCGCATGCGGGCGTCCTTCTGGATTTGCTGCACCACCTGGATGGCCAGCATGAGGAGCGACGGCGACACCACCACGACGCGCGCGCGATAAGCCTTCTGTACCACGTCGTCGAAGCCGTCATGCAGTTCGGCATAGACCGACTCCGACGGCACGAACATCAAAGCCATTTCCTGCGTCTCGCCGGGGATGAGATATTTCTCCGCGATGTCGGCGACATGCTTGCCGATATCGGTGCGTAGCCGTTGCGCCGCGGCCTTGCGCTCCTCGTCGGTCTTGGCGTCGCGATAGGCGGTGACGCTTTCGAGTGGAAATTTGGCGTCAATGACGAGCAGCCGCTTGTCGGGCAGGAACACGCAGCAGTCGGGCCGCGTGCGATTCGACAGCGTGTGCTGAAACGCGTAGGCGCCCTTGGGCAGGCCGTCTTGCACGATCGCTTCCATCCGGCCCTGGCCGAACGCGCCGCGCGACTGCTTGTTGCTAAGCACGCTCTGCAGCGAGGTGACCTGGGTGGCGAGCTCGGTGATGTTTTTCTGCGCGCTGTCGATGACGGCGAGACGCTCGTTGAGCTTTTGCAGGTTCTCGGTGGTGCTCTGGGTCGTTTTCTGCATGGAATCGCCGAGCCGGTAGGAGACCGAATCGAGCCGCTCGTTGACCGCGTGCTGCAGTTGCGATTGGCGGTCGCCCAGCATCCTGATCATGGCTTCCAGCCGCGCCGCGGCGTCAGTCTGCGCCCGGGCCAGCTCCGCCATGATGGCCGCTTGCGGATGCGCGGCATTGCGCGCTTGCCACAGCACCACGCCAATCACGAGGAGCACGGCGAAGCCGGCCAGAATCGCTGCTAGGATCAGGCTGTCGGTCATCGGTCTCCCTGTGTCTCTCTGCGATTCGGTGCCTGGAACGAAGAGCGAACGGTCATACCCGCTCGGCGGCGAAGGCGCAATGGAACGCGCGCATTGACCCCGCTTTCTACAGCCCTTAAATCGCCCGCCAGATACTTTGGAAAAACGATGGCCGTCCGCGAAATCATAAAGCTTCCCGACAAAAGGCTGCGGCAGGCGTCGGAGCCGGTCAAACAAGTCGATGCCGGCCTCCGCAAGCTGGTCGATGACATGTTCGACACCATGTACAAGGCGCCAGGCATTGGGCTTGCGGCGATCCAGATTGGTGTCGCCAAACGCGTCATCACGCTGGATTTGTCGAAGAAAGAGGACAATCAAGAACCGCAGGTATTTATCAATGCTGAGATCACCTGGACGTCGGACAAGACGGCAAAATACGAGGAAGGTTGCCTGTCGATCCCGGAATATTACGAGGAGGTCGAGCGGCCGGCGGAGGTGAAGGTCAAATACATGGACCTCGACAGCAAGAAACACGAGATCGAGGTCAAGGGCTTGCTCGCGACCTGCCTGCAACACGAGATCGATCACATCAACGGCGTTCTGTTCATCGATCATCTCTCCAAGCTCAAGCGCGACCGCGTCATCAAGAAATTCGCCAAAGCCGCCAAAAAAGTGGAGGAGTGATTGGCGCTCCGCCTCGTCTTCATGGGCACGCCGGACTTCGCGGTGCCCACGCTGCTCGAGCTTGTCGGCGGCGGCCACGACGTCGTTGCGGTCTATACCCGCGCGCCACGGCCGGCCGGGCGCGGCATGGCGCTGATGCCCTCGCCGGTCGCGCGCGAGGCGGAGCGGTTCGGTCTGCCGGTCCTGACGCCGAAATCCTTGAAAGATCCCGATGCCGCGGCGGCGATACGCGCGCATGGCGCGGACGCCGCCGTGGCGGTCGCTTACGGGTTGATCCTGCCGAGCGCCATTCTCGACGTTTTTCCGCTCGGCTGTTTCAACCTGCATGCCTCGCTGTTGCCGCGCTGGCGCGGCGCGGCGCCGATCCATCGCGCCATCATGGCCGGCGATCGCGAGACCGGCGTGATGGTGATGAAGATGGACGAGGGCCTCGACACCGGGCCTATCGCCATGGCCGAGCGTACGCCGATCGAACCCGACGCGACCACCGGCGATCTGCATGACGAACTGGCGCGGCGCGGCGCGAAATTGATGGTGGTCGCGCTCGGTGCGCTTGAGCGCGGCTCGCTGACGCTGACGCCGCAAGCCGCCGAGGGAGCGACATACGCCGACAAGATCGACAAGAGCGAAACGCGCATTGAATGGAGGAAGCCGTGGCAAGCGGTGCACAATCATTGCCGCGGACTGTCGCCGTTTCCCGGCGTGTGGTTCGATCTCGCCGGCGCCGGACGCGTCAAGGTGCTGCGCACGACCAAGGGCTCCGGCGAAGGCGAGCCGGGCCGCGTGATCGACGACAGGCTGACAATCGCTTGCGGGGACGGCGCGGTGCGGCTCGTCGAATTGCAGCGCGCCGGCCGGCAGCCGATGAACGCGGATGAATTTCTGCGCGGCACGCCGGTCGCGCGCGGCAGCACATTGCATTGATGCCCCGCTACAAGCTCACCATCGAATACGACGGCACGCCCTATATCGGCTGGCAGGCGCAGGATAACGGCATCTCCGTGCAGGGCGTGCTGACGGACGCGATCGCCGCCTTTACCGGCGAGCGTGTCACCGTCCAAGGCGCCGGGCGCACCGATACCGGCGTGCATGCGCTCGGCCAAGTCGCGCATATCGATCTCGCCAAGGATTGGGACATCGACCGCGTGCGCGACGCGATCAATTTCCATTTGCGCCCGCAGCCGGTCGCCGTGCTAGCGGCCGAATTCGCGGCGCCGGACTTCGACGCGCGCTTCTCGGCGGTCAAGCGCCACTATCTTTATCGCATCGTCAATCGGCGCGCCGATCTCACGCTCGACCTCAACCGCGCTTGGCGCGTGCCGCGGGTGCTCGATTGCGAAGCCATGCATGCCGCCGCGCAACGGCTTATCGGCAAGCACGACTTCACCACGTTTCGCTCCACCGAGTGCCAAGCCAAATCGCCGGTGAAGACGCTCGACGTTCTCGATGTTGCGCGCGATGGCGACGAGGTGCGCATCACGGCGTCGGCACGCTCGTTCCTGCAGCACCAGGTGCGCTCGATGGTCGGCTCGCTGGTCCATGTCGGCGAGGGCAAATGGAACGTGGAAGATCTCGCCTTGGCGCTCGCCGCCCGCGACCGCGCCGTCTGCGGCCAAGTCGCGCCGCCGCACGGGCTTTATCTGGTGCGAGTGGATTATTGATCGCCCGTCATTCCGGGACCCGCTCAGCGCGAGCCCGGAATCCATAATCGCAGGCCTGCCAGAACGGTCTCTGAGAATCTTTTTGAACGACAGGGCTTATGGATTCCGGGCTCGCACCTTCGGTGCGCCCCGGAATGACTATTCGAAATACTTCTCGATAATGCGCCGATAAATCGCCGTCAGCGTGACGAGATCGGAAACCGGCGCGCATTCGTCGACCTGATGCATGGTCTGCCCGACCAGACCGAATTCCAGCACCGGGCAATAGTCCTTGATGAAGCGCGCGTCCGACGTGCCGCCGCTGGTTGACAGCGTTGGCTTGCGTCCCGTGACCTCGGCGATGGCCACGACGGCGAAATCGGTGAAAGGACCTGGCTTGGTGACGAAGACATCCGCGTTCGACGGCTGCCACTCGAACGAATAATGCACGCGTCCGGCCGCGGCCGCTTGGGCGCGTTGCTCGATCAGCGTCTTGAGCGCGGCGTGGCTGTGGCGGTCGTTGAAGCGGATGTTGAAACGCGCCCGCGCCTCGCCGGGAATGAGATTGACGGTCGTGTTACCGACATCGACCGAAGTGAACTCGAGGTTTGACGGCGCGAAAAGTGCGCTGCCGTCGTCGAGCGGCGCTTGCAGCGCCGCGATCAGCGTCACCAGTCCGCGGATCGGATTGTCGGCGCGATCGGGATAGGCGACGTGGCCCTGGCGGCCGGTGACGATGAGCGTGCCGTTGAGCGAGCCGCGCCGCCCGGCTTTGATGGTGTCGCCCACGACTTCGACATTGCTCGGTTCGCCGAGCAGGCAGTGATCGAATTTTTCGCCGCGATCGGCCGCCCATTGCATCAATTTGACAGTGCCGTTGACCGCGACGCTTTCCTCATCGCCGGTGATCAGGAGCGAGATCGAGCCCTTCGGTTTGCCGCCATGCGCGCCGAGATGATCGAGCGCGGCGGCGACGAAGCAGGCGATGCTGCCTTTCATGTCGACTGCGCCGCGGCCGTAAAGCTTGTCGCCCACCACTTCGCCGGCAAACGGCGGATGCGACCATGACGCTTCGTTGCCTGCCGGCACCACATCGGTATGGCCGGCGAACACGAGATGAGGTTTTGCCGTGCCGATACGGGTGTAAAGATTATCGACCGGCGCGGTGCCGGGCTCGGTGAACACCGCGCGATGCACGGTAAAGCCTGCTTGCTCCAACAGGCCCTGCAAATAAGTCAGCGCGCCGCCTTCGTCCGGCGTCACCGAACGGCAGCGGATCAGAGCGCGGGCAATGGCGACGGGATCGGCGGTCATCAAAACGCTTTCGGGAGTCCGGCCTGCTTGAGCACATCATTCGCAGTGTGACGCGATTTGGTCGAGCGCGGGACCGTTACGTTAGTATTGTTGACGGGGCTGTACCAGATTTCATGACTGCCTTTGCCCTTGCGGACAAGATAGCAACCATGCGCTTGGAGGATTTGCACGAGGTCGCGGTAGAGATCGGCCATTAGGCCCCGGCAACCTCGAGATGTTCCTCGGCGCGAAATGTCAGAGAGAGATTGTCGCTGCGCTCGCCCGACAATTCTAGAAGGTCGGGCAGCACCAAGCTCACTTCCTCGATCATGGCGGGCCAAGTATCGGCTTCGACGACGAGGCCGGAAACGTCCTTGCTAGTGGCGATCCAGACACTTGCTTCGGCGTCCCAACGGGCATCGACGGTGATTGAGCGGCTCATAACGAGAACATCGTGCACTGAGGTGCGCTGGTCAATCCCCTGAACTTCAACTTCGTGGCAACGATCCCGGTGCGAGCGGGTCCGGCCCGTGCTGGTTCGGACCGATCGTGCCCCGGCGAAAGCCAAGCTCGACTAGCAAAGCGACGCCAAGCACCGTGAACGGCACCGCGATGGCGAGCGACAGCATGCTCGGCTGATCCTCGGTGCCCGTCAATTCGAGCACGGTGAGCAAGTCGAGCACTGCGCTGGCGCCGAAGAAAGCGATCAACAGCCAAAGCGGCGTGTTGCGGTCGTGACCGCGTTTCACGGCGATGGCAAATTCAGGGTAGGTGTAAGCCAGGTCGACGATGGCGCTGAGCCGATCGCCCTGGATCTCTTCAGCGAGGATGTGGCCGAAAATCTCGGCGACCGTCACCGCGCCCATCGCGATCCAGAACGTCTTGCGGCTGATGCGGCCGTCGAAACTGTTGAGGAGATAGGACCAATCCATCGGCGCGACTTATTTCACTACCTGGTTTACATCTTGGCTTAAGTCTTGAGTTCGATCTTGGCTTCAATCCCGCAGCAGTTCGTTGATGCTGGTCTTGGCGCGCGTCTTCTCGTCGACGCGCTTGACGATCACGGCGCAATAGAGATTGGGCGTCGGCGCGCCGGATTTGCTCGGCGCGCCAGGCATCGTGCCCGGCACGACCACCGAATAGGCCGGCACTTCGCCTTGCAGCGTTTTGCCGGAATCGCGGTCGACGATCTTGGTCGAGGCGCCGATGAAAACGCCCATCGACAGCACCGAACCTTCGCGCACGATCACGCCTTCGGCCACTTCCGAGCGTGCGCCGATGAAGCAATTGTCCTCGATGATCACCGGCCCGGCCTGTAACGGCTCGAGCACGCCTCCGATCCCGGCGCCGCCGGAAATATGACAATTCTTGCCGATTTGCGCGCAGGAGCCGACCGTGGCCCAGGTATCGATCATGGTGTTTTGATCGACATGGGCGCCGAGATTGACGAATGACGGCATCAGCACCACGCCCGGCGCTATGTAAGCGGAGCGGCGCACCACGCAGCCCGGCACCGCGCGGAATCCCGCGGCGCGAAAGCGGGCTGCATCCCAGTGATCGAATTTTGACGGTACTTTGTCCCACCACACGGCGTGGCCGGGCGCGCCGGCGATTTCGTTCATATCGTTGAGGCGAAACGACAGCAGCACCGCTTTCTTGAGCCATTGATTGACCGACCAAGAGCCGTCGCTGGCTCGCTCGGCGACACGGGTGGCGCCGCGGTCGAGAAGATCGAGCGCCGCTTCGACCGCCTCGCGCACCTCGCCCTTGGTGGACGGCGCGATCTCGTCGCGCCGCTCAAAAGCAGCATCGATCGTCTTAGCCAGACTTTCCGTAGTCCCGGACGACATGGAATGGGCCCCTGCTGCGCGGTTTGTCGGGGCGGGCTGGAGCGATGTCAAGCGGCGGCTGCTTCCCGGATTTCGCTTCCGCCTTCGCGCTCCGCGCTTCGGCGGACGCCTACCGGCCGTAGCTCGCGGAGCGAGCGGAGGTGGGCCGCTCAATCGGGGCTACTTAGCGACAATACCGCGCAAAAAGCCGGCGAGATCGTCGGTGATGTGATCGACATGCGGTGAATCGCGGCCGGCGAACTCCCATTCTTCGCGCAGCACTACGCGAGCGCCTTCGGGCACCACCAGCACGGTGGTCATGCCGAGGGCATGCGGCACTTCAAGATTGCGGGCGAGGTCTTCGAAGATCACGGCGCGCGTCGGATCGACGTTGTGACGGGCCAGGAAGCGCTCATAGACCGCAGGTTGCGGTTTCGGCTCGTGCTCGGCCGCCTTGATATCGAATACGTCGTCGAAGTGCTTTTCGATTTGCAGCCGCCGCATCACTTCGTCGGCGTGATGCCGCGTGCCGTTGGTGAGAATGTATCTGCGGCCGGTCAGCGCGGCAATGGCCGCGCCGAGCGCGGGGTTGGGTTGCAGCGGCGAATATTCGATCTGATGCACGATCTCGAGAAATTGGTCCGGCTCTAGGTCATGCTCCTCCATCAAGCCGCGCAGCGTGGTGCCGTAGCGCCGGTAATAGTCCTTTTGCAGCCGGTACGCCTCGTCGCGCGTGGTCTTGAGCAGATTGACGATGTAATCGCGGATGCGCTCGTCGACCTGCTGCCAAAGATTGAGATGATGTGGATAGAGCGTGTTGTCGAGATCGAACACCCAGGTCTCGATATGCTTGAAACCAGGTTTGCCGAAACCCGGTTTGCCGAGACTTGGTTTGCCGAGATCTGGGGCAGGGAATTGCGTCATTTCCGGGTGACTCGATGTTGCCACTTTTCGCGGCGACTAGGCTTTGATCCGAACCGAATCAGTTTTATCAGTCATTGCGGCGGGGGCAATCAATGCGGAGGACTTTACGAAAGTCGGTTCCATTCGTGTGGGCATTATTGATCGGCACGCTGGCCTGCGCATGCGTCGCCGGCGTGGCGCTCTACGCAACACATTCTTGATTTTCGCGACGGCGCTAGCCGGCCTCGCGCCAAGACGTTGCCGGAATAAGACCCTTGAGCGCGCCGTCATGCAATTGCACCGGATCGCGCTCGCCTTCCATGGCCAACCGCAGCATACAGCGCGCAAGCTCATCCGGCTTCACGGTGGTGTTGCCGACAGCTTTAAGCGTCAGCCACGCTTCGTCGAATGCGGCCTCCAGGACCACAAGCGTCTGCGGATCGAACGAGCTGTTGTGGAACCCGCGCATGGGTCCAGCCTCACTCTATTACGGACATTTTCTGTGAGTTCCCGGCGGAGGTAGGTTCGGCGCAAAGTTAGCCGAGTTTGTGACACGGCGGCCTGATTCGGATCAACTGCATTTGATGTGATCATGCGGTGATGGTCCCGACGAAAGCCGGACCGTCGTTCTCGCAGTCGCAAAAGGTAAACAAAAGGTAAAAGTGTCACTATTCGCCGGCGGAACTGAACTCTCAGGCGCCAAGCCGCGGCAGTAAGCGCGTGGCGTTGCCGCTTGCGATCGCATCGAGATCGGTCGGTGCAAGATTAAGTTGTCGCAGGTTTTCGATTTGATTGAGCGGAAAATAAGGATAGTCGGTTCCATAGGTGACTTGCGACACCGGAATGAGCTTTAGCAGGGCCGCCATGGAAGCCGGATGGGTGGCATTCGCCGTGTCGTAGAAGAGGCGGCGTAACTCGGCTTCGATGCCGTCCGGAGCGAATCCGCCCGGACCGCGCGGCCGCTGATCGTAGAACGCTTCGATGCGGCCGGCGAGCATCGGAATCGTTCCACCGGCGTGTGAGAACAGCCATTTGATATCGCGCAGGCGTGCAAACGTGCCGCTGAGCAAAAGGCTCAAGACGGTGCGTGTGGTATCGTGGGGGACCTCAATGACGGCGGGAAACGTGCCGACGGAGAGATTGGCGCAGCAACTCGCGACCAGCGGATGCACGTAAACGACCGCCTTGCGGCGATTGAGCTCTTCGAGCACAGGCTTGTAAGTCGGATTGCCGAGCCACTTGTCTCCGTAATTGGTCTGCAAGTTGACGCCGTCAGCCTTCAGCGTATCGAACGCGTATTCGATCTCCTTGAGCGTAACGTCGGTGTCGAGCATCGATAACGGCGCAAACAGGCCGTAGCGGCCGGGACGATCGCGCACCATTTCCGCGGCAAAATCGCAGCACAGCCGGGCCGTGTCGTGGGCTTTCTCGGCGCCGCCGTCGAACCAAACGCCCGGCGTGGACGCGAGCGAAAGGATGCTTGTCGTGATGCCGTTCTTGTCCATCGCCTCGATGTCACTCTCCGGCGTCCAGGTGCTCTGAACGGCGAAGTGCGGCACCTTATGCTGATCCTCCCAGTCGATCTGAGCCTTCTGATAAGGCGGCGGATAGAAGTGGTGATGGGTATCGATGAGCTTCACTGGTGCGGCTTGCGCGTCCGCTTTGCCGGCAGGTAGCAATGCTGACGCACCGAATGTTGCGGCGCCTGCGAGAAACTGCCTGCGCGACGTATGACAAGCGCAGGTCTGAAACAAGTGACTCGGTTTATCTTGACGCGTTATCTGCGCGTGGAACGGCGTTTTCATGTTTCCTCCCGGCTTATTGGCGGCCGATCTTACACCGGTTCACCCCGGGATCATCGCCATAATTGAAACGCGACTAGCGCCGCCAGCATGATGGCGCTGCCGAGCCCTTGGATCGGCGTGATCACTTCGCCGAGAAAAATCGCGCTCAGAATCATGGCGGTCAGCGGTTCGAGATGCATGATCAGCGCGGTACGGAACGGTCCGATGCGCATGGTCGATACGAAGACGAACAGAATTCCAGCGGTGGTGGCCAGACTAAGCGCGACCAGAGACAGTTGGCCCAAAGTCGTTTGCGGAAGGCTTAGATCCTTCATGATCAATGACAGTCCGACGAAGACCACCATCGACGACAGGACCGAGTACCACGTTGTCAATCGCGCGTCCGCGCCGACAAGATAAGCGCGCGTCACCAAGAGCACGGCGGTGCGGCAGATAGCGGCGCCCAGCGCGAAGGCGACGCCGGCGAAGATCGCGCCTGCCGGATGCGCGCCGATCATGATGCCCAATCCGCAGAATGCGGCGACGGCGCACAGCACGCCCTTCCAGCTCACCGTCTCGAGGCCGACGAGCGATGCGATGAGTCCGGTCAAAAGCGGATAAGTGAAGTAGGATAGGATCGCCGTCGGCACGTCGATCGCCTCGATAGCCTTGAACAAACAAAAAATGAGGCCGGTAAAAATGATGCCGACGCCCATCGAAGTCCAGCGTACGCGCGCGTCGGCTTTCGGCCTCGGCCCGAAGCGCAGCCAAGTCGCGATAAAGGCGAGGCCGACCACGCTGCGAAACGACAGCATGGTGAGTACGTCGCATCCGGCGGCGATAATGAGCTTAGCCAGCACGTCGGATATGCCGAGCGCGGCGCCCGCGGCGATGGCGGGGGCCAGCAGAAGAAAATTTTTCGAGTTCAAGGAGCTAACTATGAATGAGCGTGCCGGCGCCGAGCTCGGTAAACAATTCGAGCAGCACGGCATGCGGCACCTTGCCGTTGAGGATGACGACGCCTTCGACGCCGCGATCGAGCGCATCGATGCAAGTTTCGACTTTCGGAATCATGCCGCCGGATATGGTGCCGTCGGCGATCAGGCGGCGTGCATCGTCGACCGACAATTCCTTGATGAGGCGTTTCGATTTGTCGAGCACGCCGGGAACGTCGGTGAGGAGCAATAGGCGTTTGGCCTTGAGCGCGCCGGCAATCGCGCCGGCAAAGGTATCGGCATTGACATTGAACGTGCCGCCATTGGCGGCGGCGGCGACCGGCGCCAATACCGGAATGAGCTCGCGGCCGAGGATCTGAGTGAGCACGGTGGTATCGACCTTGTCCGGCTCGCCGACAAAGCCAAGATCGACAACTTTCTCGATAGCGGAATCCGGATCGATCACGGTGCGCGTCAGCTTGCGCGCAACGACCATGTTGCCGTCCTTGCCGCACAATCCGACGGCTTTGCCGCCGGCCTCGTTGATGTAGCCGACCATCTGCTTGTTGATGGATCCGGCGAGCACCATCTCGACGATTTCCAGCGTCTTCTCATCGGTGATGCGCAGCCCCGCGGCGTATTGCGATTGCACGCCGACTTTCTTGAGCATCGCCTCGATTTGCGGACCGCCACCATGGACGACGACCGGATTGATCGCGGTCTGCTCCAGAAGCACGATATCGCGAGCGAATTCGCGCGCGAGATTCTCCGCGCCCATGGCATGGCCGCCGTATTTGACGACGACGATTTCTTCGTCGTAGCGCTGCATATAGGGCAGGGCTTCCGACAGGATGTGGGCCTGCACCTCGGGACTAACGGGGTCGCTTGTGCTCATCGGCTTAGTCTTCCCGGCATTTGGCGAAAGTCTATGTAGCCGCGTGACGGCCCCGCGACAACACGCTTGGCTGCAATAAGCTTGGCTTAGCGTATCCGTTCAGCCAGCAGCCGCGCTATTGCGCCGCGCAATTGCTCGATGCCGGCGCCGGTGCGCGCCGAGGTCGCGATCAGATCGGGAAAGGCCGCCGGTCTTTTCCGCATCGCTTCCTCGATCGAGGCAGTGCATTCGGCCAGCGCGGCTTCGCTGATCTGGTCGCATTTGGTGAGCACGATCTCGTGGCTGACGGCGGCCTGCCCGAGCGTGTCGAAAATGGTGTCGTCGGCGGCTTTCAAGCCGTGGCGCGCGTCGATCAGCACATAGACGCGTGCCAGCGCGGCGCGGCCACGCAGATAGTCCTGTATGAGCCTGGTCCAGGCGACGACTTTGCTTTTTGCCGCCGAGGCATAGCCGTAGCCTGGCATGTCGACCAAAAGGAGCCGGTGCGGCCCGCCAAAAAAGATCAGCTCTTGGGTGCGGCCGGGCGTGTTGGAGGTGCGCGCCAGCGCCTTGCGGCCGGTCAGCGCGTTGATGAGCGACGACTTGCCGACATTCGACCGGCCGGCGAATGCGATTTCAGATCCGGCCGGCGGCGGCAGCGAGGCGAGCGAGCTTGCCGCCGACACAAAGTTCCACTCGCCGGCGAATAGCCGGCGGCCGGTTTCGATCTCGGCCTTGGTAAAGCCGTCGTTCTGATTGGCTGACGTCATCCCCGTCGTCTCGCACTCAGCCGGAACCAAAACAATGGCGCGCGGTTGCCACCACGCCGGGAGAGCATGCGGCGGGAAATCATGGACGATTGGTCGAACGTAAAGCTCTGCGATGTCGCGAATCTGATCCTCAGCGGGGTGCTGTTCTTCTCACCTTGGCTGTTCGATTTCTCGTCGGAACCGCAAGCGCAGACCGCATCGGTTGCCGGCATCATCATCGCGGTGATGTCGATTGCCGCGCTCGCTGCTTTCGCCGTCTGGGAGGAGTGGTTCATTTTGGTCGCCGGGCTGGCGCTGATCGTATCGCCCTGGCTCCTCGGCTTCCAGAACAGTGACGCCATGACGATCGACGTCGTGATCGGCGTCATCGTTACGACGCTGGCGGCGTGCGAGGTCTGGCTGACGCGCGATCGCGAGCCGCGGATCATCGCGCCCAGCTAAACAGGCGGCCCGACACCGCAATTGCCAAATAAAACGGACTTCGCGTCGCCTTTTGGCCGGCTCGGACCGGAGACTGCGGCTTTCGGCAGCTTAAGCCGCCGCTTCCTCGGTTCTGTCATGCCAGTCGATAGTCGTGGGCGCATAGGCGGGGTTCTTGGCCACGCCCTGATAACGCACGGCGGCCGCCACCGCCGAAATCCCAATCTGTAGGTACCGGTGATCGAGAGAGTTGGTCTCGGCGCCACTTTCGACGGCACGTTCGCCGGAAAAATCGCGTGAATTGTTCCTCGCCTTGATCCTTTGATCGGTTTTCTTGGCCATTTCGGCAGTCACGTCCGTCATTGTGAGACCCCGTTCCATTCGCGCTGAGTGATGATCAGATTCTAGGCGGCGAGTGCGGCGGAAATGGGCGACAAATCGTGCGTTGCAGTGACATTTCCGGCCTGGCGCGTCGCGGCGGGTACCTGCACCGATTGTGGTAAACCCTTGCTTAATGTGTCAGGGCCATAGTGGATGGGGTCCTTCGTAGCGGAACTGCCCGCGATCCACGGCCAGTTATCCACGGTGTCCAAGGCGACTGCGGCATTCCTGCAACACATGGCGCAGACCTTGCGATCGGAGCCCCGTAAGACTGGCGTGATCGCGATGGTTTGGGGTATTGGGATTCAAGATAATCCTTGAGCTGGGGCGGCGCGGTCGGAGAAGTAGGCGCGTGATGGCAATACGTGTGATTGCATTCGTGATTGTTGGGCTGGCGCTGGGCGGCTGCATGCAGGAAACGCTCGAGCCGTCGACGCAGGTCGGCTGGAATTCGCGCGACAAGCAACTGATGTCCAACCTGCCCTACGAGCAGGCCGCTATTCCTGAGCCGTTCAAGCGCCACATCGTCGATTACACGCGCAAGGAATCTCCCGGCACGATCGTCGTCGATAGCGACAACAAATTCCTTTATTACGTGCTGCCGAAGGGCCAGGCGATCCGCTACGGCATCGCCGTGGGCGAAGAGGCCCAGGTCTGGAGCGGCATTGCCAAAGTCGGCCGCATGGAAGAATGGCCGGCTTGGGTCCCGACACCGGGCGAGCAGGCGAGACTCGGACCGTTCCCTGCCTTCGTCACCGGCGGACCGCATAATCCATTGGGCGCGCGCGGGATGTATCTGTACTCCGGCAATAAGGACACGCTGTATCGCATCCACGGCACCAATCAGCCGGAATATATCGGCCAAGCGATCTCGTCGGGCTGCATCCGCATGACCAACGAGGACGCGATCGATCTCTACAATCGCGTAAAGATCGGCACGATCGTCGTGGTCTTGGCGCCGAAGCAGGGTGATGCGCCATATAGCCCGCAAGTCGCGTCGGGCCTCTTAACCTCGGATACGCGCTAAGGTCCGGCTTTACTGACGCTTGAAAACGACAATTACGGCGCGGGCCTTTGCCGGCGCCGTTTGTCTTTCAACCTCAAGCGCCGAGCGTGAGGTGGACGATTTCAGGCGGCACGCCGAAGCGGGCTGGAATGATGCTGGTGCCGAGGCCGCCGGACACGATCATGTGGCGGTCACTTTCGACGATGTGACCATAGGCAAAGCGCGCGCCGTATTGCGACGGCACAAAGTGCGGCCAGATCAGCGGCAGGCGAATCTGTCCGCCGTGGGTATGTCCCGCCAGCGTGAGCGCGACGCGTTCCGGCACCCGCGGGAAAATATCCGGCTCGTGAGCCAGCAGCAGCACCGGATCGTCGGTTTTGATGCGCGCCATGGTGCCGGGCAGATCGTCGACGCCGCGAAACTGGCCGCGACCAATCCAATGGGCGAGTTGATCGCCCAATCCGGCAAGCCAGAACTGTTGCCCAGGCGGGCCGAGGAGCACGGCATCGTTTTCAAGGATCGGAATATGCACGTTAGCGAGCACGTTACGCACGCCGGCAAGGTCGTGCCACCAATCGTGATTACCGAGAATAGCCCAAGTGCCGAGCGGCGCCTGCAAGCGCGCTAGCTCGGCGGCCCAATCTTCGTCGGCGACCGGCTCCGTCTTGAATCGGTACCATGCCTTGAAATCCCCAAGCAGCACCACGAGGTCGGAATGCAGCAGATTCGCGGTGTCGACGACATGCGCGACATGCGGCAGCGTCATGTCGGGACCGCCGGCATGGAGGTCGGCAATCACGGAAATCGTCAGCTTGCGGCCCGCAGGCCAGCCCGGCGGAGTGAACGCGTAAGGCGTGACGATGAGGCCGAAGGGCTCGATCGCTCCGGCATAGGCGCCGGTTGCGGACGCGGTTAGTCCGACGAGCCCGACAGCGCCCGTGATCAAACGACGCCGTGTCAGGCGCGGCTTCGCGGTTCGCGCGCCTTCGTCGATGTCGTCCGTTGCCGTTGGAACCATGTGAGAGCTATGTGAGAGCTATGTTAAATCCCAGGCCGCTTGATAGCGCGCGAAGATGAATCAAATCTTCCTGTCGGAGTGAACTCTACTCTGAGCGTCTTCACGAATGCGCGAGACGCTCGCGCCGCACCCAATCCAGCGTCTTGTCGAGCGCGCGGGTGAGCCGGTCGAACAATTCGTCGATCTCTTGCGCGCTGATGACAAGCGGCGGACACAATGTCAGCACGTCGCCCAAGACCGCGCGCACGATCAGGCCTTCGGCTTCGGCGAATTGCACCACGCGGGCGCCGACGCCGTGCGCAGCGACAAATGGCCGCTTGCTGTTTTTGTCGGCGGTGAGCTCGACACCGCCGATCAAGCCAAGCCCGCGCGCCTCGCCGACCAAAGGATGGTCGCCGAGCGCCTTCAGCCGCTTCTGGAATTGCGGCGCGCGTTCGGCGGCTTTCTCGAAAACGCGATCACGTGTGTAAATCTCGATCGCCTTGAGCGCGACCGCCGCTGAGACCGGATGTCCGCCATAGGTGAAGCCATGGCCGAACACGCCGATTTTTTTGCTCTCGGCGAGCAGCGCCTCATACATGCTCTCGGGAATCATGACGCCGGCGATCGGCAGATAGGCCGACGACAGCGCCTTGGCGATCGAGATCGACTGCGGGCGAAAGCCAAGTGTCTCGCAGCCGAACGCCGTGCCGAGACGGCCGAAGCCGCAAATGACCTCGTCGCTGATCGTGAACACGTCATGCTTGGCGCAGACCCGCATGATCTTCTCGAAATAGGTTTTGGGCGGCACGATCACGCCGCCGGCGCCCATCACCGGCTCGGCGATGAAGGCCGCAACGGTGTCCGGACCTTCGCTCACGATCAGCGCATCGAGCTCTTCGGCCAGCCGCGTGGCAAAGTCTTCTTCGCTCTCGCCCGCTTGCGCGAAGCGGTAGTGATGCGGGCAGGCGGTATGCAAAAAGCCGGGCAGCGGCAGGTCGAAGTCGCGATGATTGGCCGGAAGTCCGGTCAACGACGCCGCGACGATGGTGACGCCGTGATAGGCCTTCACGCGGCTGATGATCTTCTTTTTGTTAGGCCGGCCGAGCGCGTTGTTGAGATACCAGACGAGCTTGACCTGGGTGTCGTTCGCCTCCGATCCGGAATTGCAGAAAAACACTTTGGAGATCGGTACCGGCGCGATCTCCTTGAGCTTTTCGGCAAGCTCGATCGCCGGATCGTGGCTGCGCCCGGTGAACAAATGGGCGAAGGAAAGCTTGCGCATCTGCGCCGCCGCGGCTTCGACCAATTCCTCATTGCCGTAACCGAGCGCGGTGCACCACAGCCCCGCCATGCCTTCGATATAGGGCTTACCCTCGGTGTCGTAGACATAGACGCCTTGGCCGCGCTCGATGATGAGCGGACCGGTCTCGCGAAAGCTCGCGAGATTGACGTAGGGGTGCACCAGCGTTTCGACGTCGCGGGTGGCGAGATTGCTGAGCTGGGCCATCAAAATCCTTTGCAGAACCTATCGCGGATATCGCGGCGCGATGCGCAACAACCATTGTGGTCGCGTTGGAACCTCACCGTCAAAGACGCAAGCCTGAATATCTGTTCAGAATCTCTCCCGAACGGTTCTTCTGTCCACGAATTGTTACGACGTCAGAAAACCCCCTTCGGAGGAACACAATGCGGAAGCTCATTCTTTCTCTCGCGGCTCTGGCCGCGCTCGGACTCACTGTTCCCTATGCCGCGCCGGCGAAAGCCGACGCCATCGTGATTGGCCATCATCATCATCACCACCACGATAACGACAAGACCGTCATCATCAAACACCGCGATCAGTAACGTCTTCGCTTTGGCCGGTTCTTAGTCGTCCGGTCAGGAGAAGGAAGAGCGAGCCCGGCGTCACGCCGGGTTTCTTTTTCTTTACGTCAATAATGGCCCGACTTTTTCGTTGAACCATTTTCAGCATTGGCGATCGACGGCCGCGGCAGCGGCAGCGGGACTTCGTCGATTGGGATGAGTGCCGGCTCGTCGCCCTGCGGCGCCGCGCCGTCGCCGTGCGGCGGGGTCTCTTGCGCCTGCGCTGGAGGCGGCGGTGGCTCGCGCACATCCCACTCGCATACCTTGTAGTTATTGTGGCGCTCGGCGAGATCGAGATGGATATGCTCCTCGTGAAAGCCGTCGGAGCCGGGACCGAGCACCGTCGAAAAGCGCGCGCATGCGCTCGAGCGGATGCTGTCGCGCCAATCCTTGTCGACATTGATGTCGGTCAGGTTGAGCTCGCGGCCGTCGGCGAGCTTGAAATCGCGCACGTCCAGCGCGTCGGCGCGGCCGTGCTCGCTCAGTTGAGCGGCGCGCACGTTATTGCGGCCGCGGCACGAATAGGAATCGAAATTGTCGAGCCCGCGCAGCGGCGGCTGGTTCTTCAGCGACGGGACGACATCTTCGCGAACCCAATGCGCGATTTCCTCCGCCATCGGGCAGCGGAACGTTGCCGGTGGCAGCACTGCGACCTTGGTCTGGTCGGGCAGGATCACGTTATCCATCAGCACGGCATCGGTGGCGCCGCATTCGCCCGCCCCGATGATTACCGGCAACGCTTGGAAAGCGGCAATCTTGGCCAAACGCAGCTGGCAGGCGGACGGCGCTGCCGCCGCCGCGGCGGCGGATTCCGGAAACGAGGCGTATTCCTCTTGCGGCGGGGCAAATTGCTGCGGAATGACGATTGGCAGCGGTTTGACCTGCCGCGGCGCGCCGTGGGCGGCTTTCGCGGATTTCGGCGGCGGCATGGTGGAATTATCCGCCGCGCTGTTTTGCGCGGGCGCGTTGCCGGCCGTGCACAAGAGCGCGGCGATGATAACAATGCCTCTCACGCGCATCTGCTTAGGCCATCTGCCGGCATGGGTTCAAGCGCCGGCCCCAAGAGGGAGTTTGCCTTGCCGTCACGGGGGGTTAAGCTTAAGCCGATGGCCTGGTTGAAGCCGGCGGCGATCCAAAGAGACAGCTGATCGCGGGAGGAAATATCATGCTCGGGCTGATGCAGGATTGGCCGCTTTTGTGCCATCGCATCATCGATCACGCCGCGCTTAATCATGGCGAGCGGCCGGTGATTTCGCGCTCGCTGGAAGGGCCCATCCATACCACGAATTATGCCAAGATCCGCGCCCGCGCGCTCAAAGTGGCGCAGCGGCTCGAACGCGACGGCATCCGGCACGGCGATCGAGTGGCGACGTTGGCCTGGAACACCTGGCGGCACCTCGAGAGCTGGTACGGCATTCTCGGCGTCGGCGCGATCTATCACACCGTCAATCCGCGGCTGTTCACCGATCAAATCGTCTGGATCGTCAATCATGCCGAAGATCGCGTGATGATGACCGACGTGACTTTTGTGCCGCTTCTGGAAAAATTTGCCGACCGGCTTCCGAGCATCGAACGCTACATCGTGTTCTGCGACGCCGCGCACATGCCTAAGACCACGCTGCGCAATGCGGTGCCCTACGAAGAGTGGATCGCAGAGGTCGATGGCGATTTCGCCTGGAAGGTGTTCGACGAGAACACCGCGGCCGGCATGTGTTACACGTCCGGCACGACGGGCGGTCCCAAGGGCGTGCTCTATTCGCACCGCTCCAATGTGCTGCATGCCATGACCGCTTTGCGGCCGGATATGATCGGGCTTGCCCCGCGCGATATCGCGCTGCCGGTCGTGCCGCTGTTCCACGCCAATGGCTGGGCGCTCGGCTTTGCCGCGCCGATGGCCGGCGCGGCTTTGGTGCTGCCGGGGGCAAAACTCGACGGGCCTTCGATCTACGAATTGCTCACGGAGTTCAAGGTCAGTTGCACGGCCGCGGTACCGACGGTGTGGCTCGCGCTGTTGCAGGATCTGGAAAAGACCGGCGGCAAGCTGCCCTATCTCAAGCGCGTCGTGATCGGCGGCTCGGCCTGCCCGCGCGCTATGATCAAAACCTTCCAGGATATTTACGGCGTCGAGGTGACGCATGCCTGGGGCATGACCGAGATGAGCCCGCTCGGCACGACCTGCTCGCTCAAGCCCGAATATGAGGGCCTCAAAGGCGAGGCGCTGCTCGACGTGCTGCAGAAGCAGGGTCATTCGCCGTTCGGCGTCGAGATGAAAATCACCAATGACGACGGCCGCAACATGCCGTGGGACGGCAAGACCTTCGGCCGGCTCAAAGTGCGCGGCCCCGCCGTCGCCAAAGCCTATTACAAGGACGACAGCGATATTCTCGACGCCGAAGGATTCTTCGACACCGGCGACGTCGGCACCATCGATCAATACGGCTACCTGAATATCACCGACCGTTCCAAGGACGTGATCAAGTCGGGCGGCGAATGGATTTCCTCGATCGAATTGGAAAACCTCGCCGTCGGCCATCCCAAAGTCGCGGAAGCCGCGGTGATCGGCGTGCGCCATCCGAAATGGGACGAGCGTCCATTGCTCGTCATCGTGCTCAAGGAAGGACAGGCCGCGACCAAGCAGGAATTGCTCGCCTTCCTCAACGGCAAGATCGCGAACTGGTGGATGCCGGACGACGTCGCCTTCGTCAAAGAAATTCCGCACACCGCGACCGGCAAGATTCTCAAAACGGCGTTGCGTACGCAATTCAAGGATTACGTGCTGCCGAGCGCCGCAGCCGTCGGATGATAGGCATGACGGCTCCGCTTGCCGGGACCTTGATTTCCTAAAATTTGAACCAAATCGCATCGCGGCGAGTTCTGCGTGAAGCGAGGCAGCCTGCGGCGCGACATGCACGAACGGAATGTCTTTGCCTAAATTGGCCTGCGCCTGAAGGCGCGCCGGCGGCGAATAACGCCTTTCTTTCAGTCGTTTGTAGAATAGTTCCGGTATTCTGTTCCTGCCCAATAGATTTCATGATCTTGCCCAAAGTCTTAGTCGCGATGTTGCGACGCACAATGAACACATTTTAACTGTCAAAGCCGCTTGGCTCGCGGTCAGCGGGCCAAATCACCTCTCCCATCAACAACGAGATAGGGTGCTCATGGCTGGGTATAGCCTCAACAAGATCGTGTTTGCTTTCGCTCTTGCTCTCTCTGTTATCGCCATCCCGATGGCGGCGTCGGCGCAGTCGGGAATTGCTTCCGTCTACGCTTATGACGGCGGGCGAACGGCGAGCGGCGAACGGGCATCGCCCGGCGCGCTTACCGCGGCCCACCGCACGTTGCCTTTCGGCACCATGGTGCGCGTTACCAACAACCGCACCGGCCGCTCCGTGGTCGTTCGCATCAACGATCGCGGCCCCTTCGTTGCCGGCCGGGTGATCGACATGACTCCGGCCGGGGCGCACGCGCTCGGCTTTTCCGGTCTCGCCAGCGTGACGCTCGACGTGGTCGGACGAAGCTGAGATCGCCGGCGGCGATATTTTTTATCGGACGACAACAGCGGGAGGCTTCGGCCTCCCGTTTTTGTTTTCACCTCCCCCTCCAGGGGAGGGTGAAAAATAGATTCCCGTTCTCGCGATGCATCTGCATCCGAGTTTTGCCACGCTATTCCCAAGCAAGCCCTTCCAAGCGCCCCCAACGAAGGGAGGCGGAGCGCCGACAGACGCACCTTCCATTGGCCGCATCAGCGGATGCGGCAGCGGCCTCATCGGAGACCGCTCGCCTCTCGGCGCCCCACCGCGGCGCTTGCCACGCAAATTAATGCCATGGCTCAGCCCAGGTTGTGTTTCCTGCGACCTGCGTATAGCGGGCGTTACCCGCCGACGCTGTCCCAGTCCAGCGAGGCACCTCGCAGACCGGTCATCATGCCGGCCGACCCGATGCCCAAGCCGCCCGGGAGCAGGGTTACGAACCCCGCCCGCGGGAACCGCACCCGCCCCGTCAGTCGGCCGTCACTGGTGACGTCCCTTACTGGGCGTGATTCGCAGCCGGTAACTGAAACGGGGACCATAGTCAATACATTAGTGACAAGATTTTTCCTCGTCACTGCAGGTTGACCCGACATTCCATGCGGCCTCGCGAGCCAGCATGGGTCGCCGGGTCTTTAGACCCGAAGACGGCGCTTCGAACCTGTTGCCCGGTGATGGCGAATTAGGGGAGGCGGTGACGAATTAGGGGAGGGTGCGGTGGTGGCGCCGCTACTCCGCCGGCTGCTTGGGCTTCGGCTTGAAGAACGTGGCTTTGAGATTGTCCCAGAGCTGAATCTTGGCGCCGTGGCGGTGCATGATCACGCTCTGCTGCATCACCGAGAGCGAGTTGTTCCACGCCCAGTAGATTACAAGCCCGGCCGGGAATTTCGCCAGCATGAAAGTAAAGATCAGCGGCATCCAATTGAAGATCATCTGCTGGGTCGGATCGGGCGGCGCCGGATTGAGCTTCATCTGCACCCACATGGTCACGCCCATGATCGCCGGCCAGAAGCCGAGATGCAGGAAGCCGCCGAGTACGGGCAGCAATGTCGGATCGAACGGAATCAATCCGCCCAGCGTGAAAATGTTGGTCGGGTCGGGCGCCGAGAGGTCGTGGATCCAGCCGTAGAACGGCGCGTGCCGCATTTCGATGGTGATGAACAGCACCTTGTAGAGCGAGAAGAACACCGGAATCTGGATCGCGATAGGCAGGCAGCCGGCAACGGGATTGATCTGCTCCTTCTTGTAGAGCTCCATCATCGCCTGCTGCTGCTTCACCTTGTCGTCGGCATAGCGCTCCTTGATCATCGCCATCTGCGGCTGCACCGCCTTCATCTTCGCCATCGAAGCATAGGATTTATTGGCGAGCGGGAAGAACAGGAACTTGACGATCACCGTAACGATCAGGATGGCGATGCCGAAATTGCCGACCAGATGAAAGAAGTAGTCGATGCCGAGGAACATCGGCTTGGTGATGAAATAGAACCATCCCCAATCGATCAAGAGATCGAAATGGTTCAGTCCGAGCGCGGCATTATAGCCGCCGTCGATGTTGCCCAGGAAATTGATGCCGACGACGGAGACTTCCTTGGCGCCGGCGAACAGCCGCGCATCGGCCGAGCCGGTCGCGCCCGGCGCGATGGTCTGCGCCTGCGCCAAATAATCGGTCTGATAGGTCTTTGAGCCGCCGGTGTCGCCGGCGGAGAAGCGCGCGGTCACTTTCGCGTTGGTGTCGGGCAACAGCGCTGCGGCGAAATATTTGTCGGTGAAGCCGAGCCAGGCGTCGGTCGCCTCCCAGGTCTCGTTCTTCTTGTCGTCCATCTTCTTGTAGGTCTCGGTCTGCTCGCCTTGATCGCCCATCACGCCGATCAGGCCTTCATGTAAAATGTAATAGCCGAGTACCGGCGGCGCGCCATGGCGCGACACCAGCGCGTAAGGAAATAGCGTCACCGGGTTGCCGCCCTTGTTCGCCACCTCGTCCTTCATGGTGAACAGATAATGGTCGTCGACAGCGACAGTGCGGGTGAAGACGAGGCCGGAGCCGTTGTCGTAAGTCAGCGTCACCGGATGGTCGATGCCGAGCGCACCCGAGCCTTGTTGCGTCCACACCGTATCCGGACCCGGCATCTCGCCACTGGTGCCGGCGGCGGGCACCCAGCCGAATTCGGCGTAATAGGCGTCCGGCGCGCCCGACGGCGAGAACAGCACGATCGGCGGCGACGTGGGATCGATGGTTTCGCGATATTGTGTCAGCGTCAGATCGTCGATGCGGCCGCCCTTGAGGTCGATCGAGCCGCCAAGCCGTGGCGTGTCGATCGCCACGCGCGGCGTCGACCCGATCACCACTTCGCGCGATGCGGCGAGCGCCTGCGGCGAGGCGGCCACAGCGGTCGGCGTTCCCGGCACACCCGGCGCTTCGGGTGCCGCGCTGGGTTGCGCCGCGCCGGGCTGGGTCGCTCCGGGTTGAACTTGCGTCTGTTCTTGCTGCTTGAGCGCCACCTCTTGGCGTTGCTTCTCCATCTGCGGATAGCCGACAAAATATTGCCAGCCGGCGACCACGAGGATCGACAGCACGACCGCGAGGATGGTGTTCTTGTGCTGGCTCATTTCGGATTCTTTACCGGGCTCTTGCAGGGTTCTTTGCAGCGCGCGGCCGGGACGGCGACCCCGCTCCATGTAGGGGTCTTCCAGACGCTGCACCAGCTTTGATTGCCGCCGATTCATGAACGCGATGAAGCGCCGCTCCGAAATCACGCGCTAAATCGCCGAACCGGGCTTGCAGCGCCGCCCGTCGGCCGATCAGCACGTAATCGTGGCCGGCGCAAAGCGCCGTGGCCGGGGCCAACCTTACGATTTCCCGCAACCGCCGCTTGACCCGGTTTCTTTCCACGGCATTGCCGACCTGTTTCGACACCGTGAAGCCGACCCGGACGGGTCCGGCCTCTTGTTCGGGTTTTTGGCCGGCCGCGTCGCGCCGGCGCGTCTGCAACACGAAGGCGCTTCCCGGCGCACGCGCACCCGCGGCGGCAGCCCGAAAGTCCGTCCGGCGTTTCAACCGTTCCATGCGTTCGACTTTGGGGCTCGATGATGGGGCACGCCGAACGAACCCGCGCCCGGCCTACGCGCTAAGCTTCTTGCGCCCCTGCGCGCGCCGCGCATTGAGCACCCTGCGGCCGCCCTTGGTCGCCATGCGGGCGCGAAAGCCGTGACGGCGCTTGCGCACCAATTTGCTCGGCTGATAGGTCCGTTTCACAGGCTAAATCTCCGCTACGCGCCTAGCATGATCTTGAAAAGCATGCCCTAGGACTTGATCCGAGGGTGGTATCCGGTTTCCCACCTTCGCGAAGCACGCTTCGGCGGGCGAAGGAAGGTCGGAAAAGATCATGCCCAAACGTGGCGCGGCTTATACGGGACCCCTCCCGAACCGTCAACGTGACTTCCGAGCGATTTATCAGCGTTTTTTCGGCCAAATCGGCGACGGATTGCCATGGGAAGGCGACTATAGAATAGGTGTGACAACATCGAGACTTTAGCGGCCGATGACCCAAGACCCCGTGCACCAAGACCCCGTGCCCAGACAAGAGATTAAACCGGACGTCTGCGTCATCGGCGCCGGCGCGGGCGGCCTCGCGGCGGCGGCGGCCGCCGCCGCTTTCGGCGTCAATGTGGTGCTGATCGAAAACGGCGAGATGAGCGGCAAAAGCTTAAGTTCCGGCGCACTGCCATCCAACGCGCTGATCGCTGTGGCCGAGCGCACCCAAATCTTGCGTCAAGGCGCGCTGCGCAACGGCGCCCGCTTCGGCAGGAAGCTCGGCAACAAGCCGGTGCGTTCGGGCGTCGACTTCGCCGCGGTGCGCGCTCACGTGCGCGATGTCGTTGCGGCGGTCGCGCCGCGGGAATCGCACGAACGCTTCAACGGCCTCGGCGTGCGGGTGATCGAAGGGGTAGGGCGCTTTACCGATCGCGAGACCGTCGCAGTCAACGGCTTTGACGTCAAAGCGCGCCGCTTTGTGATCGCGACCGGCGCCGCGCCGGCGCTGCCGGCCGTCCCGGGCCTTGCCGATGTGCCGCACCTGACCAGCGAGACCGTGTTGGAGCTTGCCGATTGTCCGCGTCATCTCATCGTCATCGGCGCCGGCCCGATCGGTCTCGAATTGGCGCAGGCGTTTCGGCGGCTCGGCGCCGAGGTCACCGTGCTCGATGAGGCGGCGCCGCTGGCGGGCGGCGATCCGGAATGCGCCGCTATCGTGCTCGACGCGCTCGCGCGCGAGGGCGTGACGCTGCGCAGCGGCGTGAAGATCGCGCGGGTGCGCCGTGCGCTGGCGCGCGTGCAAGTCGATATCGCCGGCGAAGCCGGTGAGGAGACGATCGAAGGCACGCACATTCTGGTCGCTGCCGGCCGCCAGCCGAAACTCGATGCGCTCAACCTCGACGCCGCCGGCATCGACTACCAACCAAACGGCATCACCGTCGACCGCAGCCTGCGCACCAGCAACAAACACGTCTATGCGATCGGCGAGGTGACGGGCGCGCCGCAACTCACCCACCTCGCCAATCATCACGCCGGGCTCGTGATCCGCAACGCGCTGTTTCGCACGCGGGTCAACATGCATCGCTATGCCGTTCCGTCGGTCACCTATACCGATCCCGAATTGGCCCAGGTCGGCCTCAACGAAGACGAGGCGCGCGCGCACGCGCACGTCATTCGCGTCCTGCGTTCGGCCTATCGCGAGAACGACCGGGCGCAAGCGACCGGGGCGACCAATGGCCACATCAAGATCATCACCGATCGCAGAGGAGATATTCTCGGCGTGACCATCGTCGGCGCCGGGGCGGCAGAAAATATCGCGGCCTGGACGCTCGCCATAAACCAAAAGCTGAATATTGATGCCCTGGCTGGGGTTATTATTCCTTATCCGACCTATGCCGAGGTGGGAAAACGTGCCGCGATGACCTATTTCACCCGTGGTTTGACCAGTCCCATGGTCCGGCGCATCATAGGCTGGCTGCGTCGATTTGGCTGATGAACGGCAGATTGCGGCAAGGCTCGATCATGACTGAAGAAACCGCCGTGCGGCCGGATCCGGTCCGGACGCCGCGTTTCGGGCTTTCGGGAAAACTCCTCGTCCTCACGATTCTGTTCGTGATGATTGCGGAAGTGCTGATCTATGTGCCGTCGGTCGCCAATTTCCGCATCGTCTGGCTCAAGGACCGCCTGGCCACCGCTTACACCGCGGCGCTGGTGCTCGACGCCGCGCCGAACGGTGTGGTCTCCGACGCGCTCGCCAAGCAGATTCTCGACTCCATCGGTGCGCGCGGCGTGGCGATGAAGATGGGCTCGCGACACCGCATGATTGCGGTCGATGACATGCCGCCGGCCGTTAACGACACGTTTGACATGCACAATGTCTATGCTTTCGACGCCATCGTCGATGCGTTCAAGACGATGCTCAACACCAAAAACGACATAATGCGCGTCGTCGGCCCCTTACCCGCCTCGACGAGCGACAGCGAATATATCGAACTGGTGATGGATGAGCAGCCGCTGCGCAAGGCCATGCTGCGCTATTCGGCGGATATTCTTTTCTTGTCGCTCGTCATCTCGGGCATCACGGCGACGCTGGTTTATCTGGCGCTGCATTACATGTTCGTGCGCCCGATGCGCCGTGTCACCGCCAATATGATCAAGTTTCGCGCCGATCCGGAAAATCCCGACCGCGTCATCGTTCCATCGGCGCGCGCCGACGAGATCGGCACCGCCGAGCGCGAACTCGAAACCATGCAGACCGAGCTCGCTTCGATGCTGCACCAAAAGAGCCGGCTCGCCAGCCTCGGTCTCGCGGTATCGAAGATCAACCACGATCTGCGCAACCTGCTGGCCTCGGCGCAATTGTTCTCCGACCGGCTCGCCCAGATTCCCGATCCCGGCGTGCAGCGTTTCGCTCCCAAGCTGATGCACGCGCTCGAACGCGCCATCGCGTTTTGCCAATCGACATTGTCCTACGGCCGGCTGCAGGAGCCGCCGCCGGACCGCCGCCAAATCCTGCTCGAGCCTTTGGTCGAGGAGGTGCACGAGACCTTGGGGCTCGGCGCCGACGGCCCGATCCGCTGGATCAGCGCGGTGGAGCGCGGACTGATCGTCGAGGCGGATTACGATCAGCTGTTCCGTAGCCTGCTCAATCTCGCGCGCAATGCCGTGCAGGCCATGGAAAGCCGCGATGACCGCGATCCCGGCCGCGACCAGATCCGCATCACCGGCCGACGCGAGGGCGCCGTCGTGGTGATCGAAGTGTCCGACACCGGGCCGGGCTTCTCGGAGAAAGCACGCGCGCATCTATTCGAAGCATTCCAAGGCTCGACGCGCACCGGCGGCAGCGGTCTCGGCCTGGCAATCGCCGCCGAGCTCGTGCGCGCGCATGGCGGCGAAATCCGCCTGGTCGAAGGCACGATCGGCGCGACGCTGCGGCTGACGATACCCGACCGCGCGGTCGAGCTTGCCGCGCATCGCGGCGCCCGCGCCCACGGCTGAATAATGAACGCTATCGTCTACGACGACTTCGCGGCGCGCGACGCGTTAGCTGGCGATTCTTGGGATAACGGCAAGTGGTACAAGCACAACGTGCCGGGAGCCGATCTGTGGGATCCGGCGGCCACCGTTGCCTGCGCTGGCACGCTGGTCATTGACGCGCCGCGCTTCACGCTGACGCGGCGCAATCCGCACGACAACGTCAAGGCGCTGATCTATTCGACCGCGGATTTCGCTCCGGGCGCGCAGGGGCTCGTGACGGTCGAAGCGGATATGCGGGTCACCACATTCGGCACCGAGCGCAATCCGTTCGGCGTCGATTCAGGCGACGTGCGTCTCGGTTGCGGCGCGCTCAACACCATCGATCTGAACACCAGCATGGTGTTCGACTTCTTCGTCAGCTGCACGCAAATCGTTCCGCTTTACGAGCGGCTGCCATTCACGTTGACCGACGACAATCAGTACCCGCTGTTTAGCGAGCTGATCCCGATCGAGGTGCCGACGTCACAGGGGCAATGGCATCGCTACGCGATCTGTCACGACCGGACCAACGATCGCGCCGAATGGCGCGTCGACGGCGAGGTCGTGGCGGAACGCCGCCATGTCGGCGCGCCGCCCGGTGAGCGGAGGCCGATCGTTAAGGTGAATTCCATCAAGATCGGCGGCGGGCTGTTCACGATGCTCGGCGATCTGAACAACGACCGCCAGCGGACCGGCGACCGGGAAAAAATTCCCGGCCTCGATCCGCGCTATGAGCGCACATTGTTCGGGCAGGGCGCGCAGGTCGAGTTCGGCGCGTTTCACATCACCTGCAGCTGACAAGCCTCACCGCAATCCGGCCTGCTTCACCAGCGGGAAAGTTTCCGCCTGGAATCGCCGCATGTCTTCAACATAACGCGGCCAGGTCAGGACAATGCCGTCGAAGCCGGCGCGTTCGAGAAACGCCAATCCGTCGACGACCTGCTCCTTGGTTCCGATCAGCGGAAAGCCAACCCAGCCGGCAATGAAATGCTCCTTCAAGGTTTGCAGCACCGCCGCCGGTATCGACTGCGAATTGATGCCCATGACATTGACGAGGTTTTCGACGCCTTCCCAATCGCCTTTCTGGAACACGCATTCATCGTACAACGCACGCGCATCGGCTTCGGTGTTACCTTGGAAGATGTAGGCGTTGGTCCAGATTTGGATTTCGCGCTGGCATTCGTCCCACGCCATTTTGCGCGAAACCTCGATGCGCTTGCGCACGCTGTCGAAGTCGTGGGCATCGAGATTGATGAAGCTGACGTCGGCATGCCGCGACGCAAATTGCCGCCCTTTGGGCGACGCGCCGGCACTCATGATCGCCGGATGCGGTTTCTGAATCGGCTTCGGCGCCAGGATCGCGCCTTTCACCTGGTAGAATTTACCGTCGAAATCGAACTCCTCCTCGCTGGTCCACAGTCGCTTGATGATCTCGATCCACTCGGCCGCCATGTCGTAGCGCGTGTCGTGCTCCATGAGCGGCGCGCCGAACATCTCGATTTCCGGCCGGTACCAGCCGGTCACGATGTTCAAGGTGAAACGGCCGCCGCTGATATGATCGATTGTGGCGCCCTGCTTGGCGGCCATCACCGGATGCATGGTCGGCACATGCGATGTCGCGAACACGGCGGGATGCTTGGTCAGCGCGCTGATCCCGGCGGCCCAGGTGAAGCATTCAAAACCTTCGCCGTTGAAATTGGTGGCGCCGCCGAAACCCTTCCACCGTCCGACCGGAACGACGGCTTCGAATCCCATCTCGTCCGCCATGCGCGCGATCGCCGCGGTGCTCTCCCACTTGACCTGCAACGTGCCCTCGATCGATGACATCGTGGCCCCGCCGCTGAGATTGCTGCAAAAGGTTCCAAGCTTAAGCTTTGAGTCGTTGAAAAGCGGATTGCTCGCCGCGCGCAATTGATCGGCTCTGCCAAGCGCACTCATTTCAGGCGCCCTCTCCTTCATATTTTGCTTCTGGCCGGAACGGCTGATACTAAATCAGGCCGAAGTTTTTTATAATCGGCAACGGCAAAGTAATCTTGGAAAAACGGATACAACCGATGATGGTGGCGTAAGCTGACAATCGCCGGCGTTCGGCGTATCCCTGCAGGACCGATGGAGTGATCGCATGGTGCGCGCTTCGCGAACGATCAAGATCAACGACGATCCGAATGAGCCGCCGCTGACGCGCAGCCTGGTGTGGCGCGGGCTGATGATGAAGGCGGAGAACCCGCTGCCGTTCGTCCCCGTCATTACCAGTTGCAAGATCGTCGAGCGGGGCGACGGCTATCTGTTGCGCGATATCATCGATCGTGGCGATCCGATCACCGAGCGCGTGACTTTCGATCCGGAACAGACGGTCAAATTCGAGCGCCTATCGGGCCGCGTGCTCGGCACCATCCTCAACGAGATCATTGAGGACGAGCGCGGCGCGCTCGCGCTGCGCTTCACCTTCACGCTCGAGGTCGAGGGCGTCGTCGCCGGCAGCGCCGAGGAACGCCAATTCGCCACCGAGATGGAGCACGGCTATCTGATGGCGGTGACCACGACGCTAAAGGCGGTGCGAAAACTCACCAAGAACAATGCCTCAACCAGCGCGATCTAAGCGGCTATTCGCCTTGCCATCATGCGTCGAAGCCTATAGCTACGACGCGCCGCGCCCGTAGCTCAGCTGGATAGAGCACCAGACTACGAATCTGGGGGTCGGGAGTTCGAATCTCTCCGGGCGCGCCAATAAACATTTTTAGCCAAAGATGTCGCAAAGATCAGATCATGGCTCGCTGGACTTCGTCTAGGATGAGACGCCCCGCTCTTCGCGGCACCGGCAGGTTGGTAGCAACGGCCATGCTGTCCATCGCGGTTACATCGGGCGTTACCGCTCAAACGCTGATCCAGCCAAGTTCCCCGCCGAAGGTGCCGCCGCCGCGGTCAGTCAGCGCGAATTCGGTGCCCGCTGGGCGGGTGAAATCCTGCAACACTTTTGGCGCAGGGTTTGCCCAACTCCCTGGCACCGATGCCTGCGTCAAGATCGGCGGCTACGTGACCATGGAAGGAACGGCTCGCTGATCTATCCAGAGAGCCGGCCATTCCAGCCATATCCGTGGGTTTTACGCCGCGCCCGCACGGCGGCATTTTGTGCTTGGCCATAGCCAGGACGCGAGAGCGAATGCGCCCAGCGCACCGAAAATCTGAGCCACGATGAAGGCGCCGACGTTCGCCGGCGCAATCCCTGCATAGGTGTCTGAAAGGGCGCGTGCGATGGTCACCGCCGGATTGGCGAATGAAGTGGAGGCGGTGAACCAATAGGCGGACGTGATGTAGAGGCCCACGGCATAGGGCACTGCCGCGGGCGTTCGTGCGCCGCATCCCAAGATCGTCAGCAACAAGCCGAACGTGGCGACGGCTTCCGCGAACCATTGGCTTGGTCCCGTTCGCACCGTGACCGACACTTGCCACAGCGGCAATTCAAACATGACATGCGCGGCCCACACGCCGAGAATGCCGCCGACGAGTTGCGCGCCGATGTAGATGGCCGCGACGCTAGCCGGCAGCTCGCGGCGCAATGCCAGTGCGATGCTGACGGCCGGATTGAAATGAGCGCCTGAGATAGAGCCAAACGTGAGAATCAGCACGGTCAAAATCGCGCCGGTCGGAAGCGTATTGCAGAGCAACGCCAACGCGGCGTTACCGCCGGAGAGCTTTGCGGCCATGATGCCGGAGCCAACAACGCCCGCGAGCAGAAAAGCCGTCCCCAAGCACTCGGCAACGCTACGCTGCGCCAGCGACGGCATTACGTGCGGCCGATCTCGTTGAGCTTTGCTTGCAAGCTGAGTTGATCGAGTGAGCGCAGCGGCAACGCCGTGAATATGCCGATGCGCTGATACAACATCCGATAGGCTTCCTTGAATGCGAGTGCGATCTCAGCCGGATTGCCTTTGGCTTCGGCCGGATCGGGAATGCCCCAATGAGCCGTCATCGGCTGACCCGGCCATACCGGGCAGGTTTCGCCGGCGGCGTTGTCGCAAACGGTGAAAGCAAAATCGAGCACCGGCGCGCCGGGCTTGGCAAATTCATTCCACGACTTCGAACGAAAACTCGAGGTTTCGTAGCCGAGGCCCTGCAACAGCCGGATGGTTTCCGGGTGAACGTGTCCTTTTGGCTGACTGCCTGCGCTGTAGGCGCGGAATTTACCCGCGCCGAGCTTATTCAAGATCGCTTCCGCCATGATCGAGCGGGCGGAATTTCCGGTGCAAAGGAACAGCACGTTGAACGGTTGATCGGCCACAGCACGTCCTACGTGACTGTCTCTGGCACAACGTTGGGCGCACAGCACGCTTTGGTGTGCGCAACGCGCGCGTCGCGCTCGCCGGTGCCGTCGCCATAGTCGGTGCTCTCGCCCGTGGTGAGCAACGTTTCCCACGAGATGCCAGCCGGATCGTCGATCCACGATTTTTCCGACTTGGCGTAGCAGCAACTTGTTTGGCCTTGCTCGACGACATTGCCGCCGGCCTTGCGCAGCCGCGCGTAAATCTCTTTTAGTTCGTCCGGGTCTTCGACCTGGATGCCGAGATGATCGAGTCCGGCTTGCCCGCCGCGCGTCGAGATGGCGAAGTTGACGCGAGGATCGTCAAGCATCCACTTGGCATAATCCGCTTTGATCACGGCAGGCTCCGCCGCAAACAGCGCCGAATAGAAACCGATGGATTGCCTTGGATCGGCAACGGCGACGTGTACGTGCATACGCTTCATCGCACCGGCTCCTATACAGCAGGCAACGGCTGGTAGCCGACGCGCGCCATCATTGACTCGAAATACTCGCGAACCTTGTGTGGAAAGCGAAGTCCCTTCACGATGGCCGCGGATCGCAGCAGCGGCAGCACGCGAACGTCATCGAGCGACAGCGTGCCGTTGACCGCTGTCGGGCTTTCGATCAACCGGTCTAGGTCTTCGAGATCTGGCATCAACGCGTTGATGTGATGCCGCGTGTTGGCGCGAAGCTCGACGAAATCGCCGAGCGTCTTTCGTTTCCGCAGATTGTAATGGTCGAGCGCGGCGACCGTGCCAAACTCGGGCAGGCCAAGTAACGGATAGCGGGGCATCGTCAGCGGCCCGGTTTTGGAGACAACTGTGTCGGCCCAGGCGGCGACTTCGCCGCGCTCGGGTCCGGTCAAAACGCGGTCGCCGATGCCGTTGATGTATGAGACCATATCCATGCTTTCGAGCATGGGGTCGCCGCAATCCTTTACGAGAATGGGAATGACACGCTTGCCGACCAGGCCGGTCATCGTGTCGGAATCGTCGTCGAGAACCACTGTCTCCTGCAGATGCAGGCGCTTGAGCGCCGCAGTCATCCGCACGCGAAAGCAAAGCGAGCAGTGCTCGAACATGTAGAGCCTCATGAAACGCGCTCCTTTTTGCGTGACGACTTTGCCGGCTTGCACTCCACAGGCGCGCATGCCGCCGACGCGCCTTGGCAGCAATTTTCGGTGAGGAAGGCGAGGAGACTGTTCATGGTCTCGTAGCGCGCCGCGTAAATCATCGAGCGGCCGTCGCGGCGCACCGTGACCAGACCCGCGACGCGGAGCCGGTCGAAATGAAACGTCAACGTATTCGGAGCGAGACCAAGCTTTTCTGCCACCAGACCGGCGGCCATCCCGTCAGGTCCGGCTTGGACCAGCAAACGAAAGATATCGAGACGGTTGTCTTGAGCGAGAGCAGCTAAGGCCGCGACGGTGTCTGATTTTTCCATATTTCAACGAATATCGAAATATAGGGGAGCTGTCCAGCATTATTTCAATAGACGTTGAAATGATTTGGGGTGCAGCGAATCCGGCGTCGGGAATTCGAATCTGTTCGGGGTGCTTTATTGCACATTCGCCGCTTCATTTCAGACGGCGAAACTGGAGCGGAGCGGTGTCCGCTCACAAAGCCCGCGCTGACAGCCAACGATAGCGTCCAGCCATTTTCGATCCCATATCAGACGGACCGGACATAAGAGGACACGCCATGAAATTCGGCATCGGCCAGCCCGTGCGGCGGCATGAGGATTTGCGTCTTATCACCGGGCGGGGCCGCTATACGGACGATGTGACCCTGCCGCATGTGACGCAGGCTTTCGTGCTGCGCTCGCCGGTCGCTCACGCACATATCAAGCGCATCGATGCCGCCGCGGCGCGACGCATGCCGGGCGTGTTGTTTGTGGCAACCGGAGAGGATGTTCGGGCGGACGGGCTCGGCGACATTCCTTGCGCGGTGCCGCTGACCAATCGGGACGGCACGTCGCGGCACGATACGCCGCGTCCCGTGCTTGCGCTCGGCAAGGTGCGGCACGTCGGTCAGCCTGTCGCGCTGGTCGTGGCGGAGACCCTGACCGCCGCGCGCGATGCCGCCGAAGCGATCGAGGTCGAGTATGAGCAACTGCCGGCAGTCACCGAGGCGAAGGATGCGCTCGCGCCCGGCGCGCCGCAATTGTTCCGCCACATTGCCGGCAACCTCGTGTTCGATTGGGACAACGACATGGGCGACGCCAAAGCGACCGAGTCGGCGTTCGCCAAGGCCGCGCGCGTCGTCGCGCTCGACCTCGTCAACAACCGCGTCGTGGCCAATTCGATGGAGCCGCGCAATGCCGTTGCCGATTACGACCCGGCGACCGGCCGCTCGACCCTCTACACGGCGACGCAAGGCGCGCATTTCGTCCGCGATCCGCTCGCCGAAGCCGTGCTCAAGATTCCGAAGGAAAAGCTCCGCCTGATCACCCCCAATGTCGGCGGCGGGTTCGGCATGAAAGCCTTCGTCTATCCCGAGCAAGCGCTCGCTGTCTGGGCCAGCCGCAAGATTGCGCGGCCGGTGAAATGGCAAGAAGACCGCTCCGAAGGATTCGTCTCCGACAATCAGGGCCGCGATCACGCAACGCGCGCCGAACTCGCGCTCGATGAGAACGGCCGCTTCCTCGGATTGCGTGTCTCGATCCTCGCCAATCTTGGCGCCTATCTGTCGCCGTTCGGCAGCTTTGTCCCGACCCGTTCGACGGATCTCGTCTCCGGTCTTTATTCGATTGGAGCCATCCACGTGAACGTCAAAGGCGTGTGCACCAACACTGTGGCGGTCTGCGCCTATCGCGGCGCCGGTCGGCCGGAAGCCGCGTACTTGCTGGAGCGGCTTGTCGATGCGGCCGCGCGCGAACTCGCCATGACGCCCGATGCCATCCGCCGCGTCAATTTCGTGCCGCCGTCGGCTATGCCTTATACCTCGGCGACCAAGCTCGTTCTCGATTCCGGTGAGTTCGAGGAGATAATGGATCGCTGCATGACGGCGGCGGAATGGTCGTCGTTCGTGGAGCGGCGCGCCGAAAGCGAGCGCAATGACAAGCTGCGCGGCATTGGCATGGCGACCTATACCGAGCGTTGCGGCGGCGGCTTTCCCGAGACCGCCTCGATTGAATTCAAAGCCGATCGCGTCGAACTGGTGATGGGCAACCAGGAATATGGGACCGGCCTTGTGACTGCATACAAGCAGATCGTCTCGGACCAACTGGGCATCGATGCCGACCGCATCGATGTGATCATGGGCGACACCGATCGCACCCCCGCGGGATTAACGGGAGGGTCGCGCTCGCTCGCCGTTGGCGGCGCGGCGCTCTACGAGGCGGGACGCACCATTATCGGCAAGGGCAAAGAGCTCGCCGCTCATCTTTTGGAAGTCTCGGCGCAAGATATTACCTTCGCTGACGGGGCGTTCGTCGTGGCCGGGACTGATCTGCGTATCGATGTTTTCGACGTGGCGAAGGCGGCGCGTGACGCAACGAAACTGCCGGCGGGCATAGAGCCGGGACTCGATACGACGCATCACCGCGTGCCGCCCGCACAGACCTTTCCAAACGGCTGCCACATCGTCGAGGTCGAGATCGATCCCCAGACTGGCGCTGTCGCGATCGAACGCTACACCGTCGTCGACGATTTCGGCCGGACCATCAACCCGCTGTTGCTCGAGGGCCAAGTCCACGGGGGGATCGTGCAGGGGATCGGCCAAGCCCTCCTTGAGCATGCGGTCTACGATCCGGATAGCGGGCAATTGCTGTCGGGCTCGTTCATGGACTACGCCATGCCGCGCGCCGAGGATATTCCGAGCTTTGCCTTCGCGACCCACAACGTGCCCACGACGGCCAATCCGTTAGGCGTCAAGGGCGCCGGTGAGGCCGGCGCCGTCGGCGCGCCGCCGGCGGTGATCAATGCCATCGTCGACGCGCTCCACCATCGAGTTGGATTGCGTCACATCGACATGCCGGCGACTCCGCGCCGCGTGTGGGAGAAGCTCAACGGAGTCCATTAGTCCCGCTCAATTCGCCCGTTCGAACCAGCGCGGCAAGCGGCCGGCGGTCACCACACGTGTCAGCGCATATAATGTCAGCCCGGCAACGGCGGATCGGTGCGACAAAATCTTGACGCGGCTATGGACGGCGCCAAAAGCATGACGTTCCAGTGAAACCACATGTCCCGCTAAATTGGCCGCGATCGCGGCCGCTTGGCACCGGCTACCCTCCATGATAGCCTTTTTGCAGCTCATGAGGGTTGAGCCAACGAACAAGTTCAAATGGGCTCGATTGCTTGTCGAGCCAGCCCCGGGGATGTCGAGAAAGGATACGCCATGGCACAGAAACCGAGTGCTTCCGTGAGCCCTGAGAAGGATGAAGCCATCGCGTCGACGTCAGCCTCGACCGAAACGCGCGAAGAATTGGCCTCGAAACTGGTCGACCGTTTCGCCATCTGGTCCGGCGTCGCCGGGCTTATCCCATTGCCGGTCATCGACGTGCTTGCCGTGGGCGGTCTCCAGGTCCAGTTGCTGCGCCGTCTTTCGCAAGTCTATGACGTCGATTTCTCGGAAAACCGCGGTAAGGCGCTGATCGCGGCGCTGGCCGGATGCATGATCCCGGCGACCAGCGGCATGGGCGCCGCCAGCGCGCTCAAAGCGGTGCCGATCGTCAATCTGCTCGCGGCCGGATTCGTCATGCCGGTGTTGTCCGCCGGCGCCACCTATGCCATCGGCAAGACTTTCGTTCAGCACTTTGAAACGGGCGGCACGCTGCTTGATTTCAATCCTCCGGACTATCGCGATTTCGTCAAAGCCCAGAAAGAGATGTGGGATTCACGCACGAAGGGTTCCAGCTCCGCCGGGGCGGCGACGACCGGTTCTTGACCAGCGCGGGCTTATGCCAGCCGATGAGGAGTAGCTCTATCCAAGCGTGACAATCATAGAGCGACGCGAACGAGCCCCAATTCGAGTCCCATGGCCGTAGCCATCCTAGCTTACATCCTCGTGTGCCTGCTGACGGGATTTTGCGGCACCCACCGTCGCATGGGGTTTTGGGGAACATTCTTACTAGCGCTTGTCACAACTCCGCTGGTGATGTTGCCTATCCTGTTCATCACCGGCCCATCGCGGCGCGTCGAATGGCGTCGCCGCAACCGTAGAGTAACTGTCGGCAAGCGCATCCGTCTCTAAACGTTCGGCGGCGCGTGTTGAATGTAGACGGGCGACGCGACCTCCCATGTCCTTCTTAAAGCTCGTTCGCGACGAAATGCACGGCTCGATGCCGAAGCTGCTGGTGATGTCCGGCCTCGGCGGCATCAGCAATGCTTCGATCCTCGCGGCCATCAACACCGGCGTGCAAGAGGCCGGCAGCGGACAAAAGCCGGGCCTGTGGGGCGGCGCGCTGTTTTTGATCGCTCTGTTTCTGTTCATGAAGACACAGCAATTCGTGACCATTACGGCCACAGCCGAAATAGAAGCGATCATTCACAAAGTCCGCGTGCGCATCATGGATCAGATCCGGCGCTCCGAGCTTCTGGAGATGGAGCGGATCGGCCGCGCGCGCATCGTTGCCGCTGTCACCAGCGATACCGCCATACTCACCCAAGCCAGCAACATGCTGTGCTTTACGGTGCAGGGCGCCGTGCTGGTTTTCTTTGTCGGATTTTACGTGGCCTATCTGTCGCTGGCGGCGTTTCTGTTGACCGTCGTCATTTTCGCCGGCGCGGCGACGATTTTCCACTACAAAAGCCGCCGCCTGGCCGAGCAAAAGGCCGAATCGGCGGCGTGGGAACGCCGCTTGTTCGACCGGCTGATCGACTTCCTCGACGGCTTCAAGGAGGTGCGGCTTAACCGGTCGCGCAGCGATGCTCTGTTCGACGACGCTCTCGAAGTGTCGAAGACCGCAGCGAACATCAAAATTCGCACCCAGGCCGAAACCTTCAAGATGATCGTCTTGACGCAGATATCGATGTACATCTTGCTCGGCGCCGTCGTGTTCGTGGCTCCAAATTTAAGCGACTCGCTCGGCGGTACGGGCCTCGCCAAGGCCACGACGGCGCTCTTGTTCGTGGTCGGCGCCTGTTTCGGCCTGGTGCAATCGATCCCGATCCTGCTCAATGCCAATGCCGCGGCCGACCGTATCGCGAGATTGGAAGCGGCGCTGCGCGATATCGTCGCCGAGGCCGAGCCGCATGAGGTCACGGCGCCGAAGCGTTTCGACCGGATCGAGATGCACAACATCGTGTTCCGCTACGTCGATAAATTCTCCGACACCGTGTTCAAGATCGGGCCGATCGATTTCACCATTAAATCAGGCGAACTTATCTTCATTACCGGCGGCAACGGTTCGGGCAAATCGACATTCCTGCGGGTGCTCTCAGGCCTTTATCCGCCGGATTCGGGCGATGTCACGCTCGATGGGCGGCCGGTCACCAACGCGTCGCGCGACGAATATCGCGGACTAATGTCGGCGATCTTCTTTGATTACCACCTATTCCAGCGGCTTTATGGGATATCGGATGCCGACGCCGCCGAAGTCGACCGGCTGCTGGCAAAATTCCGGCTGACCGACAAGACTTCGCTGACGAACGGCGAGTTTCGCACCCTCGACCTCTCCGGCGGCCAGCGCCGCCGCCTCGCCCTGATCGTGAGCATGTTGGAAAAGCGTCCAATCATGATTCTTGACGAATGGACGGCCGAGCAAGACCCCGAATTCCGCCGTAAATTCTATGACGAACTGCTGCCGGAAATGCTGCAAGCTGGAGCGACCCTCGTGGTGATCACGCACGACGACCGCTATCTCGACGAGCTGCATTTGCCGGCGCGCCGCATCCGCATGGACGAAGGCCGTATTGTCGAAGAGCGCACATTGGGCTGATGATAGGGGTCGGTGAGGAAGGCTAATGGCGAAGTACCCGGACATTGATGACCTTTCGCCTCCGCCGCGGAGACGGCGATGGTGGCGTCTCATCGGCCGCCATTTGCCGGGCCTTTCCGTCCTGGTGCTGATGGCCATGCTCACCACCGTCGTGTTGTGGCCCTACATGATCATCACGGTTCCGAGCGGGCGGGTTGGCGTGCTTTGGAAACGCTTCAATGGCGTCGACCTATATTGTTTTTGCTGGGTCGGCCGCGGCACCGTGCTCGCGCCGAGCGAGCTCCGGGAAGAAGGCCTCCACCTGATCTGGCCGTGGGACCAGTTGTTCCTTTACGATCTACGGCTGCAATCCAACACGCAGACCTACAACGCCATTTCCAAGGATGGCGTGAGCGTGACCGCGCAGATCAGTGTGCGATATCAACTGCTGCACAACTCCGTCGCCGTGCTGCACAAGTTCATCGGTCCGGACTTTCTAAACTCGGTCGTTAGTCCGGAAATCGGCAGCCAGGCGCGCCAAGTGATTTCGCAGTACACCGCGCAAGAGGTTTACACGTCGCGCGAACAGATTCAGAAGGAAATCCGGGAGAATGCGCAAAAGAGCCTCGGCGCCAATCTCAACAAATTGGTGCAGCCCGAGGCCATGGAGCAGCCCGATCCCAAGCACTACGACGAATTCTTGCAATCCGCGATCCAAATCCTCGATACGCTCGTGCTCTCGATCGAATTACCGCCGGACATCGTTGCGGCGATCAATCGCCAGACCGAGCAGTACTACATGATCCAGGAGTACAAATTCCGGGTCGAGCGCGAAGCCGAAGAGTCCAAGCGCAAGCAGATCGAAGCCGACGGCATAGCCGCATTCCAGAAGACGGTCAGTCAGGGAATATCGGACTCGTATCTGCGCTGGCGCGGCATCGAGGCCACACTGCAGCTCGCGCTATCGCCCAATTCGAAAATCGTCGTTATCGGTAGCGGCAAAGACGGCCTGCCGATCATTCTCGGTAATGTCGATACTCCGGTAAGTCCGGGCACGTCACCATCGGGCGGCGCGACGTCGCCACCCGGAGCCGCAACGGCGCCGGCCAACCAAACGCCGCCGGGCCCGCCACCTGGTGCGGCGCCGGCCGGCAATGCACCGGCGGGAGCCAAGCCGCCAAACGGAACGTCGGGTGAAGCCACGCCGCCGGCGTCCGATAAGGCAGCCTCGACCGTCCCTTCCGATAATCAGGGAGTTGTGGCCTCATCTGTCCCGCTCAGTCTGCCTGACGTTCAAGCTATTCTTTCCCGAATCTCGGGCGCCTTGCGCCCGCCGGCAGCCGACACAGGCTCCGACAAACCGAAACAGCAATAGCCGGAGAATCAAGGTGCCCGATAGCACGGATACCGGCCGCTCGGTCCGGAACAAGCCTCGGCGGCACTGGCTCGCGTCAGGCGAAAGCCGGTACGTCGTCGTCGCCGCCTTCATCGCCGCCGCACTCGGCACCCTCATCGGCGGCCATCTCTACGGCCGGTATCTGTCCTCTCGCGAGACAAGAGGCCGGGATAACGCCATCGAGGAAATGCGGACTGAAAGCCAGAAGCTCAAAACGCAAAGCGATTCCTTAAGTGCGCAAATCACGCAGCTGCAAACCAAGCTTGCGAATGCTCAGGCTGCGGTGGAGGCGATCATGCCTTCGAAGAACACTTACAACTTCGACCCCAATCAAACGCGCATTGTCGCGGACGGGCATTTGACGATCGGATTGATCGGGTCTCCGGGCAATGACAACGTGACGCTGAACATCAACGGCAAGCAGCAGACGGTCGGCGCCGGACAGGTCATCAATGTTGAACCCGATTGTCAGGTAGGCGTGCAGTCGTTCGATATGTTCAAGGCCGTGCTGACCGCATCCTGCGCCGGTCAGAAGTAGCAGTAATGCCTCGCGTTTGACTTCATTCCCAAATGAGCACGTTGGGTAGCGATGTATTCGCTTGCCGCAACAGCGTGTAGCCGACGCCGGCAAGACCGCGAAAAAGACCCAAATTGAATTGCCGCCTGCCGCTGTTCCAGCGGTAATCGCCGCTCGATGCGGCGTGTTGCAGGACGGCCGTCAGTTGCGACGCCGCAAGCGTGCGAAGATCGTCGCGATCGAGCGCGCTGGCGGCCTCGCAATAGAACTCGACAGTACCAAGCGTGCCGCAACAGAGCGTATCGACTGGTGTAAGCTTGCCGCGCTCCACGCCCTCGATGGCGTTACGGATATCGGCCGCAAGCGGTTTTGAGTCCAGGACGCCGCGTTTCGCCGTCGCCAGCCGCGCCAGTCCGATCCCGGGAGCGCCGTGACACCATTGGCACGGCCAATGCGACTCCGCGGCGCGCAGGTCGGGCCAGTTGTGGCGATCGGCGTCGTAGCTGGCATTCTCGAACGCAATGCATTCCGAGGCGGCTTGCGAAAAATCCTCGCGTCCCGTCGCCGCCGCCAGCGCGGCAAGCGCATAGGCAAAGCCCGCCGCGCCGTGCGACATGCCATTGAGTCCATGAGCGGGACCTTGCGCGCCGGAGCCTTGTCCAACAAAGCTGCGGCGCCCTTCCGGTCCAAACCGGCTTTGCGCCATCAAGTGTTCGCCGCATTTGATCGCGCGACCGAGAACATCGCCGGCTCCGCTGTCGCGATAAAGGCGAAGGAGAGCGAGGATGGCGCCGGCGCTGCCTCCCATGACGTCCAACTGCTTGTCCGCCGCGATAAGCTCGCCGGTGAATAATCGCGCCGCGGCCTCGGCGTCCGCGAGCAACTCGGCATTGTCGAGGCACTTCGCCATCACGGTAAGCGCGTAGACGATCGAGCCCAAGCCTGTGGCGCCGCCAATACCAAGCGCACGCGCCATGCGCGCCGCGTTACGGCTTTTCAGATTCTTGCGAAGATGTGACAGACCGGCGAGCGCGAGTTCGCCCGAAGGCTTGCTGTCGGTGACTGAGGCATGCGCGGCGAGAAAGAGCGCGATGCCGGTTGCGCCGTTATAGAGATCGGGGCCTAAGCAAACGAGCTGGAAAACTTCGGAATCGCCGAGCCAGTCGAGGCCGATCCAGGCGGCGCCGGGGCCACGGCGAATGGCGTAATGCGACAGCTCCGCGACAATATTGCCAGCTTCGGCGGCGAAAATCTCCTCGGACGGTGCGATATCTGCACGTGCGGGTAAATCGTCCTTTGGCACCGCCGCCGCCGGGCTCACGGCTGAATTCGTATTCTCCCTGATGACCTCGACCTGCCAGGCGATCTCCCGCTCATCCAAATCTCGAACACGCGCCCGCGCGCGATCGAGTCCCGAAGTTGCCGCGGTGTGGACCGCAATGCCGGTGCCGTCGCTGATCCCGCCGCCGTCGCTGGGCGAGACGAAGTGCGGCACATTCAGCGCCAGGAGAGCGGAGCGTTCTGCGCGCAGCAAGGTCCATAACGGGTCAGACTCCTTTTCCCATTCCGATAGCCTGGCGACAAAGTCGGCTTGCGCCGACCAGATCGCGCCGTCATCCATGGTGCGATGGTTTTTCAGGCGCTGCAGCAGCATGTAATAGAAGCGGGTGGGTCGAATGACCTTGCGCACGGGAAGTCCGGCAAAGCCATCGAGCAGCGTTTCGGAATTTCCTCTGCCGCGCGACAGGAATTTTGCGTAATCGGCAAAGCCCGCGACGAAGCTGCCAATATGGTCGCCGAATTTCGCGTAACGGCCGCCGACATGCGGCAGGTTCGTGTTTGTCTCGCCGGGCTCCTTCGCTTTCACCGGCCGCATTGCGTCGGAGTTGATGTCATTCCATTTGATGACATTCTTGGCGCCCCAGTCCGCGGTCATGCCGCCCATGGCGAAGACATTGTTGTTGTCGACGGAGCGCCCATAGGCGGGAAGGAGGCCCACCGTCATGACCGAGTTGCCGACGATTTCGAGCGCCGCATCGAAGGCCGCACTCTCGGCATCGTGCGCTTTGTGCTCCTCGGCGCTCGGTTGCAGGATCGTTTCCAGATCGATCGGTACCGGGTGCTCGCCGGCTGCAAGCATGTTCTCCTGATGCATGTCGGTTGCGGTGAAACAGTGCAACAGCGCGAGCCAAGCGCCGGCGCGCCGGAAAAAGCGCGCACAGGCCGCCTCGTCGGCGCATCCGGTGTGCTTGATGAATTCGGTCCAGCCATAGCCGTCCCGCGCGATCGACTGCACCGCCTTCAACGCGATGGGGGGATCGGCGCGATTGAGCCGCGCGACCACATCGTGCCAGGCAATATCGAGCCGTAAATCCTTCGGCTTGTAGACGACCCGCGCGCCGTCTTCGAAAGCCACGATCTGCACCGAACGGCCGTCATTGTGCGGATCGGCGAGGCCGCCTTCGATCTTGGCGATACGGCTTGCGCCCCCGGATTTCAGGATATCGCGGCGGATCGCCGGCAGATCGGCATGAAGCCGCAGGACGAGTTCGCGCGACGTATCGATCCATTGCCGGGTGATGCAAGCGATGAGCCGCAACAGCACCGGCTTGTCTTCGAACAGAAGCCGGAAGCCGCCGGCTTTCATGTCGGCGACGAATCGTTCGTAACGCGATGTGCCGTCGCTTCGCTGCGGCCGCGCCGTCTCCCCGGGCGCTCCGTCGGCCTGACGCGCCTTGGCGAAGCGCTCATAGATGGCTGCGGCGCAAAGCTCGGACAACGCCTCGAGCAGCGAACGGCGAAGATCGGTGCGCGCGGTCTCGGTCAGGTTGTTGAATATTCGCGCGTCGAGACCCGACCAAAGCCGCGCCTCGGCTTGTTCGACGACCGGCGTGAACATTTGTTCGAACGGATAAGGCGCGGAATTGCCAGGCTCCGTACCGGGCCGCATATCGGACTTGGCACTTTTACCGGAGCTTTGCAGGGCTGCATCGATCCACATGGCATCGTCGAGCCATGCCGAGCGAGGCGCGCAAGCTCTGCGGCGAACCGTGGCGAATCGCTCCTGCAGCTGCGCGATCGAGAGGCCATCGCGCTCGAGCCGCCGGGCAAACAGCGACTGGTCGCCCGAGGCAGCGGACCGGCACCACGCGGCGAGGCGTCGCGCGGCCAAATCGGCGTCGCCATCGCGGCCGGGCGCCGGCTCGAACGCATCGGACAAGAGCTCGTCGATAGTGGCGGCGCGCACGCAGAGCCGCTCGTAAAAGGCGTCCACGGATGGGCCTTGCTCAGATGTCTCGCTCATAGCCCGCACGCAGTCCATACCCGCGTAACCTTCTGCCATCGCCGGTGCGGCGGCTCAATTGCTGGCTCTGTTCCTTGCTCAGTTCTTGCCTCTTGTGCCACCGCATTGGCACCTTTTTGGGCCCGATCTGGGATCCAAAATCCCCGCCCTGCGCGCCCGATTTATCGTCATAAATCAGGTACCTGCGTATATTGGATGCACTTTACACCCATCGCAGCCGATGATTTAATGGGCACGTGGCGGGGGGTTTTAAAACGAACTTCTCGTCCTGCCCTGGTGACTTGCCGGCGCAGCTGGCGAACGAAAGGAACAAGGCTATGAATGACATCAACATCGACCAGAGGGAAGAAGAGATCCTCGCCTGTGAAGTTTCCGACCAGGCGCTGGAAGCCGCGGCGGGCACGGTGACGGAGAAGACGGGGGCCTTCACGCTTGCGTTCTGCTCCGGCTTGGATAGCTGCCCCGCTTGATCGGCTAACGTCCTGTTATGTGACTGCTCTTGGCTTGCCAAATTGTCCGGACTGTCGCTGACATAGTTTCCAACGAGGTGCCGGACCCTCCGGTGCCTCGTTTCTTTTTTGCCCCTTTTTTCGACCTGAGTCGCCGGCGCCGTTGATGGCGCCTGCAAGACGCTTCGATGCGAATGGGCGACCGCTGCGCGCGGGCGGACGCGGTCCGTGATGGCGCTCACGAGCCGGGTCAGCCACGAGCGCGGTCGGCAGCAGGCCATCCAATCAGTGCTTGCGTCCTCCGCTCAACGCCGTGTTGAGTACAGCCGCGATTCCGACAACTCGTCGCGATATATCTGCTCTAAGGCTTGCCGGAACTCCGGCGGGGTGTCTCTGACCGCCGCTTGGATCCCGTCGACATATCCCTGCCTGTAGGCGGCGGCCACCGATACATTGTCAGACGCCACGGCGGCGTACGTTGTCGTCACGTCGATTGCCGGCGAGATCGAGGGTGTGGCGCCGGGGGCAGAACAATCCGGGAGCAGCGGCACGGCCGGATGCGCCTTCAGCCAGGCTCGTTTTCGGATAAGTTCCTGCCTTCTTACTATTTTGGTTTTAGCGAGTGTCTTCTCGAGCTGGTCATCCTTCAAGTGGGCCAGCTCGTATAGCCAGGAATAATGTGGCCGGAGACTCGGCAGAATTGCCGCGTCGTGGAGGCGACGATCGTTTCCTATTTTGGCGAGTTTGGAAAACGTCGAGGGGCTAAATGGCAGACCTTCGATTAGCTCGGCCTTTTCGGGCGAATTCAGGTTGGCCTTGGCCGCCGCGCAGAGGTTCGCGACCGCCAAGATGTGCGTCACGCTGTTTTGCCAATTTGCGGATATTTGAGCGTGGTATTCGGCGACGGTTTGTGGGGTATTTTCACCGGTGAAAAAAGGAATACGCATAGAAGGTCTTCCGTGTTGCGGCCGTAGCGGCCAAGTTGCGTCGTTCGCTGCCGAGGCAGCGCTGTGAAATTTTTTACATTGCAATAAAAAGTTGCTGCGACTATTCGGCCGCGGCGTCAAGGGTTCGGACACCGATAGTGGCCAAGACGGCCACGGCGATGTCGAGAGCGATCAAATATGATCGGTCATAGCTCTGGTCCTTCTCATGCGGTCGCGATTGGATATCGCCGCTTTGCAAGAGATAAGACGTGTCATTGCGCGGAAAAAGGCATCTCCAAATCCGCGCATTTATTTTTTTGAGCGCGCGCCGTCGATCATGGCCGCGATGATCATGTCGCGCATGATCTGGTCCAACGACGCTGAGCCTTTGAGCCCCCACCCTCTTCTTCGAAGATCCGCTCGCCACGCCTCCGCCGCGCCTGGTACTTGATTAGCGAAGATGCGGTCTACCAATTTTTTAATAATTGTCCTCGCGTCAACGAGACGGCGTCGTAGGGATTGGGCAGTTAGTCCTCGATATCGATCGTGATCTGAGAGGAGCTTGTTACAGACGACGGTGTCCGACCAATGGCGATGTTGCTCGCGTAGAGCGGCGGCCTCTGCCAAAAGCAGCAGACTTTCATAAGCCGTCCAACGCGGCGGGCGGCCCGGCTTATGGCGGTAAAGCCGAGCCAACTTGGGCAGTAGTGCCGCGCAATGTTCGGGGTTCGTTGGGTCCAAGCCATAATCGGCAAAAGCTCTGGCTAAAGCCTTGGCGTCGGATTGTTGATCGTCGAGTGTTTTTTTGTTCGTTTGGACATTTTTTTCCTCGGATTGGTTCGAAAGCGCTCAGCAAAGCTACCCTGCCGCGATGTGTTATCCAAATAGGATCGCTGCGCCGAATGTTGGCCTCGGGGTCGCCAAGATGGTCCGGGCTCTATACCGGAAGACGCTGGCCACGGTGGTGGTCGCGCGATCCACAGTTCTATGGCGCGGCGCCGATGCGACAGAGCCAGGAGGGCCGGGCGCCGTTAGCCTGCAACGAGGTGCCGGTGATCCCGGCATCTAGCCGTTTATGATTTTCCCACTGCCGCATGGAGTGCAAGGGCGAATTATCTACCACAGGCTGCACCGTCCGTTCGGCGCGGTTTCTAGGTTCCAAAAAGTTTAACTTTTGAGGCTAGGTTTGGTCGGACGTCAATTGCGATCTATTCCAGGTTTGCTTTATGAAATTCTCGACCTCAGACCTCACCATTCTGCGGATTCGCTGTTCAAAATGCGGACAGCACACCGAGAAGATCGTGACCGTTTTGGTTCGAAAGGATGCTATTCCTTGCGGGGTCTGCGGCGGCAGAATCAGCCTCTCGACCCCGACCAATAAGATTCTCATCGCTGAGACTGCGGCAAACTGCGCCCGCGTCGGGGAAGCGTTAATGAAAGGTTTAGATTTGGTGGCGGGCTGAGAGCCAGTTCGCCTGATGTCGGCCGATCGCTTTAGCGCGCCGCCGCACGGCTTCAACGTGTTTTCACCGTTCCTGATCTTCGCGGTCGCCCGCAACCTCCCCATTTATACATATTAAACGTGACTCTTATATGGTGCATCGAGCGCGCGCTTCGCGCGCAAGTCACGGCGCCAATGGCCTTAGACCCGACAACTACGGTGCTTCTGGTCGACGATTCCGGAATGATGATCAGCATCCTCCGCAGCCTGTTGCGGCAGCTTGGCATGGCCGACGTCGACGATGCGGGGGATGGCGGCGCGGCACTCACCAAAATGCGCAGCAGACGCTACGGCCTGGTCATTTCGGATTGGAACATGGCGCCGATGAGCGGCTATGATTTCCTTCGCGAAGTGCGCGCCGATCCGGGATTGAAGCGGACTCCGTTCATTATGGTGACGGCGGAGGCTAAGACCGAGCATGTCATCGCGGCCAGGAAAGCCGGCGTAAGCAATTACATTGTCAAACCCTTCAACGCGCAGACACTGAAAGCCAAGATCGAGGCGGTGTTTGCAACGAGAGCTGCAGCCGTCTAGCAGCCGAGATGAGGCGTTTAGGCAACGTCGGATTTCGGAGCACGCGGACATTTGCGGCAAAGCGGATAACGATGACGCGGTGTCGCTATAGTTCAGCTTCGTGTTGCAGCTGCGCCTTGTTCTCGAGGCAATAATAGCCGGACAATCGGCTGACCAGGTTGCGGCGCTTCCAATCATTGAGGATGCGGCTGACATTCTCGCGCGCGATGCCGGCCATGGCGGCGAT
>Ga0182018_10000370_pt1 | contig 59213 bp, 45 predicted proteins | sample 812P2MmetaG_FD_120490 | JGI IMG/M metagenome (GOLD analysis project Ga0182018, IMG submission 120490) | Permafrost microbial communities from Stordalen Mire, Sweden - 812P2M metaG | ecosystem: Environmental > Terrestrial > Soil > Wetlands > Permafrost | place: Sweden: Stordalen | collected... | reverse complement strand
GGGCGCGTCGGCGACGACCAATCAGATCGGGACTCTGGGTTCGTTCACGTCCCAGGGCTCGCTCACACTGCGAGATGCGCTGGCGCTGCCGTTCAGCAATCAGGTATCCGCCGCGGGCACGGTCGCGTTGACCAGTGGCGGCGCTCTGACTGTGGCGTCGGGCCAGACGATCACCGGCACGGCCGTCGACCTGACCGCGACCAGCATCGGGATCGCCGGCCTTGTGACGGATGGGGGCGCCGGCACCGTCAGCCTGATCGCCTCCACCGGTTCGCTCACCGATACCGGCACGATCATCGCCGGCACACTGACCGGCTCCATCGCCGCCGCCGCGAGCCTGACCGGCGCGTCGGCCGCGGCGAACCAGATCGGCACAGTTGGAGGCTTCACCTCGACCGGCATCGTGCTGAACGACGGCACCTCGCTCTCGGTCACCGGCACTGTCAGCGGCACCAACGGCATCACCATCGCCAGCACCGGCTCGATGACCGTGCTCAGCAAGCTCACCGCGTCCGCTGGCAATATCGTGCTTGGTGCCAGCGGGGCGGGCGGGATCGCGATCAACTCCGGCTCGGTGATCGCCTCCGGCAACACGGTTTCGGTGTCCGCCCCGGCGCTCTCCATCACCGGTTCCGGCACCGTCATCGCCAATACGTTTGAGTTCGGCCCAGGAACGAGCGGTGGGACGGTGACGTTGGGCGGGGCGGGGTTCTCGCCGGGAGGGATCGCCGCGTCCACCATACGGATCGGCAAGGTGAATGGCAGCGTGGTGGCGGGCGGGATCGTCATCGCCGGCTACGACAACGGCGGCCTGCCGCTGGAGTTGGATTCCACCGGCGCGGTGACCGAGACGAAGACGGGCACTTTGACCAACGTCTCGACACTGACCGGAACCGCCGCCAGTTACGCGCTCAACACCGCCGGCAACTCGATCGCCCAAATTGGCGGCCCCCTGGGCGGCGCGTTCACCACCACCAACAACGGCACCATCAGCATCGCTGACGCCGACGCGTTGACGCTCGCCGGTCTGGTCAGCGCTGGAACCGGTGTGGTGGATCTCTCGGTCTCGGGCTTGTTCAACCTGACCCAGGGGGTGGGCGCGACACTGGTCGCGGGTACCCTGACCAGCGCGACGGGCGTCACCGGCGCGGCGATCCTACAAGGGACCGCCAATCAGATCGGCACGATCACCAATCTTACGGTTGGCACCGGACTGACCATCGTCAACAGCCAGTCCCTGACTCTGGCGGGTCTGGTCCAGGCCACCGCGGGAACGGTGGACATTTCGACCACCGGTGTTGGCTCGAACATAACCCAGGCGGCGGGAGACACCTTGTCCGCCGCCGTCCTGACCAGCGCGGGCGGCATTTCCGGCGGCCTGACCCTGCAAGGCACCGCAAACGCGATCGGCACGATCTCCGCCCTGACCGCCAGCGGGATCACCGTGGCGGATTCGAAGGCGCTGACCCTGGCCGGCACCGTGAACGCCGGGTCCATCGGCACCGTCGATATCAGCACGAACTCCGGGGCCGGCGTCACTCAGGCGGCGTCAGGAACTCTGACAGCCGGGGTACTGACCAGCGCCAGCGGCATCGCCGGCACGGCGATCCTGCAAGGCACCTCCAACGCAATCGGCACCATCAGCGGCTTCACCGTCAACGGCGGCCGGTTGACGGTCGTGGACAGTCAGAGCGTGACTCTGGCGGGCAAAGTCAGTGCGTTAACGGCCGGCACGATCGACATCACCACGTCCGGCGGAGGCAACGTCACGCAGAGCGCCGGCGGGACGCTGATCGCCGGCGTGCTGACCAGTGGCGGCACCATCGCGGGCGATCTTACCGTCGGGAGCACGCTCAATCAAATCGGCACGATCAGCGGTCTGACCGTCAAGGGCGGCGGACTGACCGTGGCGGACAGCGAGACGCTGCTCCTGGCGGGGGTGGTCAACGCGGGCGCGTCCGGCACGCTCGACATTAGCACCGTGGGTGTGGGGTCGAATGTCACCCAGGCGGCCTCCGGCACGCTGACCGCTGGGGTGCTGACCAGTTCCGGCGGTATTTCGGGTGCCGCGATCCTGCAAGGGACGTCCAACGCGATCGGCACGATCGCCAATCTCACCGCCGCCGGCCTGACGCTGGTGGACAACCAGGCCGTGACTCTGGCGGGCAGTGTCAGCGCGGGCTCGGCCGGAACCATGGACATTAGTGCGCCAGGGGTGACGCAGGGCGCGGGCGGCACGCTGATCGCGGGAGTCCTGACCAGCGCGAACGGCATCTCCGGGGCCGCGATCCTGCAAGGCACCGCCAATCAGATCGGCACGATCACCGGGCTGACCACCGGCACTTTGACCGTGGCGGACAGTGAGGCTCTGACCCTGGGCAGCAAGGTCAGCGCCGGGCCGGCCGGGACGATCGACATCAGCTTGTTCGGCGCCGGTTCGAACGTCACTCAGGCGGCGGCGGGGACGCTGATCGCCGGCGTGCTGACCAGCGCGAACGGCGTCTCCGGCACCGCGCTGCTGCGAGGAACCTCGAACGCGATTGGCACGATCAGCGGCTTCCTCGCCACCGGCTCACTGGAGGTCGTGGACAGCACCGCCATGACGATCGCCGGCACGGTGGGCGTCACCTCCGGCGGCGCGTTCGTCACCACGGGGACCAACGCGCTGACATTCGCCGCCGGCGGGTCGCTCGTCTCCCAAGGCGGCGGCACGATCGGCATCCTGGCGGACAGCCTGGTCAATCTCGGCGTGACGGGAGCAACCGGCGTGGTGAACGCCGGTGCTTCCGGCGTGTTCGAATACGCGCCAGCCACGTCCTCGTTGCTCGTCACGCTCGGCGCCGTTTCGGGGCCGTCGCTGCAAAACACCCACGGCATCACCGCCGGGACGCTGCGGATCGGTGCCGTGACTCTTCCGGGTAGCGCGAGTCCGACGGTCAGCGCGTCCTCGATCGTGGTCGCCGGGACGTTCGACATGACGTCGATCGCCACGCTGGATCTGGAGGCGAACGGCGGCATCAGTCAGACCGCGAACTCGCCGATCATCAACCTCACAAGCCTGATCGCCAGCACCAACGGTGGCGCCGGCGACATCGCCCTCGGTAATACGCTGAACAGCATCGCGACCCTGGCCAATATCGGCGTCACGGCGGGGAACTTCACCTTCGGCGACACGCCGGCCTCCGGCACGTTCACGGTCAACAACGGACAGACGATCTTCGCCAACAACGTGTCGATGACCGTCGTTGGCAACCTGGCGGTGAATGGAGGCGTCACCGCGACCGCGTCACCGGGCAATGTCGGTCTCTCGGCGACGGGCGGATCGTCCGACCTGACGTTCGGAACCGGATCGACGATCAGCGCCAACGGTACCATCTCGTTGGCCGCCGCTGGCGATGTCTCGCAGACCGCGGGAGCCATCAACGGCGGCTCGGTGACAGTGGCGGCGGCCAGCCTGATATCGCTTGGCGGCACGCTTGGCGGCACCGCCGTCAGCCTGACCGGGTCGAACATCGCGATCTCCGGCCTGCTGAACGTCGGATCAACCGGCACCGTGGGGCTGATCGCCAATGCCGGGACGATCAACGAAACCGGGACGCTTATCGCCGGGACGCTTTCCGGGACCTCGACCGGCGCGACGACTCTGGCTGGTGCGTCGGGATCGGCCAATCAGGTGGGAACCCTGACCTCATTCACCGCCGCCGGATTTACCCTGAACGACGGCGTCAGCCTGAGCGTCCCGGGAGTCGTCAACGGCGGCACCGCCGCCACCATCGCCGACACCGCGCTGCTGTCGATCGGAGGCAGCGTCACCGCCGGTGTCGTCAGCCTGACCGGGGCGAACATCGCGATCCCGGGCGCGGTGATGGACGGCACGAGCGTCACCCTGATCGCCACCGCCGGTACGATCAACGAGACCGGAAAACTTATAGCGGACACTCTGACCGGCAGTTCGACCGGTGCCACGACGCTGGTCGGCGCCACCACGGCGATCAACCAGGTGGGAACGCTTGGCAATTTCACCGCCGGGAGTTTCACCCTGAACGACGGTGAAAACCTGTCGGTCACTGGCACGGTCAATGGCGGCGCCGGAGTAACGATCTTCGGCACCTCGCTGCTGTCGATCGGCGGCACGGTCAGCGCCATGGCGGTCAGCCTGGCCGAGGCCAACATCAGCCTCACCGGACTGCTGACCGACGGCGGAAGCGGGAGCGTCAGCCTGATCGCCAATGGCGGCACGATCAGCGAGACCGGAACCCTGATCGCCGGGACTTTGTCCGGCAGCTCGACCGGCTCGACGACACTGAACAGCCTCTCGAACCAGGTCGCGGGTCTGAGTTCCTTCGCCGCCGCGGGGTTCACCCTGAACGATGGCGTGAACCTGGCCGTCTCCGGTACGCTGAATGGGGGCACCAGCGCGGCGATCACGGATACTGAATCTCTGTCGATTGGCGGAACTGTCACCGCCGCGGCGATCAGTCTCAACGGAGGCGACATTTCGATTTCCGGTCTGGCCACCAATGGCGGCGGCGGAACGCTCAGCCTCGTCGCCACCAGTGGCACCATCAACGAAACCGGCACGCTGATCACCGGGACGCTGACCGGAAGTTCGACCGGGTTGACGACCCTGACCGGCGCGACTCTCACATCGAACCAGATCCTGGTTCTTGAAAACTTCACCGCCTCCGGCTTCACCCTGAACGACGGCGAGGCCTTGTCGGTCGCCGGTGTTGTGAACGGCGGCGCCAGCGCGACGATCACCAGTAGTGCGATGCTGGCCATCCCCGGCACGGTCACCGCCACAGCGATCAGTCTCCTGGGTACCGCGATCGCGATCCCGGGCCTGGTGAGCGGAACCGGCACGGTCAACCTGATGGCGAGCGGAGGCACGATCAGCGAGATCGGCACGCTGATCGCCGGGACGCTGACCGGAAGTTCGACCGGCGCGACGACGCTGAACGGGGCCACCGCGACGACGAACCAGATCGCCTCGATCGACAACTTCACCGCCGCCGGCTTCACCTTGAACGACGGCCTGGCGCTGTCGGTCATCGGGACACTCAAAGGCGGTGCCTCCGCCATCATCACCGACAGCGCGCTGGTGTCGATCGGCGGTACGCTCAGCGCGTCGCTGATCAGCCTCACCGCCGCCAGCATCGCGATCCCGGGTTTGGTCACCGACGGCGGAGGCGGCACCGTCAGCCTGATCGCCAACGGTGGCACGATCGACGAACAAGGCACTCTGATCGCCGGTTCTCTGTCGGGTACATCGACCGGGGCCACGACCCTGACCGGCGCGAGCGCGGGGTCGAACCAGGTCGCGACCCTGACCGGCTTTACCGCCTCCGGCTTCACGCTGAACGACGGCGCGGCGCTGACGGTGAGCGGCGTGGTCAACGGCGGCCCGTCGGCGACGATCACCGATCTGGCCCTCCTGACCATCGACGGTACCGTCACGGCCGCCGCGATCAGCCTGACCGGACCCAACATCGCCATTCCTGGCGAGGTCACGGATGGCGGTGCCGGTACCACCAGCCTGGTCGCCACCGCCGGCACGATCGACGAGACCGGCGTGCTGATCGTGGGGACCCTGACCGGCAGTTCGACCGGCGCGACGTCGCTGACCGGCGCCACCCCGACGACCAACCAGGTGCAGACACTCGGCAGCTTCGTCGCGGTCGGTTTCGCGCTGAATGACGGCGAGACCCTGATCCTGCCCAACGGCGCGAGCGGCGCCAATCTCGGTACGATCACCGACAACGCCAACCTGATGATCACCGGCACGATCAGCGCCGCGGCGGTGAGCCTGACCGGTCTGAGCATCACGATCAGCGGTCTGGTCACCGATGGCGGCACCGGCACGGTCAGCCTGATCGCCACCGGTGGAACGATCAGCGAGACCGGCACGCTGATCGCCGGCACTCTGTCCGGCCATTCGACCGGCGCGACGACATTGAACGGCGCAGCGAACCAGGTGGCGACGCTTGGCACCTTCACTTCCGCCGGCTTCACGCTGAACGACGGCAAAAGCCTGACCGTCAATGGCCCGGTCAACGGCGGCTCGGGCGCGACCATCGTCGATACCGCCGACCTGGCGATCCCCGGCGCGGTCAGCGCCTCGGCGATCAGTCTGTCCGGGGCGAGCATCTCGATCAGCGGCGAGGTCACCGACGGCGGCGGCGGCAAGGTCGTCCTGACCTCAGGCGGTGCGATCAGCGAGACCGGAACGTTGATCGCCGGGACCCTGAGCGGAACCGCCTCCGGCCCGGCGACGCTGACCGGCGCATCCTCGTCGACCAACCAGATCGCGACGCTTGGCGGCTTCACCGCCGCTGGATTCACTCTGAACGACGGCAAAAGCCTGACCGTGTCCGGCGCGGTGACCGGCGGCAAGAGTGCGACGATCATCGACACGGCGGAGCTGACAATTACCGGCGCCGTGAGTGCCGCGGCGGTGGCTCTGACCGGCTCGGATATTTCGATCGCCGGCGTGGTGACGGATGGCGGCGCCGGGACTGTCAGCCTGATCGCCACCGGCGGCACCATCGGCGAAACCGGAACGCTGATCGCCGGGACGTTGTCCGGCAGCGCGACCGCCGCGGTGACACTGACCGGCGCGTCCAATCAGGTCGCCAATATCGGCACTCTCTCCGCCGCCAGCGTCACGCTGGACGACAGCTCCGGCCTGGTGGTCAAAGGCCTGCTGAAGGGCGGCACCGCCGCCACACTCAACACCAAGGGGTCGTTGACGGTCGCCGGCACCGTCACCGCGCCAACGGTCGGGCTGACTGGCGCCAGCATCCTGATCCCGGGTCTCGTGACGGATGGCGGGACCGGAACGGTCAGTCTGACCGCGACCGGTGGCACGATCAGCGAGACCGGCATCCTGATCGCCGGGACTCTGTCGGGCAGTTCGACCGGCGCGACGACGCTGAGCGGACCGGCGAACCAGATCGCGACGATCAGCAATTTCACGGCGGCGAGTTTCCTGCTGGACGACGCGGTGAATCTGTCACTCAACGGTTCGATCGCGTCGGGCGGAGCGGTCGTGCTGACCGAAAACGGCAATCTGACGACCGCGGCCGGGTCGTCCGTCACCGGGGCGGCGATCACCATCACCGATAACGGCAATCTGACGACCGCGGCCGGGTCGTCCGTCACCGGCACGGCGGTCACCATCACCGATAACGGCAATGCCTCGATCGCCGGCGGCGTGGTCTCATCCGGCACCGCAACGGTCGACACGACCGGCGCGCTGACCATCTCCGGCCTGCTGAGCGGTCAGACCGGGGTGAGCGTGAACCCCGGATCGATGACCGTCACAGGCACGATCCTTGCCTCGGCGGGGACCGTCGGCATCACCGACGCCGGACCATTGACCATCTCCGGACTGCTGAGCGGTCAGAACGGCGTGACCATCGACCCGGGACCGATGACGGTCTCGGGCACGATCGTTTCCTCGGCGGGGACCGTTGGCATCACCGACTCCGGACCATTGGTCGTCTCCGGCGTGGTGAGCGGCGCGGCCGGCGTGACGCAAACCGTCACCGGCGGCGACATGACGCTATCCGGCCTGATCGAAAGCGCGGACGGAGCTATCGTGCTCACGGCCAACGGTGTGCTGGCGCTGACCAGCGCCGCCACCATCACGTCGCCCACTTCGATCTTGTTCAACGACACCAACGCGGTGACACTGGGCGGCCTGCTGAGCGCGCCGCGCATCGTGGTCGACAATACCGGCGGCACGACAACGGTTTTGCCCGGCACGCAGGTGCAAACCGGTGGCGAGGTCCGCCCGACCGGCACCCTGAGCATGGCGCAATTGCCCACCAGCGACTCGCTGAGCATGACAGGCCTTTTTGTGTCGACCGGGCAGTACAACCAGACTGGCACCCTGACCGTCACCGGCACGTCCACTCTGGTGCGCATCGACTCGACCGGGGCGGTTCAGATCAGCAACGGAGCGATTGTCGGCCACACCACCTGGCTCATTCTCAACCTGAGCAACGGCGGCGAGGCCACCGGCGGAGTCGATGTTGAAAACCTGGACCTGGCGTTCACCGGCCCGGGTACCGGTAGCCAGCTCTCCGGACTGGTGGCCGGTCTGGGCGGCGACTCGGCGGCGGGCGTGTCCGGCATTGTCCCCCAGAAGAGTGGAAGCTTTGAGATCAACGGCTGTCCGATCGGATCGACCAACTGCGTGCTGATCACGACGATGGGCGTGCCAGCCGCCCCGCCGCTGCGCGACATCCTGATCGGCACCATCATCGATCCGACCGACGACGACGATCTGCTGCTGCCGCTCGTTTCGGATGAGGAATACTGACGTGCGGGCGTCGTACGCGGCTCTGGTCGTTCTGCTGGCATTACTCGGGAGTTGTGCTCGACCGACCGAAGCGGATTTCTGGACCCGCACCGCGACCGGCCCGGCGTGCATCGGCAAATCGAAGCAATTCGAGTCACTGATGGCGCAAGGCACCCGCGCCAACCTCGCCGGTCAGCCCGACGCCGCGCTGAAATTGTTTCGCCAGGCACTGAAGGAGCAGCAGACCGCGTATCCGGGTGCCGACAACTCGTGCACCGCGCTGCCGCGCATGTCGCTCGCGCTGCAACTATCCGCCGCTGGTCAGTACGCCGACGCGGACGGACAGTTCGCTGAAGCCGAGCGCGCATTGCAGTCGCCCGGCGAAATGAACGCTCGCGAGTTCAAGGCCATGCGCGCCCGCCTCGCGCATTACACCGGCGTGCATCTGCTCAATCAGAAGAAATACGCCGAGGCGGAGGCCAAACTGCATGAGGCGCAGGAAGCGTATCTCGACCCGGAAGCCGAACTGATATCGTTCGAGGCGTTGCACAGCGACCCTGTTCAGCAGCCGGTGCGCAACCGTTTCGACTCCAACGCCACCGCCTCTCCCGGGCCGGAGCGGCTTAAAGTTCTCAGCGCGAACCGGGTGCAACAGCCTTCGCTGTTGGGGCTGCTTGAAGTTTTGCGGTACCGGGCGATCGCGCTGCGGGAGCTCAACCGGCTGGATGAGTCGGCGCGGCTGACCAGGATCGCCATCCGCCTCGCGCAAGGCAACGACCTGGGCCGTCCCAGCGTGTTGGCGCGCCTGCTGTTGACCTCCGGCGTGACCGCCACCGCGAGGGAAGGCGAGGCCGCTGGGCAATCGGCGGAGCGAGCCCAGTTGGCGGCGCTGAACGATTACGGCCGGTCCGATACCGCGTTTGAGGCCGCGCTGCCAAAGACCAGGCCCCTGGCTGAAGCTGCACTGATCCACGCGGCGGAACTGCTGCGCTCGGGCAGTCCCGGCGCGGCGGCCAGTCTTTGCCGGCGCGCGGTGGATACGCTGCATTCCATCGGCGCCGGCACGACACCCGATCTGATGGCGCCTTGCCTCGATGCTTACGCGGCTGGCGGATCGTCCAACGGCGAGGATATGTTCCTGGCGGCGCAGATCGCGCAGGGCTCGATCACCAGCCATCAGATCGCACAGGCAAGCGCGGCGCTGGCGGAAAGCACGCGCAATCCGGCGATCGGCAAAGCGTTGCAGGAGCGTGACAAAGACCAGCGCATCGTCGATCAGCTCTATCGGGAACTGGACACCATCGGCGGCGCGACCGCCGGACCCGCGGCCGCCAAGGTGACTTTGTTGCAGCAGCAGGTCGATCAGGCGCAGGTCGCGCTGACCCGTGCGGAACAGGCGGTGCGCGACGCGTCGCCAAATTTTTCCCAACTTGTGCAGGACGTCGTGCCGGCCAGCGCGGTGTATCAATCGCTGCGTCCGAACGAGGCGTTTGTTGGATTCTTCCTCAGTAGTTCAAGCGGCTGGGTGTTCGCGCTGCATGATGGCCGCATGACATTCGCGAAGATCGACGGCGGTGCTGGAACGATCAATCCCATGGTCGTCGCGATCCGCAAGGGCCTGGACAAGGAAGAGGCGACCAGCCTGCCGGTCGTCGACATCGACGATTTGCGGCGGCTTTACGACATCACTCTGGGTGCGGTCGATGGCAATCTGAAAGGCGCCACCTCGCTGGTGATCGCGCCGACGGGACGGTTGTTGTCGCTGCCGTTCGAGGTGTTGCTGACCGGTCCGGCTGATCTCGCGAAACTCGCGGATGCGCCGTGGCTCGTGCGGGAGGCGACGATCACGCACGTGCCGGCGGCGACAAACTTCGTCAGTCTGCGAAAAGTCGCGAATTCTTCCGTGGCGACGCAGCCATGGTTCGGCTTTGGCGATTTCAAGCCAGTGACCGTGGCGCAGGCGGAGCGCAGCTTCCCGGTGGGGTCCTGCGGCGACAGCGGACGGTTGCTGGCCGCGTTGCCGCAACTGCCAGGTGCCACCAAGGAACTGGAAGCGGTGCGCGGCGTCCTGAGCGCGTCGGCGAGCGACGAACTTCTGGGCGATTCGTTCACCGCCGAGAAAGTGCTGAACACGCCGCTGAAGAACTACCGGATCCTGCATTTCGCCGCGCATGCCATCCTGCCCACCGATCTGCGCTGCCAGACCGAGGCGGCGATCGTCACCTCACCGCCGCCGGGAGCGGCGGACGCGGGCGGCGCGTTGCTGAAGGCATCGCAATTGCTGGACCTGGACCTGGACGCGAATCTCGTCATCCTCTCGGCGTGCAATTCGGGCGGGCCCAGTGGTGGGGCGGGCGAGAGTCTGTCGGGACTGGCGCGGTCGTTCTTCTTCGCCAAGGCGCGGTCGATGATGGTGACGCACTGGGATGTCAACGATCAGATCGCCGCTCTTCTGGTCGCGTTGACCGTCAACGACCTGAAGGAGAAGCCGGGCCACGGCGTCACCGGTGCGCTGCGGGAGGCGCAACTGAGCCTGCTGTCCAAGGCAGCGGCCGGAACTCTGCCGGCGGACATCGCGCACCCGTATTTCTGGGCGCCATTCGCGGTGATCGGCGACGGCGGCGAACAGCCCGGCGGCAGTACTGTTTCGTCCAGGCTTTAGTACGGTTATTGTTCTGACGCCGATCCGCGGATGCGACACCGCTTCTTTCGTCATGGCCCGCGCCTTTTTCGTCATGGCCCGGCTTGACCGGGCCATCTATACCAGCACTGTGCCGCGCCAGATGGCCCGGTCGAGCCGGGCCATGACGAAAAAGGCACGGGCCATGATGTTTGGCGAGGAGTCGCGGCGGGCGGACAAGCGGCGGGCGGACAAAAGGATAAGCGTTGCCGGGGTTTGGTGTGATCTGAGCGAGTAAGGCGGAATATCGAGATGTCGGCGGTCGAGTCCCTGGGAAAATACGAGATCAGGCGTCAGCTTGGTCGCGGAGCCATGGGGACTGTGTACGAGGGCTTCGACCCGGTCATCGAACGCATCGTCGCGATCAAGACCGTGCGCCTGCCCGAGGTCGACGACGATGACACCGCCGAGGAGATCGCCCGCTTCCGCCGTGAGGCACAAGCCGCCGGAAGGCTGACCCATCCCAACATCGTCGGCGTGTTCGATTACGGCGAGACCAAGGACCTCGCCTATATCGTGATGGAATACGTCGACGGGCCGCCGCTGAAGAGCCTGCTCGACAAAAACGAACGGTTTCCGCTGCCCAGGATCGTGCAGATCATGGAGGATCTGCTCGCGGGACTGCAGTTCAGCCACGAACGCGGCGTCGTGCATCGCGACATCAAGCCGGCGAATCTGATGCTGACCAAATCCGGTCAGGCGAAAATCGCCGATTTCGGCATCGCTCGCATCGAAAGCTCCAGCATGACGCAGGCGGGCACCGTGCTTGGCACACCCGCTTACATGTCGCCCGAGCAGTTCATGGGGCAGGTGGTCGATGCGAGGTCCGACATCTACTCCTCGGGTGTGCTGCTGTATCAGTTACTGACCGGTGAGCGGCCGTTCGAAGGCAGCATGTCGGCGATCATGCACAAGGCGCTGAATACCGAGGCGCCGATGCCGTCGCAGATTTCGGTCACCGCGCCGCGGCAGTTCGACGCCGTCGTGCGCAAGGCGATGGCCAAGCGGCCGGAAGATCGTTACGGCTCGGCCGCCGAATTCATGATGGCGATCCGGGCGGCGGTCGCGGCGCCTCCGCCTGCCGCTGACGAACCGGACGACAACGGCGAGGCGACGATGGTCGTCGCACCCAGGGCAGGGACTTCGGGTCCGGCGGCATCACGACCGGCTGAGATTTCGGCGTCGGCGCTGGCGGCGTCGATCGCGCCACCCCACACCGCCGCGGCACGCCCGACCCCGGCCAAGGGTGGCGGCGGAAAGTCCGCCTTACCGATCATCATCGGAGGCGGGGTCGCCGGAATCGCGGTGTTGGGAGGTCTTGGATATTACCTGGTGATGGGGCGCTCGAGCACGCCACCCGAACCAGCCACGCCGCCCGCGGTGACGGCTCCCGCCACCGCGCCTGTGTCGCCGCCGAAGATGCCGGAGCAGACTCCGCGGCAGCCGGTCGCGACCGGTCCTCTGACGCCGGTTCCGTCAACGACCCCGACTCCGCAGCCGGTTTTGCCGCCGGCGGTCACGCCGACATCGCCCACGACCCCGCCGGTGGCGCTCAATCAGCCGCCGCCGACGGTGCCCGTGTTGCCGCCCACGCCAGCCATCGATCCTGGCGAAGCGATCCGCACCGAGCTCGGCGCCTTTGTTTCACGGCTGCCCTGTTCCATGTTCGATGGCGACGTGCGCGACGGCGAGGTCCAGGTGACCGGCATCGGCGGCAAGACCGCTGTCGACAGCCTGCGGCAGAAACTGACCGCGATGGGCCTGACGAAGCCCGCTCCGTCATTGCGCGTGACACAAGTGGATCCGGTGTTTTGCCCGTGGCAGGACGTGTTGCGTCCGCTGGCCAAAACATTTGGCGACAGTGGCGCCCGGTTGACGTTGCACATCGAGGGCGATCCGGCCTGGTTGAAGAATGACGATTACATTCGGCCGCGGCTCGCCATGGCCGATTTCCGGGGCGAGATCAGGGTCGATTATCTGGATCGCCAGGGCAACGTTCAGCATCTGTATCCACAGGTGGCCGACCCGGCGCAGCATATCTCGGCCGACCCGCCGCGGATGTTCAACGCGGGCGAGGCGCTCAATCTCGGCGATCCGGGTCCTGGTGTTATCGGTTGGCAGGTGGCGGAGCCGTTCGGAACCGACGTCATCATCGCGATCGAGTCGGAAGACGATCTGTTCGACCGCCCGCGCCCGTCGAACGTCGAAAAGGCCGCTGTCTATCTGCGTGACCTGAGGAAGGCGTTGGAGGCGGCACGTTCCCGCGGTGCCAGACTGACCGCCGCCGCGCTGCCGCTGGAGACGCGGCTGAAATAATGATCGGGGATCGACCCATGCGTACGACAAGGGGCAAATGCGGCGTCAGAACAACCCGGTTGATGCGCCATATGGCATGCGCGATGTTGGCCATTGGTTTCGCTCCGATGGCGGACGCGCAGCCGGCGCCGGCCACCGTGACGTCCGGCAAGGCGTTGTCGGAACAGTACTGCGTCTCATGCCACGTGATCGTTCCGTCCAGTCAAGGTAGCTGGACTGACGCGCCGTCCTTCCAGGCGATCGCCAACAAACCCGGGACCACCGCGGCTGGCATCAGCGCGCTGGTGCAAAAGCCGCATATGAACATGCTGAACACTCGGCGCCCCAAGGTGGAGGCGGACGCGATCGCCGGCTACATCGTCAGTCTGCGCGGGCGCTAACTTCCGCCCGCGAACACCTGCGTCAGCCGCGCGTGATCGGTCAGCCAGCACCAGCCGTGCCGCCGAACCACCGCGAGTGAATCGAGCAGCGCCAGTGCCCCATACGGCCGGCCAAAGACATGCGCGTGGACCGTGATGTCCAGGCAACCGAACGGCGACCCCAGACGTGGCCAACCCGAAACGATTTTCTCCAGCGTGTGGGTGAACACGTCCGGTTCGTTGCCGTAACGCACGTAAAGCGGCATGTCGTTCACTTCCATGGTGAACGGCACGCCCAGTACCGATCCGGACCCGGTTTCGATCGGGTACGGCAGGTCGCTGTCGAACATATCGGCATGCCAACGGAACCCGGCGCGGGCCAGCAGCCGCGTCGTGTGTGCGCTCGGCGTGCAGCGCGGGCTGAGCCAGCCTGCCGGGTGTACTCCCGCCGTGCTGGTCAGCACATCGACGCAACGGGCAATGTCGGCGGCTTCCGCGTCCTCGGTCAGGTAGGCGGGCAGCGTGCCCTGCGACCAGCCATGCGCGGCGACGGCATGGCCGCGTTGGGCGATCGCGGCGGCGAGGTCCGGGTAACGTTCCGCCACCACACCGGAGGTGTAGAACACCGCGCGCACCTTTTCCTGATCCAACAGATCCAGCAGCCGCCAGGCGCCAACTTTCGCGCCGTATTCGGCCCAGGATCGGGCCTGGAGATCGACGGTGCCGGGTTTGAGGGGATTGCCCATCGGGCCAATCCCCGGTGCGTCGGGCGCGGCCCAGCCTTCCAGCATCACGGCGATCGATACGGCGAGGGGACGATCGGCCGGCCAGCCGGCGGGAACGTTGCTCATGCGGCGTCTTTCATCTCGGCCGTGGTTTCGAACAACCGGCCGAAACCGGGCGGCGCGTCGGCGATGCCGAGCCGGCCGAGTGCATACCACGCCAGTGCCTGATTGCTGGTGATGACCGGGATGCCGAGTGTGGCTTCCAGTGGTGCGATCAGGCCCGCCGAGCGGATCGCGGTGCAACTGATGAAACAGACGTCGGCCTGGACACTCAGCGCCTCGGCCAGCACGCGGCTGGCGATCGTTTCGGGGAGAATGCGCGCCATTTCGCCGTTGGTCTCAACATTCATGCAGCTACCGCCGACGACCTGGAAGCCGGACGCGATCAGGTAGTCGATCTCGCGCTGATGCACCGGTTCGATGTATGGCGTGACCAACTGGATACGCGTTGCCCGTAGCGCGGCCAGCGCGGCGAGGATGGCGTCGGCGGTGGCCAGCGCCGGGATCGGGCTGGCGCGTTGCATCCGGGCGCGGATCTCGCCGGCCATGCGCGGCGCGAAGGTCGACACGGCGGTGCAATGAAACGCGATCGCATCGGGTTGGGCATCGGCCAGCAGTTTCGTTCCGTCCTCCAGCGTGTCGAGCATGGCGAGTAACTCAGGTTCCGAACTGCCGGTCAGTGGCAGGCGGGTCACGAACAGGCCGACGCCGGCCGGCAACATGGCGCGCAATTCCGGCTCGGCCACGATGTTGCCGGAGGGAACCAGCACGCCAAGTCGGGCACGTGTCGCGTAGTCGATGGTCATGGCACGGTCCTTCGAATGCGGGCCCAACGTGTCCGGGCTGCGAGGCGGACGCAAGGGGATCAGTGCCAACCCTCAGGGCAATCGCGTGAACCGGGAAGGCCGGGGTTTCACCCCGAACCCCACCAAGAGGCCTTGCCTCTTGGAACTCCACCAAGGGGCGAGGCCCCCTGGGACCTAATCAATTGGGGAAGGCGTTTGAGGGTGGGCCAACCCGGACCTTGCGAGGTCGCGATCGGCCCTCCCTCAAACGCCTTCCCATTGAAAGATTTCAAAGGGCTTCGCCCTTTGACGGTGGTCCAGGAGGCAGCGCCTCCTGGCGGGTTCGAGGGCGGAGCCCTCGCCTCCCGGTTCACGCGATTGCCCTGAGGGTTGGCACTGATCCCCTTGCGGCTGGCGGCCAATTTCAACACACTCCATGCCGAACGAGCATGGAGCGCCGACGGTGGCCGGTTTTAAGAGTACGGAACGATACATCGCCTCCCGCGATCTGGAGGTCGCGGTTAACGCCTCGGTGACGCTGCAACGCCCGTTGCTGGTCAAAGGCGAGCCCGGCACCGGCAAAACCGTGCTGGCGCATGAAGTGGCGGAGGCTCTGGGTCATCCGTTGATCGAGTGGCACATCAAGTCGACCACCAAAGCGCAACAAGGCCTTTACGAATACGACGCCGTCTCCCGTTTACGCGACGGTCAACTGGGCGATGAGCGCGTGCACGACATCGCCAACTACATCGTGCGCGGCAAATTATGGGACGCGTTCGCGGCCGATGAACCGGTTGTCGTGCTGATCGACGAGGTCGACAAGGCGGACATCGAGTTCCCCAACGATCTGTTGCTGGAACTCGACCGGATGCAGTTCTTCGTTTACGAGACGCGCAAGACGATCACCGCGAAGCATCGCCCGGTGGTCATCATCACCTCGAACAACGAGAAGGAACTGCCGGACGCGTTTTTGCGGCGCTGCTTCTTCCACTACATTCGCTTCCCCGACCGCGAAACGATGGAGCGGATCGTGCATGCGCATTATCCCGACATTCGCAAGGATCTCACGCGCGAGGCTCTGAACGTATTCTTCCAGGTGCGGGAGGTGCCCGGCCTGAAGAAGAAGCCCGCGACCTCGGAATTGCTGGACTGGTTGAAGCTGCTGATGGTCGAAGACCTGCCGGTCGAGGCGTTGCGCACCAACGAAAAGCAACTGGTCATTCCGCCGCTGTACGGCGCGCTGCTGAAGAACGAACAGGACGTGCACCTGTTCGAACGTCTGGCGTTTCTGGCGCGCCGCGGCTAATGTTTTCGCACCTGATCCTGGGTCTTCGAAATGCCGGATTGCCGGCCTCGATCACCGAGTATCTGACGCTGATGGCGGCGATGAAGGCCGGCGTGGCCGAGTACAGCGTTGAAGATTTTTACTATCTGTCGCGTGCCACGCTGGTGAAGGACGAGCGGCATCTGGACAAATTCGACCGCGTGTTCGGCGCCTGTTTCAAGGGCCTGGAGCCACCGGAAGGCGTGAAACCCCAGGAGTTGCCGGAAGAATGGCTTCTTAAACTGGCCGAGAAATTGCTGACGCCGGAGGAAATGAAGAAGATCGAGGCTCTGGGCGGCTTCGAGGCGATCATGCAGCGGCTGAAGGAGTTGCTGGCGGAACAAAAAGGACGTCACCAAGGTGGATCGAAATGGATCGGCACGGCGGGGACGTCGCCGTTTGGGGCGTATGGTTATAATCCGGAAGGCGTACGAATTGGGCAGGACAAGTCGCGCAACCGAAGTGCGGTGAAAGTCTGGGACAAGCGCGACTTTCGCGATCTGGACGACACCGTCGAACTGGGCACCCGCGGGATGAAGCTGGCGCTGCGGCGGTTGCGCCGGTTCGCGCGGCAGGGCGCGGCGACCGAACTGGATCTGCCGGATACGATCAAATCGACCGCCAACAACGCCGGTATGCTGGACCTGAAACTGGTGCCGGAACGTCACAACACAGTGAAGGTGCTGTTGTTCCTGGATATCGGCGGCTCGATGGACGATTACGTGAAGTTGACCGAGGAACTGTTTTCCGCCGCACGGTCGGAGTTCAAACATCTGGAATACTACTACTTCCACAATTTCCCGTACGAGCGTGTATGGAAAAACAATCGCCGCCGGCATGAGGAGCAGATCCCGACCTGGCAGGTGCTGCGTACTTACGGCCCGGACTACAAGTTGATCTTCGTTGGCGACGGGGCGATGAGCCCGTACGAGATCACCATGCCCGGCGGTTCGGTCGAACACTGGAACGAAGAAGCGGGAACGGTGTGGATCGAGCGCATGACCGGACATTACCGGCGCGCCGCCTGGCTGAACCCGACACCGAAGCAGGGTTGGGGCCACGTGCGATCGATTACGATGATCAACGATCTGATGGAGGGACGTATGTTCCCTCTGACGGTCAACGGCATCGATGAAATGACGCGGGAACTGAGCCGGTAATGACGGCATGGACCGGATCAGTGGTTCATCTCTGGCTCATGCGTACCACGTGTCTTCGGTCAAATCACCAGATACATCCACCGTGCGCTGACGCTGGCGTCGACGATCATCCACGCGATGCCGGTCAGGACAACCCTCGTTGGCGGGTGATCAGGTTGATTGGCCGCCAAACTGGATTGATCTTAAGGAGTGCGAAGAATGAGGAAACTGGTTCTGATCGCCGCCGCTCTTGCTCTGACGGTGGGCGCCGCCCATGCCGGCGAGATTCGTGGCAAGGGTGACAAGTGTATCGATATTCCTGATGGCAATACCAAGGCCGGCACGAAAATCCACTACTACAAATGCGACGGCAGTCCCGAGCAGCAATGGTCGATCAGCCCCGCGGGCGTGATCACCGGCAAGGGCGGCATGTGTCTGGATGTCCCTGACGGCGATAACTCCGATGGCACCAGGCTCCAGATCTGGACCTGTGACGGCAGCACGGATCAGCAATTCCAGGGCATTGAGGGCACCCTTCGCACCATGAAGGGCGGCAAATGTTTTGATCTCCCCGACGGCAAGACCGCCGACGGCACGCCGATCCAGCTTTGGACCTGCGACGGCAGCGACGAACAGAAGTGGAAATATTAACAATTGAGGCGTAGTCCACGGTTTCGGCGAAAATCGCCGATCGTGGACACGTCCAGGCCGATGCACACCTGAGTTCGACCAGTCGCCGCTCTTGATCCTCCCGCCGCGCGCGCCCAATAAGGCGGTGATGCGCAAGCGGGAGGAACAAGAATGCCACGTCTGGACGGCAAGGTCGCGCTGATTACCGGCTCTGGCACCGGCATTGGCCGCGCCACGGCGAAAGCAATGGCCGCCGAGGGCGCGAAAGTCGTCATCGCCGAACTGAACAAGGCGGCAGGCGAACAGGTCGCGCAGGCGATCGCGCAGGCTGGCGGCGACTGTATCGCGGTGCCAACGGACGTGACTGACGAAGTCAGCATGAAGGCCGCCATCGACGCCGCGCTGAACCATTACGGCGCGTTGCACGTTTTGCACAATAACGCCGGCGGATCGACCAATATCGATAACACCGTTGTCGAGGCCCCCATCGAAGAGTTCTGGCGTGTCATCAGGCTCGATCTGTTCGGCACCTTTCTGGGCTGCCGCTTTGGCATTCCGGCGCTGATCAAATCCGGCGGCGGTTCGGTCATCAACATGTCATCCAACGTCGCGCTGATGGGTATTCCCGGCCGCGATTGCTACACGGCCGCCAAGGGAGGCATCGCCGCGATGACCCGCTCGATGGCGGTCGAATTCGCGTCACAGAAAATCCGCGTCAACGCCATCGCGCCGTCCGCCACGATGACTGACCGAGTGCGCGCGCTGGTCGCCGGCAACCCCGCTCTGAACAAGCTCGCCGACTCGCATCTGGTCGGCCTGATCGAGCCCGAGGACATCGCCAACATGGCGGTGTTCCTGGCCTCCGAAGAGTCGCGTATGGTCACCGGTCAGGTGTATCCGGTGGACAGCGGCGTCACCATCTCCTGAAAAAGGGCACGGACCATGAAAATCAAACGCGTCGAACATATCGCCATCGCCGTTGACTCGATCCGGCAATCGCTGGAGCTGATGCGCGACACGTTCGGCCTCAACGTGGAATATGAGGAGCAGATCGGCCAGACCAAACTCGCCATGTTGCCGATTGGCCAGACCTACATTGAATTGTTGGAGGGGCTCGGTCCTGACTCCGGTGTGACGCAATGGATCAATGAAAAAGGCACTGGCCTGTTTCATATCTGCTTTGAAGTCGATGACATCGAGGGTGCCATCGCCGAACTCAAGGCCAAGAAGGTAAAGCTGCAAAGCGAGACCTGGAAGACCGGTCACGCCGGATCGAAGATCGTGTTCCTTGATCCCTCCGCCACCGGCAATTGCGTTATCGAACTGGCCGAACTTCCGGCGGGACACTAACGTGGCCGGCTTCGCGCACCCGGAGTTCCTGGTCGAGACCGATTGGCTCGAACAGAACCTGACCAATCCGAAGGTTGTGGTATTGGACTGCACCACGCACCTCATCCCCAATCCGAAGATCACATACGACGTTGTTCCTGGGCGTGAGGACTTCGAAAAAGCGCACATCAAGGGCGCGCAATTCTGTGACGTTTCTCGGGACGTGTCGGACACGTCACAAACCTTGCGTTTCATGCGGCAGACGCCGGAAGATTTCGCCGCCGCGATGCGCCGCTTCGGGGTCAGCGACGACACCAGGGTCGTGACCTACAGCACCACCAGCCCGCAATGGGCAACCCGCGTCTGGTGGCTGCTGCGAGAATTCGGTCATGACAACGCGGCGATACTGAACGGTGGTTGGCAGAAGTGGTCGCGCGAGAACCGGCCAACCGAAACCGGCGCCGGCCAACAAAGCGCGCCAGGAACCTTCACGGCCAGATCGCCTCGCAACCTGATGGTGGCGAAAGGCGAGGTGAAAGCCGCGATCGGCGATGGCGCGATCTGCACGCTCAACGCACTCAGCGCGGATCAGCACAGGGCCACCGGAGGCAACGCCTATGGCAGGCCCGGCCGCATCGCCGGCAGCGCCAATTTGCCGGCGGCGCAATTGCTCGATCCCGCGACCAACACGTTCCTGCCGGCGGACGACCTGCGCCGCAAATTCGAAACGGTCGGCGCCATGGACCGCGAGGTCATCGTCTATTGCGGAGGCGGCATCGCCGCCACGGCTGACGCCTTTGCCCTGACCATGCTGGGTCACACGAAAGTCAAAGTCTATGACGCGTCAATGTCGGAATGGGCGAAAGACGACGCATTGCCGATGGAAACCGGTTGAACAGAAGGATTCTCGCCATGCTGCTTCCGTTGAATGGCCGTAACATCGCCTATGACCTGATCGGTCCGGAAACCGCGCCCGTCGTGTGCATGACCCATTCGCTCGCCTCCGACGGTGGCATGTGGGCCGAGCAAATGCCGCCGCTGCTTGCCGCCGGTTTCCGTGTCCTGCGCATCGACATGCGCGGTCACGGCGGCAGCGATCCGGTCGCGGGCCCTTATACCATGAGCCAGCTCGCCGCCGACGTCGCCGCCGTGCTGGATGCATTGCATTTCGCAAAAGTCCACTATATCGGTCTTTCCATAGGCGGCATGATCGGCCAGGCCTTCGCGTTGGAGCATGGCGCGCGCCTGCTGTCAGCGATGTGGTGTGATACCATGCCGCAAACACCGCCCGGCTCGACCCAGGTCTGGGAGGACCGGGAAAAGATCGTGCGTGACGCCAACTCGCTGTTGCCACTCGCGGATGTAACGGTCGAGCGGTGGCTGACCGACGCGGTGAAGACGAACAACCCTGGCCGCTACAGGCAAATTCGAGACACCATCACCGGCACGACACCGGCGGGTTATCTCGGCTGCACCGCCGCGATCCGGAACTACGATTTCGTGCCCCAGTTGCCGTCGCTGAAACTCCCGGTGCTGGTGGTGTGCGGCGCCGATGATGCCGGCACACCACCCGAGGCCAATCGCCGCATCGCCAGCCTCGTCCCCGGCGCTCGCTATGAACAGATCGCCGCCGCGAGGCATTTCCCCAATGTCGAGCATCCGGAAACCTTCAATCACATCATGATGGACTGGCTTAAATCCCGCCAATAAGGAAACTTCCATGCGCCTGCCAAACAAGATCGGCATCGTCACCGCCGCCGGCTCCGGCATGGGCCGCGCCGGCGCCATCCGGTTCGCGAAAGAGGGCGCTTCGGTCGCCGTCGTCGACCTGAACGCCGACGCCGCGAGCGCTGTCGTCAACGAAATCACCAGTGCCGGAGGCAAAGCGATCGCGCTTTCGGGCGACCTGCGCGATGACGCGTTCGCCCGTGCCATCGTGCGTGAAACGACCCGCGCGTTTGGCGCGCTCGATTTCGTCTGGAACCATGTCGGTCATCCGGGTCCGGCGGCGATCGAAGGTCTGGACTGGAAAGATTACGAACTCGCGATGGACCTGAATGTGCGCAGCGTGCTGGTCACCACCGAGGCGGCGCTGCCCGAACTGCGTGCCCGCGGCGGTGGAGCGTTGCTGTTCACCGCCTCGACCTCCGGTCTGACCGGATCGCAGTTCAGCCCGGTCTACAACATCGCCAAGTTCGGTATCGTGGGACTTGTGCACGGACTGGCGAAGCGTTATGCGCGCGAAAAGATCCGGGTCAACGCGGTCTGCCCAGGACCGACGGATACGCCGATGCTGCGGGTGTTCGTGGCGCGGCCGGACAGTCAGTTGCCGCCGGGTGAAACGCCCGAGTCACTGGTGCTGAAACGCGGCGGCCAGGTGCCAATGGGACGGCCCGCGCAACCCGATGAAGTGGCCAACGCGGCGCTGTTTCTGATTTCCGACGAGGCGTCCTACATCACCGGTGTCGCACTGCCGGTCGACGGCGGCGCCACCGCGTGATGCGAGGCAAGGCTCGGGGATTTGTCCCCTTGGGACGCGAAGAGCGGACCAAGCCCCACCAAGAGGCATCGGTCCGCTCTTCGCGGCCCGATCCTCTTGGAACTCCGCCAAGGGGCGAGGCCCCTTGGGACCTATTAATTGGGTTGGTTCGCTGGGGAGGGCCGACCATGACCTCGCAAGGTCCGAGTTGGCCCTCCCCAGAGAACCAACCAACTGACAGATTGCAAAGGGCCTCGCCCTTTGCCGGGAGGTCCAGGAGGGCAGAGCCCTCCTGGTGGGTTCAGGGCGAAGCCCTGGCCTTGCCCAACATCGCGCAACTGGCACTGTCCAAGACCGCCGCGCCGCGCTAAAGCCGCGCGCCATGGACGTTGACGAAGGCAAGGCCGCCGCGCGCGCATGGGTAAAACGCGAACAGCGCGCGGGCCGTCGTCCGGCGCGTCCTGTCATGACACTCGGCCTGCTCGGCACGGTTCTCGCGATCGGCCAGGCGTTCTGTGCCGCGTCTGTCCTGACCGGCACCGCGCTCGCCGCCTCACTCGCCGGATTCGCGGTGCTCGCCCTGCTGCGCGCCGGCGCCGGCTATGCCGCCGACCGCGCCAGTTTCGCCGCCGGAGCCGCCGCGCGCCGTCGCCTCCGCACCGATACCCTGACCCGCCTGCTGCACGCCCGCCCGACCCTGGCCCGCGCGCGCCATTCGGCCGAGCTTGCCTCGATCGTCGTTGACCGGATCGAGGCATTGGACGGACTGTTCGCCCGCTTCATCCCCGCCGCCACTCTGGCGGTCGCCGCGCCGCTGTGTGTGGTCCTTGTGGTCGCCGCGCTCGACCCCGACGCCGGCCTGATCCTGGCACTGACCGGCCTGCTGGTTCCCATCGCCATGGCCCTCTCCGGACTGGGTGCCGCGGCGGCTTCGCGCGATCAGTTCCTGGCGCTGATCCGATTGCAGTCACGGTTCCTGGATCGAATTCGCGGCATCGCCACCATCGTCATGCACGGCCGCGCCGAGGACGAGGCGCGCTCGCTGGCCCGCGCCGCCGGCGAGTTGCGAGTGCGCACGATGCGCGTCCTCCGCGTCGCATTCCTGTCCTCCGCCGCGCTCGATCTGGCCGCCGCGCTGGCCCTGGTTTTGTTGGCGTTCCGTTACGGCACTCAATGGCGCGAGGGCACGCTCGCCGACCCGCGTGCGGCACTGACGGTCCTGCTGCTGACGCCCGAGTTCTTCGCCCCGTTCCGCGCCTTCTCCGCCGCCTACCAGGACAGATTCCATGCCATGGCGGCGGCCGAGGCATTGGCCGATGTGCCACCTGTCCCCGACACCGGCCCGCCACGGGAAATCCGCACCATCGAAACCCACGGCGTCAGCGTCGCGTTCGAAGATGTCCACCTGACCTGGGACAAATCCCGCGCGCCCGCGTTGAACGGACTGACGTTCCGCGTTCCGGCCGGAGAGACCGTGGTGCTGGCCGGTCAGTCCGGCGCGGGCAAGACCTCGGCGATGGAAATCCTGCTTGGCTTTGTCCGGCCCGACAGCGGACGGGTAACGATCAACGGCAGAGACATCACCGATCTGGTGCCACAGGCGCTGTCCGCCATTACCGCCTGGATTGGCCAGCGGCCTGTGCTGTTCGCCGGCACCATCCGTGACAACATTCTCTTCGCTCGCCCTGACGCGACTGAGGACGAACTCGTTCAGGCGATGCGCGCCGCCCGGGTCGACAGCTTCGTTGACCGGTTGCCGGACGGCGCGGAAACCATGGTGGGCGAGGGCGGGTACGGCCTCTCCGGCGGTCAGGCGCAGCGCATCGCCATTGCCCGCGCGTTCCTGAAAAACGCGCCGCTGTTGCTGCTCGACGAGCCGACCGCGCACCTTGATCCCGCCACCGAGTCCGAGGTCCTCGACGGCCTCCGACGCCTCGCCGCTGGGCGGACCGTGATTCTCGCCAGTCACTCCGCCGCCGCCCGCACGTTTTCTGGCCGGCGGCTGGACATCAAAGACGGCCGCATCGAACCAGCAAGAGGTGCCGCGTGATCGCCGATCTGTCGCGCATCATCGGGCTGTGGCGGGCGAGGGCGCTCTGGCTCATGGCGGGCGTGGTGGTCTCGCTGCTCGCACTGGCTTCCGGTGTCGCGTTGATGGCGGTCGCGGGCGCCGCGCTGGCCAGCCTGGCGCTGTTTGCCCCGCTGATCCTGCGCGGCCTTGGCGTGGCCCGGGTCGTGTTGCGCTACGCCGAACGAATGATCACCCACGGCGCCATGTTCCGCGCGCTCGCCGATTTGCGTGTCTGGCTGTTCCGCCGGTTGGCGGCGAACTCGGCGGGAGGGCTGGGGTTTCGCCAGGCCGGTGACGTACTGTCTCGCCTTGTCAACGATGTGGAGGCGCTGGACGGCGTATACCTTCGGGTTCTGGTGCCATTGGCGGGGGCGGTGCTGCTGCTGCCGGTGGCGGTGATGATTATCGCGCCCAGGGCACCTTTGCTGGCCGCGGCGGTCGGCGTGTTGTTCGTACTGGCGGCCTTCGTTCTGCCGTGGCGGGCCGCGCTGGCCGCCTCGGACGCCGGGACGCGGCTGGCGGCGTCGACGGGACAGTTGCGCGTCGCCGTCCTCGACACGATGACCGGCTGGCGTGAGGTGCGCGCGTTCGGCGCCGAAGGACGCATGCTCGCCGCCGTGCAGGCCCGCGAGGCCTCGCTTCTGACCGCGCAGCACGCGATGGCCAGCCGTACCGCGCTGGCCGGGGCGGCGGCGTTTCTGTGCGCGCAAGCCGCGCTGTTCGCGGTGTTGTGCGCGGCCGGGCGCGACCCGGTGGGCGCGATCGTCGCCGCGTTTCTGGTGCTCGCGGCGTTCGAGGTGGTCGGCGGATTGCCTCGGGCCGGGGCCTATCTGGGCCATGCCGCGGCGGCGGCGCACCGGGTGCTGGACGCGGCGGACGCTCCGGTTCCCGTGCCTGATCCCGTCACGCCGGCGCAACCTCCGTCGGGTTCGCGGCTGGGTTTTGATTCCGTGCATTTCCAGTGGCGGCCAGAACTGCCGAAGGTGTTTGATGGGCTGACCATGGACATCGCGCCGGGGTCGAGGGTGGGCGTATTGGGCCCCTCCGGGTCCGGTAAGTCGACGTTGGCGGCATTGGCGTTGAAGGTCGCGGCGCCTCAGTCGGGCCGGGTGCTGCTCGGCCGCACCGATATCGCCACGCTGACGGCGGCCGATGTGCGGGCGCGGATCGGTTGGCTGAGCCAGACCACGCATCTGTTCGACGACACGATAAGAGCGAATTTGCGCCTCGCCCGGCCGGACGCGGACGAGGCCGCGCTGTGGACCGCGCTGGATGCCGCGCGGATCGGCGATGTGGTGCGGAGCCTTCCGGACGAGCTGGACACCTGGGTGGGAGAGAGTGGCGCGCGGTTCTCCGGCGGGCAGGGGCGGCGGCTGGCTCTGGCGCGCGCGTTGTTGTCTCCGGCGCCGGTGCTGATCCTGGACGAGCCGTGCGCCGGGTTGGACGCGGAAACCGAGCGGGCGTTTCTGGCGACCCTGAACGAAGTGGCTGAAGGACGCACTGTGTTGTTGATCGCGCACCGGTTGGTTGGGGTGGAGAAACTGGACAGGATTTATCGGCTGTCGGGAGGCCGGGCGGTCGCGGCGGCCGGTTGATCAGACGTCAGCCTGGCCTTGTGTGTCGCACTTTGTTATGACCCAGCAAGAACAGAGGGGAACCCAAATGGAACATGGCATCATCGCGTGGCTGGTCATCGGCGCTGTCGCGGGTTGGCTCGCGGGCAAGGTCGTTGAAGGCGGCGGGTTTGGTCTGATCGTCGATATCATCGTCGGCATCGTCGGCGCGGTGATCGGGGGATACCTCGCGGGAGCGCTGGGGATCGCCATTGGCGGGGGCCTGATCAGTTCGATCGTCGTGGCCGTGATCGGCGCGGTGATATTGCTTGTGCTGTTGCGCCTCATCAACCGGGCGTAACCAACTCACGGCAACCCTTGCGCCAGGGCCCCTCACAGAGAACAATGTGCGGTGAAGCAACAAAATCGCGGTCATGCCGCCAAAGGGAGAAAATGAAATGGACCTCGGATTGCAAGGCAAGCATGCGATCGTGACTGGCGGCAGCCGGGGTATCGGCAAAGCCATCGCGCGCGAACTGGCTCGCGAAGGCGTCGACGTGGCGATCGTGGCGCGCAACAAGGAAGCCCTCGAGGCGACGGCGCGGGAACTGGCGGCCGAAACAAACCGGCGCATCCTTCCCCTCGCCGCCGATGTCACCAGCAAGGAGCAGGTGGAGCGCATGGTCGCCGAGGCAGCTCAGACACTGGGTGGCCTGCACATTCTGGTGAACAGCGGGTCCTCGCCAGGCGGTTCGGCCACCGCGACCGGGCCGATCGATTCAGTCGTCGACGAGGATTTGATCCAGGACTTCAATGTGAAATATGTCGGGGCGCTGCGCTGTTGCCGTGCCGTCATTCCTTACATGAAGAAGGAAGGCTGGGGCCGTATCATCAACATCAGCGGCGCCAATGCCCGCAACGCCGGCAATCTCAGCGGCGGGGCACGCAATGCCTCCCTTGTGCACATGACCAAGACGCTGGCGGTGCAAATGGGCCGACACGGAATCACGGTCAATTGCATTCATCCCGGCACGACTCGCACCGAGCGCACGCCGAGCCTTCTCGCCGCCCGCGCCACCCAACTGGGCGTATCCCCGGAAGAAGCGGAGCGCCAGGATTTCGCGCCCGACTCGCCGCGCGGCAATGCCATCTGCCGCATGGTGGACGCCTCGGAGGTCGCCTTCGTCACGGTCTTCCTGGCCTCGGACAAGTCCTGGGCCGTCTCCGGCGAGCTGGTCGCGGCAACCGGGGGAGCCGGGCGGACGGTGCATTATTGAACCGCTCCGACAAGCCTTCCCGCCGGTCTTGGCTCATGGGCCAAGATCAGCGAGCAGGTGCGCCGCCATCGTCTTCACATCGTAGCTCCACCCAACGTTGAACCGTCGCGACGTGTGCTCCTGGCCCGGCTTGCTGATGGTGAAGACAGGACCGTCTTCCGCGATGGCGTATTCGAGCTGAAACCCAGTTCGTCTGTCGGCGACGACGATCGGTGACTCTCCGTCGCGCAACGCCAGCAGGAACGCTTTCGCCTCGTCAGTCGCCAGGTCGAGATGAGGCATCGTCCGAGGGGAATAATCCTCCGTCGACTCGCCAGTGATCGAGATGGTCATGCTTGACCGGTTGATGGCCGGTATTTCGGGAATGCATCGGAATGTGAGGGGGCTATCGCCATCGCCGCGAATTTCGACCGGCCCTGGCCGCCTCACCGGCATCGGTGGGTGCGTGGGCGCGTGCGGTGGGAGAGAAAACGGCGAAGTCTCAACCGGACCGCGCGCAAATCGAGACTCTGGCACAACCAGTGGTGCTGGTTCGCCGGTTGGAAAATCGGGTATTGGTGCGTCGACCGGCGCGCCCTGGATGGGTCTGAGAGTCATGGCGATGCCTCACCACGGTAGATCAGCAATTCCGATTGCTTTTCGACCGTCCTTGACCTGTCGGCTTTGTTGATCTTTGTCGCGGAGACGAACTGCTCTTTGCCGGCGGGGAACAGGGGGAGAAGATATGTCAGAGCAAGCGGCCGCACAAGTTACGGTAGATCAGAACGCATTGAGGTCATTTGAGTACGGCAAAGTGCAAACGCTGTACGATTACACGAAATTTCATATCGGCCTTTATCTCACGCCTGGAACCCTGTTGGTAGCGGCAATCGGGGCGAAAACTCCGTTCTCCTTCAGAGGATACGCGTCAACGTAAGCCTGTCGTGTTCTGGAAGCCACGTTCTCCACCGTGGAGGCCGGCTGGCCGCCGATATTCGTTGGTTGTGAACAAGCGATCCATTTCGCTTTTAACCTGTTCAATGACCCCCGCCCAGTCGCCGATCCGCTGCTGCCTGAACAATCTGACACTCGGATACCAGGGACTATCCGCCCGATCGAGAAGCCAGCGCCAGTCCGGATTGAATGGCAACATTAGCCACACCGGCTTACCCAGAGCGGCCGCCAGATGCGCCACGCTGGTGTCCACCGTCAGGACCAGATCCATCAGTTCCACCAACGCGGCGGTATCGCTGAAGTCCTTCAGTTCGCTGTCGAAGATCGCGATGTCGCCGCCCTGCCTCAGGATCTCGTTGTCCCGCGTGCTTATTTCCTTCTGTAAACAGAACCAATCGGCATCGCGACCAACCAGCGGCATGAGGGTCGCGAGACCGATCGAGCGATCCCGATCGTTCTGATACAGCGAATTACCGCTCCACACGACGCCTGTTCTGGGTCTGGCCCGCGGTGGGAGGCGAGTTCGCCATCGTGCCCGTGCTGCCTCGTCCGCCCGGAGATATGCCGCTTCCGCGGGGATCGTCTCAAGGGTCGTGCCGAACGCCAGCGGTAAACTTAGCATCGGGCAGTAATAATCGAAAGGGCCCGGCTCTTCGGACGTATCGATAACCTGAATGGTTGGACTGAGGTGCCGCAGCAACCGTTCCAGTTGCGGCTGAACCTCCAGGATTACTCTCGCGCCGCGAGATTCCGCGAGTTTCGCATAGCGGCAAAACTGGATCGTATCACCGAAGCCCTGTTCCCAGTGGAGGAACAGAGTCTTTCCCGCGATGTCCTGCTCGCCGAGCCAGAGCGGTTGGCGATAAGAGCGAGACCCGACGGGCTCGTCTAACTTCTTCCGCCATTCATATAGGCGCCATCCCTGCTCATAGCGTCCCATTTGCAACAGGCAGAGACCTCTGCTCCAGTGCGCTTCGGCGAATTCGGGCTTCAGGGTGATCGCCTTGTCGAAGCTCGTGACCGCTTCTTCGTGACGATTCAGATTCCGCAGCGCGTTTCCTCGGTTGCTGTATGCCTCGGCATGGTCAGGCTTCAGAGCGATCGCGCGGTCGTAGTTCGTGACCGCTTCCTCAAGGCGCCACAGATCCTGTAACGCGATTCCCCTGTTATTGAATGCCTCCGCGTAGTCTGGCTCCAGCGCGATAGCCTTGTCGAAGTTCGTGACAGCTTCTTCGTGACGATTCAGATTTCGTAACGCGTTTCCTCGGTTGCTGTATGCCTCGGCATAGTCAGGCCTCAGAGCGATCGCGCGGTCGTAGCTCGCGACCGCTTCCTCAGGGCGCCACATGTCCTGTAACGCGATTCCCCTGTTATAGAATGCCTCCGCGAAGTCCGGCTTCAGCGCGATAGCCATTTCGTGACTCGCGACCGCTTCCTCAAGACGACCCATGTCCCGCAGAGCGTTTCCGCGGTCGCTGTAGGCATCAGCATAGGCTGGTCGCAGCGCGATCACTCGGTCGTAGCTTGCCAATGCATCGCCGGGACGTCCCAGAGCCGCGAGTGCCGTGCCACGATTGCCGTGCGCCGCCGCGTAGTCTGGCATCAGCGTGATCGCTCTGTCGTAGCTCGACAATGCCTCCTCGGTACGGCCGAGCCGCGTCAACACCAGACCGCGATTATTGAAAACCACCGCCTGGTCAGGATGCAGGACGAGAGCTTTGTCATAGTCCAACAACGCCGCCTCGGGACGTCCCATATCCCGCAGTACATTCCCCCGGTTGCCGTACGCTTCCGCGCGGTCGGGATTGAGCGCGATCGCCTTGTCGAAACCCGACAGCGCGGCGTCGTGACGTCCCAACTGGGCCAGTGCGACGCCCCGTGTGTTGTGGGCTTCCGCATGGTCTGGTTTCAGCGCGATGACGGTGTCGAAATCAGCCAACGCTTCTCCCGGACGCCCCAGATCGAGCAGTTGGACTCCTCGTTTGTAGTAGGCTTCCGCGAAGTCCGACTTCAACGTGATCGCCCTGTCGTAATTCGACAGCGCTTCCTCCGGACGTCCCAGAATGGTCAGCACGCCGCCACGGTTGACATGTACCTGCGCGTCCTCTGGGTCCCAGGCGATCACCGTGTCGTAGCTCGATAATGCTTCCTCGTGACGCCCCAGATGCGCGAGCGCAACCCCGCGACTTTTGTACGCCTCCGCGTAGGCCGGGTTCAGCGCGATCGCCATGTCGTAGCTCGCCAGTGCTTCCTCATTGCGCCCCAGGCCCGCCAGCATGACGCCACGATCGTTGTATGCCTGAGCATTGTCCGGATTGAGCGGGATGGCCTTGTCGATCAGTTCAACTGCTCGCACAAGCTTTCCGGTCTGAAACGCGAGGATGCCAAGAAGATGCCATGCCTCCGAATTGGCCGGCTGCCGCCGCACAACCTCAAGGTAGATGGCTTCCGCATCTGAAAATCTGCCCTGACGGTGCAGCGCGAAGGCTTGCCTGAACATGTCGTCCGGATTGCTCATGCCTGGATCACGCCATCGGGGCGGATTACTGTCAATCAACCGCCGCGCCTACCGAAACGCTTCGGCTGCGCGGGGAACAGGTCCGCGCGGCGTGCGAACCAACCGGCGATCCTGGACCTCCAGTTGGCCGTGCGACCGGAAGGATCCACCCTCGGCACGCTGTTTGACACTTTAAACACGGCCGTTCCGGCATCGACCAGTTTCGGTGGAGCGGCACGGAGCGGTGAATGGACTGCTCCGGGTCTGTTACGTCATTTCGTCCCAGGTGCGCCGGCGATGCGCGTTGAACCGGCGATGCGCGTTGAATCGGACACGTCACTCAAACTGGCCCGCCACTCTCTCTCCCCCCGGTTGACCGAATCTTAACGGATCGGCTGGTAGTGGGGTCACCCGCCCGAGGACGACCGCCGTGCCCGACCGCCAGCCGAGCCGCCGATAGTGCTGCAATCCCTCATCCAGGCCGATCCGCCCGCCGGTGACGCCGCGTTCGAAGCCGACTCCCCGCTCGACGTCCTCCGCCGCGTCTTCGGTTTCCCCGGTTTTCGCGGTTCACAGGAAGCCGTGATCGACCACGTTCTCGCCGGCGGCGACGCGCTGGTGCTGATGCCGACCGGCGGCGGCAAAAGCATCTGCTATCAAATTCCCGCGCTGTGCCGGCCCGGCACCGCCGTCGTCGTTTCGCCACTGATCGCGCTGATGGACGACCAGGTGGCCGCCATGCGCCAGTTGGGTGTCGCCGCCGCCGCCCTGCATTCGGAACTCCCGCCCGAGGAAGCCCGTCACGTCCATCGTGAACTCGTCGAAGAGCGTCTCGACCTCCTCTATGTTTCTCCCGAACGTCTCCTGGGCAACGGCACGATCGACGTTCTGTCCCGCCTGCGACTCGCACTGTTCGCGATCGATGAGGCGCACTGCGTCTCGCAATGGGGCCACGAGTTCCGGCCCGAATACCGAGACCTCGCGCAACTCGGCGAATTGTTCCCGGGCGTGCCGCGTATCGCGCTGACCGCGACGGCGGATCCCAACACCCGCAAGGACATCCTGACCGCATTGAAGATGGACAACGCGGAGGTGTTTCTCGCCAGCTTCCATCGCCCCAACCTGCACCTCGCCGCCGAGCCGAAGATCGGCGAAACCGCGCAGCTTTTATCGTTTCTTGGAAGGCAAAAAGGCGCCTGCGGTATCGTCTATTGCGGCAGTCGCGCACGCACTGAGCGGGTCGCCGCGAAGCTGGTGGAAAAAGGCTTCCCCGCGGTCCCGTTCCACGCCGGACTCGATCCGAACCAGAAACGAGAATCCGCCAATCGGTTCCGCTCCGGCGAACCGCTGGTCGTCGTCGCCACGATCGCTTTCGGCATGGGCATCGACCGTCCTGACGTGCGTTTCGTGGTGCACCTCGACATGCCCGACAGTCCCGAGGCGTACTACCAACAGATCGGCCGTGCCGGCCGCGACGGCGACCCCGCGGACACGTTGTTGCTGTACGACGGACAGGATGTCGCGCGCGCGCGGCACTGGCTCGCGCAGTCGTCGGCACCCTCGGCGCAAAAGCGCGTCATGCGTCTGCGGCTGGAGGAGATGGTTTCGCAAACCGAAACCGTCGGCTGCCGCACCCAGGGTTTGCTCGCCTGCTTCGGGGAAACGATGCAGGCGGCGTGCGGACATTGCGACAATTGCGACGATCCGCCGCTGACCACGGATGCCACGCTGGAGGCACGGAAACTACTTTCGGCAGTGTATCGAACGGACCAGATCTTCGGCGCGGTGCACACCATCGCCGTGCTGCGCGGGGAGAAGACCGAAGGCGTGCTGCGGCATGGCCACGACAAGCTGTCTGTGTTCGGCATCGGCGCCGATCGAGCCGTCCCGTACTGGCGCGGCATGGTTCGCCAACTCATCGCCCTCGGCGCGCTGGATGTCGACACGCAAGGCCATGGCGGTTTGTTCCTGGTTGAGGAAAAGGCGCGGCCGATCCTGCGTGGCGAAGCCCAGGTGTTGCTGCGGCAAAGTGCGCAGCGGAAGACGGTGGTGGAGCGGCCCGCACGCGGGCTCGTCGCGTCGGCCGGAGAGTTCAGTCAGGCTCTGTTCGATGCCTTGCGGTCCTGGCGGGCCGGGGAGGCGAAGTCGCAGGCCGTGCCGCCCTATGTGATTTTTCACGACGCGACATTGCGGGAGATCGCGGCGGCGAAGCCCGCGAGCCTGGAAGAGCTTGGCCAGATCAAAGGCGTTGGCGCGTCAAAGCTGCAACGCTATGGCGGGCGGGTCCTGCGGCTGCTGGGGATGTGAGCGATGGGTCAGGGTATCGGCCGCGAGGAGGCGGCGGGGTTCAGTAACCGGGTAATGCCATTCTTCATCAGGGCCGTATTGAAATTCATCAACAAACCCAAAGGAAAATCGCCGATGCGGAGGTAGGTCAGCAACTGCGCCGCATGAACGGAATGAACCTGTTGAGCGGCTTTGACTTCCAACACCAAAGCGTTATCGACAACGATATCCAATTGATAATGACCGCTGAGCGTGCGCCCCTTATAGATGACCGGCAATTGCCGTTGCCGCGCGAATACCAGGCCGGCATCCGCCAGTTCATCGCACAGGCAGGTTTCGTAAAGACTCTCCACCAGCCCCGGGCCCAGTTCGCGATGCACTTCGATCGCGCGTCCAATCACCCGGCTGGTGAGGGCATGGCTGGGAATGGATTTCATCGCCGATGGCCGCGCGATCCGGCCTGTCCGAATGCGCCTCAACCGTCAGGCAACCCTTCTCCATCGGCACCGCGAGAATTTAATTGGGAGGACCAGAGGACCAGAGGACCAGAGCACCAGAGTGTCCTTCGAGTGGCGGATGCGGCGGCCGTTCAATCCCCGGTGGCGTCAGCGTCCTCGAGCGTCCTGACTCGCGAATATGCCGACCTCACACGAGGCAACGGCCGATCCGCGCCCGGACGTTCCGACCGCGCCGCGGAGGCTTTCGCCGCCAGGTCGGCCGGCGTCTCGACGACCCACTGCTCAAACGGCGCATCCAGCCAGGACGTCTCCGGCTCGTTTTGTTGCGTAAGCATTCAACCTTCCTCGCTTCAGGATCCGCGATCCTGAAGGGAAAATAATCCCGCTACCGCACCGCGCCAACAAGAAAATCGTCCCGCCGCTTCGGGGATTCGCGCCGGCGTTCCCTCACGAGCGCGGCACAAAGCAATCCTGTCCGTCGGCGCGCATGCGTGAGCACAACGCCTGAGCTTCCGAAACCGTTCCGAATCCTTCGGTGCGCACGCGCCAGAACACGCTGCCGCCATGTTCGAACCGGATCACCGACGGTTCCAGTTGGCCCAGTACTTTGGGAAACCGGCGAACCAGGTCACGCCAGTAAGCGTGGGCGGCTTCCTCGGTCGGCGCGGCCGCGAACTGTACGGTGGGCGATGACCGGTCGCGTGAAGCGATCCGCGCCGGAGCGGGGTCACTTTCGCGTGCGGCGTAAGCTCGTGGCACTGGCTTCGGCGCGGGGAGCGCCGCGACATCCGACCGCGAGGCGGGCGCCACGGCGTCAGTTCGCGCGGGGACGGGAATGGTCTGAAGCATGGGTGGCGGCGCCGCTTGCTCGATCCGGATTGGCACCTGCGTCACGCGATCGGCTGGCGCCAACGCGGGGGAGGGTGCCTGGGTTTCGGCCGATGCGACGTGGATCGGCAAATTCACGGTGCGCTGAACATGTTGAACCGGCGGCGGCATGGCGACCACGGTTGTGTCCTCGGCGGGGGCCGGCGGGAGCACGTCCTGGCCGGTCATCTCCTTGTCCCGCATCGGCAACGACAGCGGCCGCTGGTAGGTCATCGCCGCTGCCACCGGGCTGGTGGGTTGCATGATTGGCGGGGCGGCGTTCGGATCGATCCCCTGTTGCGGCCGCACGACCATCGGCGGCGGCGTGTACATCGCCGCGACGGCGGCACGTGGCGGAGCGGCGATCGGAGCCGTCGTGATGATCGGCGGCATGAGGGGTGTCGCGGCCGGAAGCGGTGTCTCGAGCGGCATCGGCGCGGCGCGGGCTACCCGGTTGACCGGGGCCAAGGGTTGCGCGGGCACTTCCGGCACCTCCACGACATCGGGAGGCACTGTTTCGTCCATGCGAGGCGCGGTCTGGGCTACGACGCGATTGGCCGGTTTCGCCGGAGCCTGGCCGCTCAACGACATCGACAACGCCAGGTTGACCTTCGCCGATTCCAGATCGGCGTTGATCGCCAGCGCCTGGCGATAGGCCTGCTGTGCTTCGGCGTGCTTGCCCAAAAGATCGCGCGCGATGCCTACATCGTTCAACGCGACCAGGTCGTTGGGGTCGCGTTTCAACACCGCCAGAAACAATCGTTCCGCCGTCGCCGGATCCTTGCCCAGTTTCAGGCGGCCCAGACCGATACTGGCCCGGGACGAGGCCGGGTCTTTCGCCAGCAGCGCCAGGAAGATCGCCGAAGCTCCATCGTAATCGCCCAACAGGCTCAACGCATCGCCTTTAATTTCCAGCGCGTGGACATTGTCGGGAGAGCCGTGCAGGAAATTTTCGCTGACGTGCAGCGCGATATCGCCCGAGCCGGCCTGCAACGCCGCCTCGGCGATGTCGAGGCCAGGCATCTTCGGACCAGTCACGGATGAAAGCAGATCGCCACAGCCATTCATCGTCAGAAGAAGGGCCAGGCCGGCGGAACGAACGGTTGAACGGATCATGCGCTTCCAGCTCCATCGTGAGCGTCGAACACCTCGGATTCGCATCCGAGGTCGAGGCTCAACGGAACGATGGGTAGCGCCGGTCCCCCTACTCATAAGTTACAGTTTTGGAAGTCGGGTCAGTTCCGCATTTTAGTTCATCGAGTGCATGACCTGGATGATCGCCGGCCCGCCCGCGATCAGGAACACGCAGGGCAGGATGAAGATGATCATCGGCAAGGTCAGCATGGTCGGCAGCCGCGCCGCCGATTCCTCGAACGCGGTCAGCGCTTCCTGCCGCATCTCGGCCGACAACGTGCGCAGCGCGTCGGTCAGAGGCGTGCCGTACTGGATGGTCTGAATCAACGTCATGGCCAGCCGGCGGAACGCCTCCAGCCCAGTACGCTGGCCAAGATTATGCAGCGCGATGCGGTTATCCGACATGATCTGCAACTCGTTCGCCGTCAGCGAGAATTCGATCGCCAGATCGCGATAGGACGGCTTCATTTCATCCGCCACCCGAATGATCGCCGGACCCAGACCCAATCCCGCCTGGGCACAGATCACCATCATGTCGAGCGCGTCCGGCAGGCCCTTTTCCAGCCGTGCCATGAAGCGCTTGCGCATTTGCTTGACGATGAAATCCGGCAACAGAAGCCCGATCACCCCGGTCGCGATCGGCAGGAACGTCAGCAGCAGATCAGACCAGCCGGTATTGCGGATCAGGATCCAGACCACGATCGGCATGACGATCATCGTCGTCATCTTGGCACCAAAGAACACGCCGACGCTTTGTTCCCCACGCACGCCGGCGGCGCGCAACATCGTCTCCAGCTGACCCTTGGTCGCCGCCGGCACCAGGCCGCAGTTCAGGATCGTCTGACCTAAGCCGGAAATGCCGCGGGAAAACGTTTCACGCAGTGAAAGCCGCTCGATTTTGATCGCGGCGATCCGCTCCTCGCCGTGGATCTGGCGGACGCGCGATCCGTAACGTTCCTGGTTGCGCATGTCGCGCAACAGCATCCAGGCCGCGGTCAGCATGGCCATCAGGAACAGGCCGGCGCCCGCGAGCATCGCATAGCGCAATGCGGCGTCCGTTGTGCTCGGGTCCATTATGGCAGCACCGACTTGATGATCGCCCGAATGGTCAGCATGCCCAGTGCCAGGGAGATGACGGCGATGCTGAAGAACATCTTGCCGGTGGGATCGGTGAACAATTGCATCATGTAAGTCGGGTTCAGCACGTACAACATGCCGCCCGTCACCACCGGCAGCATCGCCAGAATCGACGAACTGGTGCGCGCCTCCGCCGTCATCGCATGGCCGCGGGCTTTCAGCGCGGCCCGTTTGCGGATCACGTCCGCCAGATTCTCCAGCGTCTCGCTGAGCGTTCCGCCGGTTTGCGTCTGCAACGACAACGCGGTGGCGAAGAACCGGTACTCGGCCAGCCCGGTGCGCACGGCGAGTTCGGTTACCGCCTCGTCGAGCGGCGTGCCGACCGCGATCTGCTCGACGAGACGGTTGAACTCGCTGGCGGTGGGATTGGGTGCGGCGAGCGAAACGTTGCGCACCGCGTCGATGACCGGCACGCCGACCCGGATCGAACGAACGATCATCGCCAGAGCGTCCGGGAACTGCCAAAGCAAGGCGCTTCGGCGCTTGTTCTCGACCCGGTTGAAGAACATCCGGCTCAACACGATCCACACAATTGGAAGCGCCAGCCAGGACAGCAGACCGGCCACATCGTCGGCGGCATAACGCGCGGCGAGCGCCATGACGAAAGTGATCGCCAGCACGATATACCAGCGCGCCGGATACAGCGCCTGGCGTTCCAGGTCGAAGCCGAAGATCTGCGCCATGATGGCGGTGTAATCGCGCGGGCCGCGTTCGTCGGCCACGGTGAACGCGCTGAGTTCGATCTGCGCCGAGCGCAGGTGCGGCTGCAGCGTGGCGGCCAGCCGTTTCGCCCGGCGATCGTTTGCCGCCTGCGCGCGGGACACCATCACGCCGCTGAGGCCAAGGCCGATCAGCGACAGGCAGGCGCCCATCAGCAGGAGATATTGCAGCGCGCCGCCTTCCATCAGTGAGTATTCTCCGCTTCTTCCAGGGCCGCCCGCCAGGCGCGGTCGAGCCCGAAATACGATAGCCGCTTCAGAAATGACGGAGGCACCCGGCTGACGTGATACTTGCCGAACAATTTGCCGTCCGGTCCTTCGCCGATGACCTCGAACTGAAAGATGTCGTTGAGGGTGATGACATCGCCTTCCATGCCGCAGACCTCGGTGACCTGGATGACCCGGCGGCCGCCGTCGCGTTGCCGTTCCACCTGCACGATCAGGTCGATCGCGCCGACGATCTGGGTGCGGATCGCGCCGGCCGGCAGTCCCATGTGACCCATCTGCACCATGTTCTCGATACGGGTCAGCGCGTCGCGCGTGGTGTTGGAGTGAATCGTCGACATCGAGCCATCGTGGCCGGTGTTCATGGCCTGCAGCATGTCGAACGCCTCGCCACCGCGCACCTCGCCGATGATGATGCGGTCGGGCCGCATTCGCAGCGCGTTGCGCACCAGATCGCGCTGATTGACCTCGCCGCGGCCTTCCAGACTGTTCGGCCGCGTTTCCAGACGCACGACATGCGGTTGCTGGAACTGCAACTCGGCCGCGTCTTCCACGGTGATCACCCGTTCGCCGTGATCGATCAGCCGCGACATGGCGTTCATCATCGTCGTCTTGCCGGAACCCGTGCCGCCCGACACCACGATGTTCAACCGCGCCTGAGACGCGATTTCCAGCACCCGTGCGACCGGCAATGTCAGCGCCTTCCAGCGCACCAGTTGCGCGAAGTCGACCGCCTTCTTGCCGAACTTTCGAATTGAAACGTACGGCCCTTCCAACGCCAGCGGCGGGAACACGATGTTGACGCGGGAGCCGTCCTTCAGGCGAGCGTCGACCATCGGGCTCGATTCATCGATACGCCGTCCGACCGCCGCCGCGATCCGCTGGCACACGTTCATCAGATGCGCCGTGTCACGGAAGTGCACGTTGGCCAACGTCACCTTACCGCCTTTTTCGACGAAGGTGCGATGCGGCCCGTTGACCATGATGTCGGCGATTGAGTCGTCCTCAAGCAACGCTTCCAGCGGGCCAAGACCGGTGATGTCATGCACCAGTTCGTTGGCGATGGCGTGCTGTTCGCGGGCATTGAGCTGGAAGCGCCGGTCGGTGGCGATTTCCGAGACCAACCGCTCCACGTCCAGAATCAACCGCTCCGCCGGCATGGCGGCGACGACGTTGGGATCAAGCCGCGACAAACAAACGTTGCGCAGCTCGTTGACGATCTCCTCGGTGATCGGCGAGCCGCCGTCCATCAACTCGCGCAGACTTTCCGGATTCTCCTCGGTTGTTGACGCCGCGAAAGCGGGTGCTACCTGAGACCGTCGGCCAAAGGTCGGAACCGAAACGGTGATCATGCCCGACGCCTGAACAAGGAGAACATTTTGCGTCTGACCTGACTGGTCATCGGTAGCGGAGACTCTTGACCGCCGTCGAGCAGCCGGATCGAGGCGACCTGGCGCACGATGTCGATGATGCCGTGACGGAAGCCGCTGCTGGTGACCATCACCGGCTCGCCCAACGTGGCGGCGTTGCCGACCTGGCGCGGTAAATCCGGGATCGACACGTCGACTTTCATCTTCAACGCTTCTTCGACCTGCTTGCGGCTCAGTCCGCCGGGCACGCCGGTCCGGTTGAGCACGACCACGGCGCGCTGATCCTGGCCTGGCCCTTTCGGCAGGCCGAGCAACCGCACGGTGTCGCGGATCGACGCGAGTGAAGGATCCATCACCAGAATGCGCTGATCCACCAGATCGAGCAGATCGCGATACAGCGGCACCGGCGCGTACGGCACATCGACGATGATGAAATTATACCGGTTGCGCAACGCGGTCAGCAACGCCGGCGCGGCACCCGGCGCGTGGCTGGTGTGCGAGGCGATCTTTTCTTCCGCCGCCAGAACATGCAGCCGGTCGGCCGCCGGTTGCGCGGCACGCTCGGCCAGCAGGCTGTCGATGCGGTCCGGCGATTCCAGCGCCATGCGCAGGCCGGGACCAGGCTGAATGTTCAACAGGAACGCGGTGGCGCCGAGATGCGTGTCCGGATCCAGCAGCACCGTGTGGCGCCGCATGCCGACACCGAAATGCCACGCCAGATTGACCGCGATCGTCGTCGCGCCAACCCCGCCTCGCACACCGGTCACAGCAATCGCGCGTCCGCCCAACATGGCTGGCGCGGCGAAGGCGTTGCCTTGCGCGAAAGGTCCGAAGTGACGCAACACTTTTTCGCGCGTGACCGGTTTGCTCAGATACTCCGCCGCGCCCAGGCCGCGGGTGATTTCACGATAGAAATCGGCGTGCTCGACCTCGCCCACCACCAGCACGCAGACATCCGGTTCGACAACATGTGAAAGTTCGCTGAGCGCGCTCAGCGGTTGTTCCTCGCCGGTGATGTCGACCACGAGGACACGCGGCGTGGCGTATTTTTGCATCGCCGCGATCGCCGCGCGAATGCCGCCGCGGCGCAGATCGAGCGTTTCGCTCGTCGCTTCGGAAAGACCTTCGCGCAACGCTTCATCGGTGTCGCGGTCGGTCAGAAAACCGATCAGCGAGGGGCGGTCGTGCCGGCCGGCGCTTTGATCGGCTGGCGGAACGACCGCGGCGAGATTCATTCTGCCGTCTTCTGGTGGCATGAGATCAGCTTCCTCCGCCTGTGGCGCCACCGGCACCTCCACCGCCCCCGCCACCACCGCCCCCGCCACCACCGCCACCACCTTCGATGCCAATCAAAGGCAGCGTTTTTCCAATCCAGAGACGGTCTACGGCGTCGGTTTCCTCGGTGGCCCGGCGCTGCTCCGTTTCGCGTCCCATGATCAGGTCGTTGGGGTTGTCGGCCATGGCCGCGATGTTGTGCTTGTTTATGTCGGACGGGTGCCACACATAAGGCCGCGTCATCGGATCGATCTTGTCGCAGCCCGCCAGAGCCAGCAGCGCTGTCGCCGCGCACAGCGGCGGTATCAGGGAGGCTCGCATGAAACACCTCATCGCGTTTTCTTGTGTCACGCGCGTCATCGCGTTCATTCGCGTCACGCGCGTCATCGCGTTCATTCGCGTCACGCGCGTCATCGCACGATGAATCCCGCGCTGCCGGCCGATGGCGGTGTCGTGGAGCCATCGGCGTTCGGCACTTGCTTGTTCCACAGCAGGCGATCGGTATCCTTCATCGGCTTGTAGCCATCGGCCGGGATTTGCAGTTGCGCGATATTGCGCACCGGGTGAACCAGCAGCGGGGTGACGATGATCACCAGTTCGGTTTGCTCGCGCGTCATGTTGTTGGATTTGAACAGTGCGCCGAGTACTGGCGCGTCACCCAGTCCCGGCACTCCCGAATCGCCGTCGGCGTTGACCGATTGCAGCATGCCGGCGATGGCGAAACTTTCGCCCGAACCCAGTTCGACGGTCGTTTCCGCGCGGCGGACCGTGGTGAACGGAGTGACCGTGTTGGTCGAACCGGTTGTTGTCGTCAGCGCCGTATTGGTGGTGTCGAGTTCGCTGACCTCGGGCCGGACGTGCAAATTGATGCGCCCGTTGCTCAGCACCGTCGGCAGAAAGCTCAGGATCACACCGTATGGTTTGTAGGTGACGGAGATCGTGGAGACACCGCCGGCGGTATTCGCGACCAGGATCGGATATTCGCCACCGGAGTGAAACAACGCGGGCTGACCGCTCATCACCGTCAGGTTCGGCTCGGCGAGGATATGCGCGAGACCGTCCTTCGCCAGAGCGTTCAGGATGGCGTCAGCGCACGGGCCGCGCGTTCCGGCGGGGGCAACGCCAGCCTGGATGCCCGCGCAGACCGCGGCACCGTAGCCGAGGCCAAGCAGGTTGCCGCCGGCGCCGGCGACCTTGCCGAAAAAGCCCGCGCCATCCCAGTTCAGGCCTATCGTACGCGCGATGCTGCGTGTCATTTCGGCGATACGCACCATCAGCATGACCTGCGAGGGCGCCGTGATGCTCATTTGGTTGGCGACAACCCCGCCGTCGGTTGTCGCGAAGCCTTTGGCGATGGACATCGCCTGTTCGGCGTCCGCCGCGGTCGCGACGCCGCCAGTCAGGATCAGGCCCTTGCCCTGCGGCCGCACCTGAATTTGACCGCCAGGGATCAACCGGTTGATCACCGCCTGCGCCTCATGCGCGCCAAACATCGACGGCCGCACGGTGACGTCATAATCCGCCAGCAGGCGGCCCAACAGATCGACCGCCGCGATCGTGGTGTGACCGGCGCCAACGCCGAACACGAACAGGCTGGTGGAGCTGGCGGGCCGTACCTCGGCCACTTTCGGATCGGCGACGTAAATATTCGCCGCCGGCAATGTCAGGGTCAGGATCTTCCCACTGCCCGCTTCGAATGATACCGATCCATGGAACGGTTTCGGGATCTCAGACGGCGGCGGCGGTGCCGTGGGTTGCACGATGGGTGGCGCGCCGGACTGATCCTGACCCGCGCTCTGGTCCGTCACCGCGGGCGGTGCGTTTTGCGCTTGTTGCCCGGTCGCGGCGTCCTCTCGCGCCGCCTGATCCGAGCCCGCGAACGCGGCGGGCGCGGCCACGAGATACGCGGCCAAAAGATACGGGGCGAAACCGATTTCCAGAAGTTTTCCAGCAGAGAGTCGCATCAGAATTTGAATTCCTTGGCATCACTCGGGCCGGAGAAGACCCGCATGGGGGGATCGGCGACTGGTGCCGGCGCGGGGGCCGCCATCACCACCGGAGCGACAGGCGCGGGCGCTGGCTTCTCAACCAGATCAGGCAAGATATCCTGGGCGAAGGTCGCGTCGGTTTTGGAGTCCGTCTTCGCGTTGCCGGCCAGCGTGCTTGACGCGCGGACCGATACCGAAAGACGGCCGAGACGCATTCCAACGGCCACCCGCTGTGCCTGATCCTCATCGACTTCCAACGTCACGGTGCGATTTTGCGCATCAAGGCTTGCGACGGCGTTTCTGTTTGGCGCCGAGACCAATTGAGAATCGACGGCGACCACGCGAACGTTCGAAAGCACGGTGTGCGCGCTGATCCGCTTGCCAAGCGGCGCGGCCGGATCGTTGTTCATCTGCGTCAGGATCAGATCGACCCGGTCGCCCGGCCAGATCAGGCCAGAGGATCCGCTGGCGGCGTCGACGTTGATCGTCACCGCCCGCATGCCGGGCGACAGCACGGCGGCCATGAAGCCATGATCGGTCGGCCGCATCAGGTCGTCGTTGCGGATCGCCTCGCCAGCGCCAAGATTGCGCTTGACCATCGCACCCATCAGGGCGCGGCGGCTCTCCACCGTGTCGAGGTTGTACTCCTTGACCATCTCGTCGGCGGCGATTTCTTTTTGCTGAATGTCATCCGATGTCAGCAGGCTGCCGCCCGGGATTGGGTTCACCGTGACGAGAATCATTTTGGTCGGCGGTGCTCCACCAAGGCCCATCGGCCTGGTGGTGATCCACGCCACGATCCCGAAGCCGATCAAACCCATCGACATCAGGATGAAGAACGCGACGCGGACAATCATGGCGCACCTCCGTTACAAATCACAAAAAGAAAGCCGAACGCGATCGCGCAGGCATAGGGCAGGGGACCGCCGCGGCTGATGCGCCATCGCTCGGCGCGCAACACGCGCGGCAGCAGAGGAATGGACCGTGGCCTGTTGCGGATGAGTTTCGGTGGTGGCGTGACCACGCGGCGTGCCAGCATATAAGCGATCGCGTGCGCGGCGCCGGCGAGTGACATCGCGACCGCGAACACGGCGACCATGCCTGGCGGCAGAACGATGGCGATGGAGCCGAGAAGCTTAACGTCGGCGCCGCCCATCCACCCGCGCCGCCAGCAAACCGCGGCGACGGCGAAAATGGCGAGACCAAAGCCCAGGGAGATGATGAGCCGTTCGGCGGCGAGACTGGCGACGACGCCGAAGCAGGCGATCGCCACCGACATCCAGTTCGGTACCGTGCGAGAAACGACGTCGTGACCAGCCGCGAGCAGCAGCACCGCGGCGCTCGCGATGGTCATCGCCTGTGTGATCAGTGAGGGCCAGGAATGCGATACCGCATGCAACATCTGGAACCTCGATTTTAAGCGGTCGTCGTTTTAAGCGGTCGTGAATCAGGTGGCCGCCGGGCGAGAAACGAAAAACGCGGCGGCGAGTCTCGCCGCCGCGCCCGTCCGGTTCCCCAAACGGAAACCAGAAATATCAGAGGCTGCCGCCGATGCCCGAGAACTTCGTTGACAGGTTGTTGGCCAGCAGGCTGAAGCCGACGGCGATCGTGGCGACGATCACGCCCGCGATCAGACCATATTCCAGAGCGGTCACGGCGCGGCGGTCGAGCTTCAGTTCCAACCAGGTTTTCGCGTACTCAATCATGATAGACTCCCACAGATACGTTGCCCAAATGCGACTGCCCGGATCTGTTGGACCGAACACGCGCAACCGGAAATTCACACAGCGGTGGTTACCGAGGGGTTTCAATGGAAGCGAAATCACCGCACGGTGAACATTTGTCCATGTATACATAAGCCAGACTATCAAACAAATTGGTTTCATTTGTGAAAGTCGTCATTTTTCATCGCCGTGGGAGGCGATTCTCACATCTGAGGTTCCGAACCCGATGAATCGCCGGTCATCATGGCCCTGCCTGACCCTATGACATGCGCATATCTCATTCGTCCCGGGAAAAGAAAGCGCCATCGCGAGGTTTCGATCACCGTTGGCCGGCGATGCGTCCCGGACGGTGGCAGGAAGTCAATATCTCTGAGAGCGCGGAGAAGGCTGAGGACGCGGAGCAGGCAATGATACGTGTGGTGCGGCTGTTGCGGGGTTATAACCGAGAAGCGCCAAATTTGTTGCTGCTCCGCGTCCTCCTTTTGCTCCGCGCTCTCGGCGATGTTGACTTGCTGACTTTGTCGCGGCCGCTGACTCCGGCTTTTCCCCAGAATGGGACAGTCCCGAGGACCAATTGCCAGGCACGTCACCCAGGAAACTTCGAAGCAATCAGGCACGTGCGACAGAATCACCGTCTGCCTTACAGCGGAAAGGATCAACAGTGGCATCGACGGTTCGGAATCGCGATCCCTGGCTGACGCGCGAGAGGGTGCTTGCGTACGCGACCATCCTTGCGGTCGTGGAAATGGGTTTGTTCGCGTTTTGCGTGGCCGGTTCGCATGGCCTGATCGTGCCGCTCGATCATCAGCCGAGCACCGACTTCGTCAGCTTCCACGCCGCCGGAGCACTCGCCGATGCGGGCACGCCGTGGCTCGCTTACGACCGCGTCGCGCACCATGCCGCCGAGCAGGCCGCGATCGGTATGACGACCGCCTATAACTACTTCTGCTACCCGCCGGTGTTTCTGCTGCTGTGCGCGCCACTGGCGAAATTGCCTTATCTCGCCGCGTTCATTCTGTTTCAGGCGGTTGGCGCGGCGGCGTGCTTTTTCGCGCTGCGACTGATCCGGCGCGATCTGCCGCCGGCCGTTTTTCTGGCGTTTCCCGCTCTGTGGTGGGCGATCGGAACCGGACAGAACGCGTTGTTGACCGCCGCGCTGTTCGCCGCCGGCACCGCGTTGCTGGAGCGACGGCCGTGGCTCGCGGGCATGTGCTTTGGCGCGCTCTGTTATAAGCCCCATTTTGGGCTGCTGATCCCCGTGGCGTTGATCGCGGGCGGCCATTGGCGCGTGATTCTGAGCGCCTCGGCGACGGTGCTCGGGTTGATCGCGGCCTCGATCGCGCTGTTCGGCGCCGCGTCCTGGACGGCGTTCTTCACCGCCGCCGCCGCTTCCGGCGACGTCTATGCCGCGCACGCGATCTTCATGGGAGGGCTGACCAGTCCGTACGGCGTGTTAATGACAATCGGCGCCGGCCGTGAAACCGCGTTCGCGGCGCAGGCGGTCGTCACAGTGTTATGCGCCAGCGTCGTCGCGTTGGTCTGGCGGTGTCGCGCGCCGTTGCCTTCGCGCGCCGCGATCCTGCTCGCCGCGACGCCGATCGCGGTGCCGGTACTGATGTTCTATGACCTGATGCTGGTGCTGGTGGCACTGGTCTGGTTGAGCCGGGTGCCCACGGTGAACCCGGTCCGCCACGCCGTCACCGCCGCGGTTTTTCTCGGGCCGTTGTTGTCGGGCAATTTAACAACCGAAAACCATTGGCTGCTGGCCGCGGCGACCGCTTCGGCGGCGTTCGGCCTGAGCCTGGCGGTCGTATGGCGTTCGATCGCCACCGCGCGACCATTGCCGATGCAAACCGTTATCGGCGCGGCATGACCCGGTACAACACCACCGGTAACGCCTGAGCCTGCACGGATCGAGGATCCATCTGGGGTGCCCCCGGCATGGCGACGACTCTGGCGCCTGACCCGGCTGGCATGGGTGTCCATATGCTGACGCCGGCGATGACAACCGGCAACGCGACCACTGGCCGCGACACGGCGGCAAGAGTCACCGGCGCGCGAATCACCGTCGCGGCCGCCGTGTTCACCGTCGCCGCCTCGGACCATGTCGCGAAAACCTGCTGGCGATAGGCGAAACCAAGCGCCGGGTCCGCCGAATGATAAGCCTCCACCGCCGCTTCCCAGGAGCCTGTGCGGCTGAACAGACTCAACAAAAACCGCGCCGCGTAGCGCGCGTTGGCATCCGGATCGAACGCTTCGTCAAGGCTGGCGAACGCCGATGGATGCCACAGCAGACTGATCTGAAAACACCCGACATCGATCGAGCGCGTGCCGCCATCGAGCTGCGCTTTCACGGTTTGCGCCGCGACGTCTTTGCTGGCGAACCACTGGCCTTTGCCGGCCGCGTTCATCGTCCAGGGCCATGGCGTCACACGGCCGAGCGATGCATCCCAGCGTCCGCTTTCCACTCGCCCGATCGCCAGCAACAGGCCCGCGGGCAATCCGCCGTCCTGTTCAGCCGCGATGCCCGCCTGTTCACATTCATTGAACTGTGCTGGCCTCGCGTACGCGCCAGTTCCCACGCCAAACCCCATCGGGCCGCCGCCGAGGAGGCAGCAAACGGCCACGATGGGGCTGAGGCGGCGAGGGCGTTGACGCATTCTGGGGGGAGTTAATTTGGGCAACCCCAGGGACATCCAGCGTGAAATCCGCGGTGGAATCAGCGTACCGCGCGCCGCGATCAGGCGGCTGCCTGGGTTTGGCCAGGGAAGGCGCCAGAGAAGCCAGACGTGTTGGCGGGTTCGATGGTGATTTGCGGCTCGCGCAGGATGTAGCCGCAGCCCCACACGGTATCGATCAGGTTCGGCACACCGGCCACCGCCAGCTTCTTGCGCAGCCGGCAGATGATCACGTCGATCGTCTTCATTTCCGGCTCTTCCATGCCGGTGTAGAGATGATTGAGGAACGCGTTCTTGTTCAGGATCACACCCTGTTTCAGGAACAGCAGTTCCAGCACGCCGAACTCACGCCGCGAGACCGACAGCTTCTGCGCGTTCACCCGCACTTCATGGCGATCGAGGCTGAGTTCCACCGGACCAAGCCGCAGTACCGAATTGGCGTGACCCTGACTGCGGCGCACCACGGCGCGTACGCGGGCCAGCAATTCGTCCGGATGGCACGGTGTCGTAACGAAGTCGTCGGCGCCCTGATCCAGCGCCTTCACCTTGATCTGTGGCGCGGCGGACTCGGCGAGAATGATGGACGGCGTCCCGAGACCCGCGGCGCGCGCCAGGCGGATCGCCTCGTGGCCCTGCATGTCCGGCAGTTCAAGATCCATCAGCACGAGATCGTAGTCGTACAGCCGGAGAAACTCGAGCGAGTCCCGTCCTGACTCGGTATGCTCGCTGCTGATGCCATGCTTACGCAGAAGTTGCGCATCATTGCCACCGCAAATCGAGATCCGGCCAACCCTGAGTATCAACATTTTTGTGTTTCCTTCGCAACGACACTTTGCAGGATTGAAACTCGGGGAAAATTTCATTTCGGTAAATTCAGCCAGGAGGCCAGACCAAATGGATTAGGGGACCAGGCCGAATGGCTTAGGCAACACGGAGGATCGGCGGAATTCCCCGGTGCGCGTATAAACTTTGCCTCTGTTCCGGGCCCGCGATCTCCATCGAAAGGCGAGTTTCAATAATGCAACGTTCAGGCCGGGTCGGCGGCGGAGTGGGTTTCATCTGCGTCATGTTCGCGCTGATCGCGGTACTGGGCGTCAGCCTGCGCGCGGTGCCGGAATGGCGCGGCGGCGCATTGAGCAATCCTGACACTTTCATGCGGCTGATACGGCTGCGCGAGATGCTGGACAGCGGCAAAATCGTTTACGATGTCGCGCGCGACGGATCCGGCCACGGTACGCTGCTGCATTGGTCGCATCTGATCGACAGCCTGCTTTGCCTGTTGGCGCTGCCGTTCAATCTGGTCCTCAGCCCGCACGCCGCCCTGAACGCCGCCGCGTTAATCTTCGGCCCACTCTGCATCGCCGCCCTCGGCTTCGCCGTCGCCTGGGCCGCTTCACCTTTCGCCGAGCGGAAATGGCTCTGGCTCGGCGCGATCCTGCCGCCGCTGTCACCGGCGATCGTCAGCTACGGGATCGCCGGCGTCGTGCATCATCATGTCGCCATCGTCATAGTCGCGGTCGCCTGCTGGGGTTGGGCGGCCCGGTTGATCGCCGGCCATGCCCGAGCCGAAGCCGGCGTGGCGCTCGGCGCGTGGGCCGGTCTTGGCATTTGGCTGACTCCCGAGACGGTGCCGTTGACGATGATGGCGTTCGGCGCACTGTTTCTGGCGTGGATCGTCAGTCCCGGGCGCGGTGGCGCGACGGCGTTGCCTCGGGCGATCGGCCTCACCGGTTTGTCGTTCGCTTTGGTGACGCTGCTCGCGTTGTTGGTCGATCCCCCGGCCGCTGGACCGGGTTCGGTTGAGATTGACCGTCTGAGTATTTTGTTCGCCGGGCTCGCGCTCGCGGTCGCCGCGACCGCGGTGGGGTTATGGGCCGCGCACCGATTTGTTTTCGGGTGGCGCGATCGTCTCGTCGTCGCCAGCGCGATCGGGGCGGTGTTCTGCTCGGCATGGGCCGTCACGTTCTGGGAAGCGATCTTTCGCTCCGATATGGTGCGCGGCGACTCGCGGCTGGACGCGATGTTCGGCCATATCCTGGAGATGGGGCCGGTCGTTGGTATCTTCGCCGATCTGCATTTCCTGCTGACCGGCACACTGGCCTTGCTGATCGCGACGACGGTGGCGACGCGCCGGCGGAGTGTGCTGGCCACTTACGCCGCGCTCTGTCTCGCCGTGCTGTTGTTTCTGGGCTGGTCGCATGTGCGCTTCGCCGCGTATCCGGAGGCGGCGGGTGCGATCGCTTTGCCGATCGCGCTAACGCTTGTTGGGACGGCGACGGCTTCGTGGCATCAGATTGGCCAGTCGTTCACGCGATTGGCCACCATCATTCTGTTCATCCAGGTGCCGTATCTGGGGCAATTGCCGGATGTGACGAGCAGCGCGCGCGCCGCGATGGTCGAGTTGCCCGCGTGCAAGGTTTCCGACGCGGTCGGGCTGCTGGCGCCGTATCCGGGTGCCGTGGTTCTGGCCGACGTCAACGATACGCCGGAGATTCTCTATAAGACCGGCGTTCGTACCGTCGGTTCGCTGTATCACCGTAATGTCGACGCGTTCCTGCGTTTGCGCGCGGCGTGGCGGTCGGTGCCCTCGGCCACCGTGCCGCCGGAAATCGACGCCGCCGAGGTCTCGCTCGTGCTCGGATGCAAGACGCCGGCGCGTACCGCGTTGGTCGAGGACCTGAGACCGAACACATTGTTCGACCAGGTGAGCACCGGTCATCCGCCGCCTTGGTTGCGTCCGATCGGCGAAAACCCCGCGTCCGGGCATGTTTTGTATGAGGTTGTCAGGCCTGAGGATGCCGCCGCCATGACTCAGGCGCGGCGTTGAGCGGGCCGTTCGGTAACTGTTTCGTCATCAATGGCGCGCCATACCAGCGCGCGGTTCTCCCGGCCGGGCCGGTTCGCGCCGTGGATGGGCCGCGGATTCGATCAACACATTCTCGAGGCCAGATCGTCCGATGACGATACGACAGGTGCGAACGGCGGTCGTTTCGCGATGCTCCCAAATGATCCGCGGTGCGTCGCGATCGCGCATTCCGTCCTCACGGCGGGCCACCGCGGCGATGGAATTCGCCGTGGCGTCACCGTTGCTGATCATCATGCTGGGTGGGGCCGCCGATTACGGCCAGGCACAATTCCAGCGATCGGCGCTCGCCAACGCGGTGGCCGCGGGCGCGGAATACGCCTATAAGCTCGGTGCCCTGCCGACCACCACGAACGCGAATGTCGCGACTGTCGTAATCTCGGCGAATATCACGAGTGTCGTTCAGGCGGTTTTCTCCAGCGTGACGGCCCAGCAGACGGCGGTCACGGTGAGTTACGCGTCGATCAGTCCAGGGGTGCCGAGTCCGGGATGGTATTGCATCACCGGAACGGGACCGACGGTGACGTCAGTGACAGGTCCAGGAGTGTGCACGGACGGATCGTCGGCTGGATACTACATTTCCTTCAAGGCCAGCTACACCAACACCGGGATCATGAACGGGTTCCGATCGGCTTCCAGCAATACAATGTCGGAGCAGGCGACGGTGAAAGTGCGATGATCCGCCGTTGGTTGCGCCACGGCGGCAAGGGTTCGACCACGGTGGAATTCGCCATCGTCGGCTGGATGCTTTGCATGGTGACGTTCGCGATCGTCGAAACCGGCGTGCTGTGGTGGTTGAAATCCGGCATGCAGATCACCGCCGCGCTGACCGCGCGTTGCGGGGCGGTGGGTTACGATTACGGCACGAACGCCGTCGCGAATTTCTCCTGCACCAATACCACGACGACGCAAGCCTACGCGGTGAACACGGTGGCTCATTCCTGGCTGTTTCCGAACATGATCACGAACGCCAATGTCACGGTGAATGGTCCGGTCACAACCTGCAACGGATTCACCGGCAACTTCTTCTCGGTGTCGATCAGCAGTAATTTCCTGCAATTCCTGCCGCCGCCGCTCGGGAATTACACGGCATTGTCGGCCAGCGCCTGTTATCCGATGTAGAGCGTGATCGCTTGAGGCTGCCTGGCCGGCAAGCGTGAAGCACGTTCCGGTACCTACTTTCACCGAAACACGAGTCAGCATCTCCTGTCATCGCGAGCGAAGCAAAGCAAAGCAATTTCCATCAGTGGGGACAGGGAGATTGCTTCGCCGCGCTCGCAATGACAGGGTAGAACTTCGCTCGCGATGACAGGGGGAAAGTGGCGCCGCGGTGACGATGCCTTACCTCAGCTCATCGCGTGCGCCCGGTGTGCCTTGGCGAGCGCCTCCAACCGGCTTGACGCACCCAGCGTGCGATAGATCGCCGCGAGATGAACCTTCACCGTCCCGACCGCCAGATCCAGCCGGCGGGCGATGGTTTTCGTGGCACAGCCCTCCGCCAGCAGGTCGAACACATGCCGCTGGCGTTCCGTCAGATGACCGAGCACCGGGTTCAATTGGAACCCCGGCCGAAATTGCGCCACCGGTGGATGGATCGGCGCGCCGCTCAGCGAGGCCGGCGCGAACAACCCACCGGTCAGAATGGTTTCCAGCGCGCGAATGAACTGATCCGGGTCGGTGGATTTGAGGATGTAACCCTGAGCGCCCGCCTCCAGGCAGGCCAGGATCGTCGCCCGGTCGTCCTGGTCCGACAGCACGACGAACGTCGTATCCGGAAATGCCGCGCGGGACTGGCGCAACCCGTCGATACCGCCAAGCCGTAAGTCGATCAGCACCAGCGTGGGGGATGACCGGACAAGCCTGGCCCGCATTTCGTCCAGGCCCTCGACGTCCTCGCAATTCCAGTCCGGGCGGGCCTCGCGCAGCAACGCCACCAGAGCGCGCCGCATCAACGTGTGCGGCTCCGCGATGAGGGCTGAGGTTTTCGACATCTTGTCGCCCCTTATTCCGTGTGCCTCGGTCACTCCCCGAACCCCTTTTGGGTAGCTTATGACCGGGAGATGAACGTACCGTCAGTTAATTGCAGGGGTCGTCACAACAAATTTTCAGTTTTTTCGAAATGGCGCGGTTGGGGGCGGAAATGCCGAAAGGAAGCTGTCACCAATTCACCCGGACCGGCGGAAAACCGGCCTCAGGCTCGCACCAGGGACTGCGAGCGCTTGGCCAGCCACCAGCCATACTCGTCTGGCCACATACCGAACCCCGGGTCGCAGCCCAGAGCCTCCGCCGCGTGCAGCGCCCAGAACGGGTCGTACAGCGCCTGGCGCCCAATCGCGATCAGGTCGGCGTCGCCGTCCTGTAAGATCTTCTCCGCCTGCGCGCCGTCCAGGATCAGGCCGACGGCCATCGACGGCACGCCCGCCCGCCGCACCGCCGCGGCGAACGGCACCTGGAACCCGGGATGGCGGGGGATCGGAGCGGCCGTCGCCGTGCCGGTCAGCCCTCCCGACGAGCAATCGACGATATCGACGCCCAGTGCCTTCAGCTCCAGCGCCAGTGCGACGGTATCGTCCAGGTTCCACCCATCCGCCCCATCCAGCGCCGAGACCCGGAAGAACAGCGGCTTGTGTTGGGGCCAGACCGAGCGGACGGCTCGGGTGACCTCCAGCGAGAAGCGCATCCGGCCGGCGCGGTCGCCGCCGTACTGGTCGTTGCGCGTGTTGGTGATCGGCGAGAGGAAACTGGCCAGCAGGTAGCCATGCGCGCTGTGGATTTCCACGACGTCGAAGCCGGCGGCGTCGGCCCGGCGCGCGGCGCCGGCGAAGGCCTGGACGATGCCGGCGATCTCGTCAGCGGTCAGAGCGTGCGGCACGTGGCGGCCGGCGCTGGTCGGCTCGGTGGTGGGTCCGACGACGGGCCAGGCGTCCTTGGCGTCATACGGCCTGGTGTTCTCCTGCGCGCGATGGGTGGCGCCCTTACGGCCGGAGTGGGCGAGTTGGATGGCGGGGACGCTGCCCTCGGCGCGGATGTAGCCGGCGATCCGGCGCCAGGCGGGAACCTGCTCGTCGTTCCAGATGCCGGGGCAGGCGTGGGTGACTCGGCCGCGGGCTTCCACCGAGATCGCCTCGGTCATCACGGTGCCGAACCGGCCCAGAGCGAACTTGCCCAGATGCACGAAGTGGAAGTCGCCGGGGATGCCGTCGCGGGCGCGGTACTGCACCATCGGCGCGACAACGGTGCGGTTGGGTAATGTGATCCCGCGGATGGTGAGTGGGGTGAAGAGGAGAGGACGGGAAGGGGCAGGCGAAGAGGCGTCATTCATGGGGAGTCGTCGTTCCAAATCCAGTTGTGAACCCATCATCGCCCGATCCGAAGCTCGAGGCCAGGCATTCGTTGACCTGGGCATCGCCTCATCATCATTTCCTGGCGTCAATGAAATTGCCCAGGTTCCGCGCCCTGTTTCATTAGCGTTGACCGGGTCAGGCTAACTTCCGTAATTCCGACGGCAACTGCGAATTGTATTTCGCGATTGCCTCGGCCAGGAGTCCGTTATGTGGAAGCTTCCGGGAAAGTTCGATCAGGACCAGAAGTCCGGATTCATAGAGGTCCCGAACCGGTGTCGACCGTCGAAGCCTCAGCCATTCATCCCGCTCCACGCGGCGTCGTCCGAGAATGACCGACAGGAGATAGACATCGGCACTGACCCAGACATCTCGCGCGTCGTTCCTGAGCATTTCATCGATCAACTGGTTAGCCTGGCGGTCCAAATCGTCGTCGGGATCAGTGATCGAAGCCGGGTCCAACAGAATTCGCGAAACGATCCACTGAACCCGATTATAGGTGCTGGTTATCCCATAAACGTTGGACCGTTCCAGATCGCTTCCCTTGGCGTATAATTCAACCGCATGGCGGTAGTCGCTTCTGCGCCGGGCGATGCCACCCAGCGGTCCGTAGCAATCCGCCAGCCTGATGGCCAACTGCTTGCGATCTTCAGAAGCGGCCATGTCGGTTGGTTTCGCACCAGGGTCGGCTTCACGCTCTCGCAACTCCCACTCGAGTTCCAACATGGCGCGGGTCAGCGATTTTTCTGCCTCGGTCAACGCCGCTTCCGCCGCCGACTGACATTCTGCCGCCTTTGGCAGATCCGCGTTTTGACTCGCGATTTCGGCTTCGCGTGAGAACCTGGACCATGCCCTGCGCGAAGACCTCGCTTGCGTGAGCAGGTCGTCGACCTCACTCAGCAACTCTTCCAGCGTAGATTCAGGACGTCGCATCGATTATCATCCTGTACTGTTCGTACTCGGGAGCGAACCCGCTTTCAATCAGGTCGCGTAGCCGGTTCGCCACTTTCGCGCGCGATTCTATCAATCCGTCACAATCGGTGCCCGCGGCTTTGGCGATGCCGATCTTGAAATCAAGTAGCATGTGGGCCGCGCCAAGGCGATCGAACACGGCTCGACGGGTTTGTTCGATCAGTGAACCGTTGTCTGGATAAAGCGTCTTCACGCTACCGACCCGCGCGATGTCCGGTCCAATCGCCGCGTTGACCTGGCGCACGAGTTCCTGTTCCAGCGGCAAGCGGCCAAACTCCTGGTCCAGAGACACGTTGTTCTCAGCCGCGGCGAAAATTTGCCTTAATCGCGCCCTATGGCCTTCGATCCTGGATGTTGCCGTCATGATCGCCAAATTGAACTTCTGACCGACTGGGCTGTCCTCATCGTCCAGATCATAGATGATCGGCGCGAATATCCTGATCAGGTTCCCATCGGCGTGGGTTTTGGTCTCCTCGCCTGATTTCATCACGCAAATGGGCGGTGTTTGGTTGACTGTGAGGCGTACTCCCAGTTCGAAAAACACATTCGCCCGCCAGTGGGTCCAGTCCACAATGCAGGTATCGACGAACCTGGCCAGTTCATAGATTCGGTCGCCGACCAGCAATGGCGACAGGTAGTCCGTTACCGGCCGAATATCGAACAGCCTTCCGACCGTGGTGCCGGTTCCGAGCCGCCTGATCATATTAACAAGCCGCGGCCAGTCCGTTTTCAGATACTGCTCGTCAAATGGAGCAAGCGCGAAAACTTCATGTCTGCCGAGTTCCACCTTGGGTGTCCGTCTCTCGAACTGCCTGACCACATCGAACACAGGAAGATCGCGATAGTCGCCCAGGCCTTCGCGGGATATGGTCCAACCGGAAGTGATCACCGACGCAAGCTTATCCACTTCGGAGGCTGTCAGCGGGAGAACCAGTAGTTCCTTAAGGTTGAAGGGAAGCTTTTTCCAGTTTGGTTCTCCTTCGGTCTTATCGTGGACAACCAGTGTCATGCCTCGTCGCACCGCCGCCCGTATTCCGAGCAGCAATAATCCCGCGGCGTTGCGTTGTCCCATGTCTTCGCCGAGATTGAACACCGCTATTGGCGCCTGACATAACGCCCGCACTGCTGATGCCAACGCTTCCGGGTCACGGACGCAGTCTTCGACCGGCAATGTGATTGGGATGGGCTCGAATGGCAGGACCCGTTTCTGACGCAATATTCCGATCGCCGTGGCGACGGCTCCTGGCAGCCACTGACTTTTTTGCCCCGGACCCATTGGTTGCACCGTCAGGCAATACCGGTTGATATTACTGGCCCGCGGCGGCGAGGCGCTCTGGGCTCTGCTTCTCGTCCACAATCGCCGTACGGATTGCCACAGAGGTCGCCGGGTTGGGTCATCGGCGGCACTGAGCGTCCACCATTCATCCCGCAGATCCGTGAGACTGTCGGGCAGGCCTTCGATGATCCGCCGGCCGTTCTGTTCCTTTACCAAGGGCCTGGCGGGATCAGATGGTAGAATTTGGCTGGTTCCGAAGCGTAACACGAAGTCGGTAAAGTCCGATAACGGGGGCGCTTTCGTCCGCGAAAGGATATCGGCGATGGCTGGATCGGTGTTGGCGCCGCGTCCTATCCGAACACCTTCCGGCAATGGCACGTGCTCGAACGCGTTTTCGCGCAGGAGCTGGGATACGACAAGGCGATTGAGTGTGCTTGCTCTGGGATCGAACAAATATGGTCCGGCTCCGGTAAGCACGACATTGAACAACGGATTGAGTCTGTCGTGCAGCAGTCTTCTGATCGCCGGAAAATCAACCTGCGTTGAATACTGGAACGTCAGTTCCGCGGCGTCGTCTTCGCCGCAATCATTCTCGATCTCGCGGATGCAGGCAATGTCGCCGCGATCAAGCGCCGCGATGACCGCTTCCAGAATTCGCTCGTGATCAAATCCGAGGAGACAAACTCGCATCAGGTCGGTCAGTGCACCGTCGCCATATCCAGCGACCAGGACGCGGCGCGATCCCGGCCTTCCGGTCCAGGCCAGACCTTCGGGTTTCCAATAACTGTCGCGGCCGACGCCTTCCGGCTCAAGGCCGAAGCCAACCGCGAGTATCACGATATCGAAATTATCCGATATTGATCGAGCGACACCGCCGGTGCGGTCGGTCCAGTTCACCTGATAAATATCCGTCTGCCTCCGGATTGATGTCACAGAGGCGTAGGTCCGCACATTCACCGATTTGGCATGATTTCGCATGATTTCCGCCCAGCTCTCGAGCAGCTTCGCGGAAACAACGTCGGCGTTACCGGCCGCCCAATTCAGCACCTCTAGTCCGGCATCGCTCCCGGCTGGCGTGTCGTCGTCGGCGTAGGGCCAGTCGTAGACATTGGGATGAACCCATCGATGATTGGCGCTGTTCTGGATACCAATAAGACTGGCGTTCTGTTCGAAGACCGTAACCTTGCCGCCGTACTCCAATGCGCGTGCGGCGGCGGTAAGGCCTGCGATTCCTCCGCCGACCACGGCGATACGAGCATCCGCCAGGCCATACCGGTAGAATTGGATCGCATCGATCAGATTGATCGCGCGGACCTGCTGCGAGCGGATGGTCAGGCGTTTCGCGAAGGCGCCGAGCACGAACAGGTTCGGCGCGCCCGCCGGTGACATCAGGTGGAGAACACGGTCGTAAGGCATCTGGCCTCCTTCCTTAAGGTCAGGCAGACGGGTCGGTCACGATCGTTGTTCGATCTTACGGTGACGGTGTTCGACAAGCCATTCCGCGTTCTCCGCCAATGCTTCACGACCCAGTTCACGGACAATATCCTGATAGATGGCGTCGTCATCGCCGGCTTTCGCAAGCTGCTCGGCGGCGGCGTCGAACATACGATGCATCAGTGCGTAGGAGTGGGCATGGGCTTCGTAAGCGCGCAGATCGCGTGACACGGAAAAGAACGCGCCGAACGCGGGAAGCGCGGCGGCAAGAACGACAAGCTCGTCGCGATATTCCAGCAGCCAGTCGAGCAGGTCTCGCGCTGGTCCGGCTGGCGGCGCCCAGTGTGTGAGCAGGATGATCCCCAGCAGCACGAGGGACATCAAGAAGCCAAGGCCTACCAGACGATCGGTCCAACGTCTGCCGCGCCGGTCCACCCGGTCATGCAGGATCGCGTTGTCGCCGAAAAATTTCCGTTCGCCAGCGATCCAGCCTTCTTCCACCGCGGTGCGGTCCGGCTTTTTGAGGCGCGCCGCGACGGCGGCGGCCCACAATGACTGGCCGCGCAGCGCGAACTGAATCCAGCCCAGTCCGCCGCTTTGTTTACGAAGGTAGTAGTCGGAGACAGCCGCTGGCACGGCGGACACGGCCCAGTACACCTGGACGCGCATGGCCTCGGCGAGCGCGCGGTAATCCTGAAAATGACTTTGCCACTTCTCTTTCGCGACTTTGAACTTATAGAATGCGGTCGTGCCACCATAGGTGATCAAATAGGCCACCAACGCCCAGAGACCGAGCCATGTGGTTTTGTGCTCGACGTAGATTTCGAACAAGAGCACCGCCAGAGGCACCGCCGCGGCGAAAACGAACAGCGCACCTGGACGAGGGATCTGTCGGGTGTTTCGCCAGATCCGGTAGGGCCTGGCTGGGAAGAGCCACAGCGGATGCACCGGTGAGAAATGCCCAAGCAGCGGCCCCTGATAGATTTGCGCGGCGGAGTCCGCGGCTGCCTGTAGCCGCCGAAGAAAATCAAAGTCACCCTGGGCCTCCGGCGGAACCCCGTCTGCCTTGAGCAAACTTACTTGCTGGTTGAACACCCGGAGTGGCCAACCTCGGAACGATCTAATTATTCCGTTCAGTTCCTTAATGTAATCGAAGTCCGCCACTCCAGCCTGTTTGACTTCCCGCAGCACGCCACGGGGCGTGACCGTCACGCCGTTCGGATCGAATGGCTGACGTTCCCGCTCCGCGATTGCTTCAGGGATCAAGGTCTTCGAATCGGGAAGTCCCAAAAGCGAGCAGCTTCCAGCGGGTCTGGTCCGCGTTGATCCCGCGGGACGCGCGGCCCCGGGGTCCTGCCCCTCACGTGGCGTGAATATATGCAGCAGCGGTCCGCGATTGGTTACATCCAGATATGATCTGGCATTGAGGAACATTGGGCTTTGGAATGTCGCGGCATGGTGATCGCCGTGAAGGCGCATGTCCACGACCGAGGCGGTTCCCGCACGTCCATCAGGGTCGGCAATGCCGTCCCACAGGGCCAGCAGCAAATGCGAGCGGCGAATCAGCAGCACGCCCAACTGCTCGTATTGTCGATCGTGATAGTCCATGCAGCCAATCGCCGGTACGTCCGGCAGTGTCAGACGAAGAGCCGGGCATTTCCAATGCTCATCAAATTTATTCGGATGAAGTAGCGTCTTTCTGTAGGCATCGTCCGGAAAAGGCGCGACAGCGATGATCGGCACCTTGGTGCACCGGGCCGCGTCGGCGACGAGCTGGTCGGCTCCGTCGGCAAGCGCGGTCATGACGTGCAGAGCCACGCCGAAGCAGCGACGCCATTCCGTCAGCAACATCACCACCGCATCGTATACTGGCTTTACCGCGTGTTCAGCGATGTCACGGTGCCCGGTCACACCGATGATGACCGGAAATTGACGCAGACTGTCCACACTACCTCCCGGTCGGAACGCGTGATTTGTTACTGTAACGAGGCGTCAGGTTGAATGCAATCGTTCGGCGGTGCAAGCGCCCCCCCTGGCCTTCGCGCGCCACCCGTCGCAAACTCCGCCCCATCATCGCCGGAGCCTCCGCCCTATGCCCGACCGCCGCATGATGCGCCTTGGCGCCTTCGTCCACGAAACCGGCCAACACGTCGCCGCGTGGCGGCATCCCGGCGCTTACACCCACTCCGGCACCAGCTTCGCCGAGGCCGCCGACGTCGCACGCACCGCCGAGCGCGGCAAGTTCGATCTGCTGTTTCTCGCCGACAGTGCCGCCGTCAGCGTCTTCGGGTCCGCCGACTCGCGCGGCCGCATGGGCAAACTGGTGAAGTTCGAGCCGATGACGCTGCTGTCCGCCCTGGCCGCGGTGACGACGCATCTCGGCCTGGTCGCGACGTCGACGACGACGTACGCCGAACCCTACACCCTGGCGCGGCAATTCGCTTCGCTGGATCAGATCAGCGGCGGCCGGGCCGGCTGGAATCTCGTGACTTCCAACAACGAAGCCGAGGCGTTCAATCACGGCCGCGACCAGCACGTCGCGCACGCCGACCGTTACGACCGCGCGGCCGAGTTCGCCGAAGTGGTCAACGGCTTGTGGGACAGTTGGGACGACGACGCGTTCATCCGCGACCAGGAGTCCGGCGTCTTCTTCGACCCCGACAAAATGCACATACTCAATCACCGCGGCAAACATTTCGCGGTGCGCGGGCCGTTGAACGTCGCGCGCTCGCCGCAGGGGCGGCCGGTGCTGGTGCAGGCCGGCGCGTCCGACACCGGCCGAGACCTCGCCGCGCGCGTGGCGGAACTGGTGTTCACCGCGCAGGATCGTTTCGAACGAGCCCAGGAGTTTTACGGCGATGTGATGGCGCGGCTGGCGCGGTTCGGCCGCACCCAGGAGGAGGTGAAAGTCCTGCCGGGCATTTATCCCGTCGTGGGCCGCACCGAAGCCGAAGCGCGGGAAAAATTCGATTTCCTGCAATCGCTGATCCATCCGAGCGTGGGG
>Ga0182018_10000368_pt1 | contig 59336 bp, 55 predicted proteins | sample 812P2MmetaG_FD_120490 | JGI IMG/M metagenome (GOLD analysis project Ga0182018, IMG submission 120490) | Permafrost microbial communities from Stordalen Mire, Sweden - 812P2M metaG | ecosystem: Environmental > Terrestrial > Soil > Wetlands > Permafrost | place: Sweden: Stordalen | collected... | reverse complement strand
GCTCTGTCCGTAGACCGAACTGGTGGACAGCCCGATTGCTGTCGTGTCGTAACCGGAAGCGACGCCAAAGCTGGTGGCGGGCGAGTTGGCAGTGAGGATCAGATGTCCGCTGCTGTCGTCGCTCGCCGTCACGGCGCCTGAGGCGCCGAGGCCCGTGGTGCCGTTAATCGCCGACTCGATGTTGGCCAGCGTCGCGCTCGCGGTGATCGCGACGGTATATGTCGTCGCGCCGACGTTGATCAAAAGGCTGCTGGCGGTGAGTGCCACGTTGGCGCTGCTGCTCAGGCTGACCGTTCCAGTCGAGGTCGCCGCCACGGTGGGGCTGGCCTGCTCCGCCTGCTGCACCGTTGCGAGAGCCTGCTGCAACAGGCTGGACAAGCCAGTGAGGCCGTCGGTCGCCGCGTTGATCGTCTGCTGGCCTTGGCCGATCTGGTCGAGCAAGGCGGAGAGCGAATTCGCGCTGTTGGTCAAATTCTGCGAGGTGAAGTAAGCGCTCGGGTTGTCGGCGGCCGAGTTGACGGCCTTGCCGGTCGAGAGTGCTTCCTGGGTGGTGGTCAAGTCGGAAGACGTTTGCTGTAGCGACAGCAAGTTCTGCCGAATGCCCGAGGTCAAAGTAATATCAGACATGGAACTACCCTTCTGGTTCAGGCCGTACTGGCTTACACTTGCAGTACGTTCGTACCGGCAAATGCATTTCCCGATCGACACGATCGGCTGCCGGAGGTTTGCCGTAATTCGTTTAAAGACGTGTAAATCTGCATATTTCTGCGATCGGGAGCCGAATCGACATGCCGTCATGCGCCGTCGTCGGACACGCCCGCGCCATAAGGCTTTCTGCTTATTTGGCGACTTTCATTCCGCCGCTTAAAGCCTCCTTAACCACTTATTTTTACTATTGGTTAAGTATGATTTGAGACTTGCCTTCGGCGCGCGATAATTTCCGGGAACCGGCTCCCGGTTTGCACGCGTCGCAGATCAAAGACGGGGACTTCAGCTATGCCCACTGTCAAAGCCAAATCGTCGAAGCCTTCCAGCCCCAGGTCCGTGGGGAAGGTCCCGGCATCGATTACCACGATGCCGGCGCCCCCGACCGTGCCGGCAGCACCTGCCGTCAATCTGGTGGTGGCGACCCCGTGCTTCGGCGGCCAGATTTCCGCTCTTTACGCGGCGTGCCTGTTCAAGCTGCAAAGTCTCGTCCGTTCGTACAGCGAGTTCAATCTCAAAATCCTGTTCAAGGACAGCGACGCGCTCATCACCCGGGCGCGCGCGAGCCTGATCTCGCAATTCCTCGATGACCCGAGCGCAACGCACTTGCTGTTCATCGATGCCGATATCGGCTTCGAGCCTGACCAGGTCTTACGCTTGATCGAATGCGGCGCGGACATGTGCGCGGCGATCTATCCGATCAAGCGAATTGACTGGGACAAGGTCAAAAAGACAATCGAAACCGCACGTCCCAATCCCGCCGCGGCGGCCTTGAAATATGTATTTGAAGTCGACGATCCGGACGCAGTGACGGCGCGCGGCGGATTCGCCAAGGTTCGCTATGCCGGGACGGGCTTCCTCATGATCCGGCGCCAGGCGCTGGAGCGAATGTGCGTCCACTATCCGCAGCTTCAATTCAAGCGCGACCATTCCGTTGACGCGGCGACCGCAAGCGGCAATCGCTTCGCCTTGTTCGAATGCATGATCGCCGACGACGGTACTTACCTCAGCGAGGATTTCGCTTTTTGCAAGCGCTGGACCGACATGGGTGGCGAGATTTGGGCCGATCTCAAGAGCCAGCTGACTCATGTCGGGCCAATGGCGTTTCGCGGCGATTTATCGTCGCAATTCGCCGCCGCCCCCTCCTTGTCCTCCCCGCAAGCGGGGGAGGGTAGGGTGGGGGATCAAGCCAGCAAATCGACCAAAGTGCCGCCAGCGCCCGAGGCTGACAGAAGCGATGCGGCGCTGCTTGCGGTCTCCGACGCAACCGTCGCATAGCTCCTGCTGGTCGAGGCACTGGTCGAACTGCTTGTCGACGATGCGGTTGAACTGCTCGCACTGCTCGACGAGGCCGAAGATGTCGAAGAGCCGGAAGTGGCGGACGAGCCGGAGGCTGCGGTCGGCTGAAAACCACTATTCCCGACGCCAAAGCCGAGAACGGCGGCATCCGTGCCAGTGCCCACGATGGCAATTGAATCGGTGTCATTCCTGCTGGTGATGACCAGCTGGTCCTTGGTGTTGACCGACGCGACGACCTGCGCGTTGGTCGGGAGGTCTATGTTGAGGGCGTTGATCAGATCGCCGACCGTGTCGGTCCCGGTCGATGTGTAGGTCGTCGCATTCGTGCCGGCGCTGACGGTGACCGTGCCGCCCGGAAGAATCCCCAGCGACGACAACGAGGTGCCCGTCGAAAGCCGCGCCGTGCCAATCGCGGTCGCCGGCGAAGCGGGAGTGCTCGCAGCACTAGATCCGGATGAAGTGGAGGATCCGGTCGAGCCGCTAGTCGAAGACGTTGAGCTGCCCGAGGGGTTCAATACTTGTTCCACCAGCGCCGAAATTTGGCTGTTGGTGCGGTTCAAAGCGGTTTGGTTGGCGATGCTCGCCAAGCCCTTCGCCAAATTGGTTTCGGCCTGGCCCATGACATTGATCAGGGCGGCGTCAGCCGATGTGGCCGCATCCTCGTTCTGGACCTGGCTCCAATAATTTTGGTCCTGCTGATAAAACGAGAGGGTGCTGCCGATACTTCCGATGCTCATGGGTCTTGCCCAAATCCGGCGTTGCCGCCCTGGTCTTCGTTGATGCCCTAGTGCGGTTAATTTGTCTTACGCGCGGCGGGTTTACGTGCGGTTAACCATCTTGCCCGACCTTGCTTCATTGATCTCAATCGCGGGCTCCGGGTGAAGCACGTATGGCGAAGCACGCAACGGAGCAGAGCTCGCGTCCGGCACCGTCCCTCCAGCAGGCGCTGACGCTGCACCAGCAGGGGCGGCTCATCGAGGCGGACCTGCTCTACGGCGCCATCCTTGCGGCGGAGCCTGCGCATTTTGACGCGCTGCATCTTTCGGGTGTGCTCCGCCACCAGCAAGGCCGATCGGCCGAAGCTTTGCGGCTGGTCGCCGCCGCGCTCAAGGCGCGGCCGAAATCGGTCGACGTGCTCACGAATTACGCCGTCATTCTCGATGCGCTCAAACGCCACGAAGAGGCGCTGGCGAGTTTCGACGATGTGCTGGCGATACGGTCGAAGGATGCCAACGCGCACTATAACCGTGGCAAGGCACTGAAGAATCTCGGCCGCCACGCCGATGCGCTGGAGAGTTACGAACGGGCGCTTGAACTCGCGCCGGGCCACATCGACGCGCTTTACAATCATGGCAATACGCTTTCCGCGCTGGGGCGGAACGAAGAGGCGCTTGCCGACTACGATAGAGTTTTGCGGCTGCGGCCGCGGCACCTGCCGGCGCTCAGCCGCCGCGGCGGCGCACTTGCAGCGATCAAACGTCACGATGAGGCGCTCGCCGCTTATGACGCCGGATTGGCCGTCGAGCCGACGAACGCCGAAATGCTCAACAACCGCTGCGTGGTGCTGCTGGAACTGGGCAGAAACGACGACGCGCTGCAAAGCTGCGATCGTGCGCTCGCGGCGCGGCCCGACTATGCCGACGCGCTCTACAATCGCGGCAACATCCTGCTGGCGCTGGGCCGCTTTGAGGACGCGCGCGCGAGCTTTGTGACGGCGCTGGCGCTGGAGCCGCAGCGCCTCGATGCGCTCAACAATGTCGGCTTGGCGCTGGTCGGACTGAGACGACCGGCCGAGGCGCTGGCAACCTACGACGCGGTTCTTGCGCTCGATCCGGGTCATCTCGACGCGCTCCACAATCGCGCCACCGCACTGGCGGACCTTGGCTCGCTTGATGAAGCGCTTGCTGCTTGCGACAAAGTCCTGACGTTTGATGCGGGGCATGTCGACACCCTCAATACGCGCGGCGTTGTGCTGGCGAAGCTCGAGCGTCACCAAGATGCATTGGCGAGCTACGGCGAGGCTCTGTTGGCGGCGCCGGATCGCACCGACATCGAGGCCAATCGCGCTGCGGCTCTGCTGGAACTCGATCGTCTCGATGACGCGCTGGTAAGTTGCGACAAAGTCCTCGCGAGTAATCCCGACAGTGTCGGCGCGTTGATCAACCGCGGAAATACGCTGATAAAGCTCAAACGTTCCGCCGACGCGCTCGTGACCTATGACGCGGCCCTTGCGATCGAGCCCGGCCATGCCGAGGCGCTCACCAATCGCGGTATCGCCCTTACGCTGCTGGATCGATTCGACGAAGCGCTGGCGTTCCACGACCGTGCGCTTCGCATCGATCCGACTCTGGTCGCGGCGCATGTGAATCGCGGCAACACCTTGGTTTGCTCCATTCGGCTGGAGGAGGCGTTTGTCAGCTATGCCGAGGCCATCGCGCTCGTTCCGGAGCACGCCGATGCGAATTTCAACTCGGCCATCGCGCGGCTTTGTCTCGGTAATCTTCGCGACGGCTGGAGCCAATACGAATATCGGTGGAAAAGAAAGGGACTGCGGCCGCGGGAGTTTCCGCAGCCGATGTGGCGCGGCGAAAAGGATCTGCACGGCAAGACCGTGTTGCTCCTTGCCGAACAGGGATTAGGCGATACCATTAACTTCATTCGTTACGCGCCGCTTGTCGCGGCGCTCGGCGCCAAGGTGATCCTCGGCGTCCAGGTTCCGCTCAAGGTGGTCGCGTCGACTGTGCCAGGGGTTTTTCAGGTGCTGGGCGAAGGCGAGCCGCTGCCTGAGTTCGATCTGCATTGCCCGTTGCTGAGTTTGCCGTTGGTGTTTGAAACCGAACTCGCGACAATACCTGCGAACATTCCTTATCTGTGGCCGTTTGAGGAGCGAATGGCCAAATGGCGCCCGAGATTGCCGCAGAGCGGTCACCTGCGTATCGGAATATGCTGGGCTGGCAGCGGCGCGCACTTGAACGACCGTAATCGTTCGATGCAGCTTGAGCGCTTCGCAAAGCTTCTATCCGTGCCAAATCTCGATTTCATCAGCGTGCAAAAGGAAGTCGACGACGCCGAGGCTTCGATCCTGCGCCAGCACGGTGTTATTCAGCTTGGTCAGGAATTCACCGATTTTTCCGATACCGCCGCGGTTGTCGCGATGCTTGATCTTTTAATCACGGTCGATACATCGGTAGCGCATCTTGCCGGCGCGATGGGCAAAGCCGTTGCACTATTGGTGCCGTTCGCGCCGGATTGGCGATGGCTGCTCGATCGCACCGACAGCCCGTGGTATCCGAGCCTGCGTCTGTTCCGTCAGCCTGCGACCGGCAATTGGGACGACCCGCTCGATCGGGTCCGGCAGGAACTTGCCGATGTTGCTTGCCGTTCGGCGAAGCCGGGTTAATCCGAGACGCGCTGCGCGACTTTGCTAGAGAGTGCGGCTGATTGCGAGCGGACGCCCGTGCCTGGGATTGGGCGCCGCGGTCCGTCCCGATGCGCCATAGACTTGCGGCGAGGCTTTGCGGGCAAGGTCGCCCGACAATCGGCGCATGATTCCTTCGGAGACCGCGTGCGCGGTCGCCAGCACCACCATGTTCTTCTGCAGCACGGTGCGGAACGCTTCCTGCAACCGCGCTAGCGCCGTGCAACGCGCCGGCGCCGATTGCCGGACAAATTTCGCGCTGGCTTTCAAGCGCTCGTTGGATGCGAACAATTCGCCCGCGAGCTCGGCCTTGGCGTGCTCCAGCGCCGCCGCGCGGCGGATGTGGCCCGCATGGACCAGTACCGTTTCCTGCTCGACCAGGCCGGTCAGTTTCCCGAGAAGCGCCGTGAGATCGTCGATCGCCTGTTCCGCTTCGGCGGCCGTGGTGATGGGTTTCATGACGCCTTAAGACCCTGCTCCTTGAGCAACGTGTCGTAGACTTTCGACGCGATGCCGATGCCGCCGGCCTTGGCGAAGTTCTTCGCATATTGGTCGATCGCGAAAGAGCGCCACACTTTCAAAGCGCCGCTACCGCCCATGGGCCCGTCGCCGTCGACGCCCTTGAACATTTCCTGGAACATATTGCTCAGGAACATCGATTCGAAATTCTCCGCCGCGCCCTTGGCTTTGCCCTTGAGCTTGAGCGCGGCCGTAGATTGTGCGCTCGTCGCATCGCTGATCGAGGATAGCGAACTGCCGAGATCGACCGGATTGATGCTCGTCATCACATCACCTGGATGTCGGCTTGGATGGCGCCGGCGGCCTTGATCGCCTGTAGGATCACGATGAGATCGCGCGGCCCGATGCCGAGCGCGTTGAGCCCGTCGACAATCTGCTGCAGCGACACGCCCTCCTGGACCAGCGCGAGCTTTTTGCCGTCTTCCTGCACGCCGACCTGCGTGCGCGGCACGGTAACGGTGCGACCCTTGGAGAACGGCGCCGGCTGGCTCACCTGCGGCGATTCCGAGATGGTGACGGTGAGATTGCCCTGGGCGACCGCCACCGTCGACACTCGCACGTCGCGGCCGATGACGATGACGCCCGAGCGCTCGTCGATGACGATTTTCGCGGGTTCGTCCGGCTCGACCTGCAATTGCTCGATCTCGGTGAGCATGGCGACCACGTTCTGCGGATATTTCTTCGGCATCGTGAGCTGAATGGTGGAAGGATCGAGCGGCTCGGCGACCGGCGCGCCGATATAATCGTTGATCGCAACCGCGATGCGCTTTGCCGTCGTGAAATCCGCGTTGCGCAAGGCAAGCCGCAACTGGCTGACGCTGTTGAGCGCGAATTCGATCTCACGCTCGATGATGGCGCCGTTTGGCAGCCGTCCCACGGTCGGAACGCCGCGGGTGATCTTGGCCGCCTCGCCCTCGGCCTGAAAGCCGCCGATCGTGAGCGAACCCTGGGCGACCGCGTAAACATTGCCATCGGCGCCGAGGAGGGGGGTTACCAGCAGCGTGCCGCCGTCGAGGCTCTTGGAGTCGCCCATCGCCGAGGCCGTGACATCTATGCGGGTGCCCTGCGTCGCGAATGGCGGCAGGTCGGCCGTGACCATGACGGCGGCGACGTTGCCGGTGCGGATTTGCTGGCCGCGGATGTTGACGCCCAGCCGTTCCAGCATCGCCTGCAGCGATTGCTTGGTGAAAGGCGCGTTGTTCAGCGTGTCGCCGGTGCCGTTAAGGCCGACGACCAGCCCATAACCGATAAGCTGGTTCTGTCGCACGCCCTCGATACTGGCGAGGTCTTTGATGCGCGACGTCGCAGCCGCCGGCGAGGCGGTACAGGCAAAAGCTATCAGTGCGGCAAGGGCCGTTCGAAACGTGCCTCGCATCTCTTGCTCCCCAAGAGGTCGGACAGGCACTGCAATGCCAGTTGCGTGCCACGGCTGCGAAGCAATAACTATTTGAAATAGAAAGATAATCTATTTTGCGGCGGAAGCGGCGGCGAGCAGCCCTTGCCGGTTTCGGCAATTCTTGCCGGTGCGTTTACCGGTCATTAACCATAAGAGCACACCTTCTTATTATGCGCGTCTCCGGACCGAACCGAACGGCACTCGCTACCTCGCCCAACGTGGCGCGGCGTGCGTCGAGCGGCGCTTTCTCGCTTGGCGGCACCGAAGCCCCGCAGGCGCATAGCGCTACGGTCGCGCTCCGCACCTTAGGCGGCATCGATGCGCTGATCGCGCTGCAAGGGGTCGAAGATCCGGTAGAACGCCGGCGCCGCGCGGTCAAGCATGGCCGCCGTGCGCTCGATGCCCTCGACGAGCTCAAGCTCGGCCTGCTCGCGGGCACGCTCGACCAAGCCACGATGTTACGGCTCAAATCCGTCGCCGCCGATCTCCACGACGCTTCCGGCGACAACAGGCTCGATCAGGTCATGGCCGAGATCGATCTGCGGGTTGCCGTCGAACTGGCCAAAGCCGGCATCTTCTAGACCTCCGGAAGCTCGGAATCTCCCCCGATTTTCAGGGCCGGCCGCGAGTCGGGCAGGGCGCCTGGCCGCGCCATAATTCCCTGTCCACGGAACCGCTTGGCGCACTGTCCGGCTCAACGATCTTTGTTGTCACTGTCATGGAGCTTGGATATAAGCCGCCGCGCGAGGGGGGTCTCGCGATGTTGGGTGCGGGAGTAAACGCAAATGCAGTTGTTGAAGGCGAAAAACGGCCGAGCCGCCGATAAGCCTCATAAGAACGGCAATATTGAAGGGTTTAGCCTCCGGCCGGACGAAAAACTGTACCGGCCCACCGACAAAGAGCCGTTCATGAGCGAGCGCCAGCGGGAGTATTTCCGCCTGAAACTCCTCAATTGGCGCGAGGACATCCTCAAGGAGGCCAAGGAAACGCTGCAGCACCTGCAGGACGAGAGCCAGAATCATCCCGATCTCGCCGACCGCGCGTCGTCGGAGACCGACCGGGCGATCGAACTGCGAGCCCGCGACCGGCAACGCAAGCTGATCTCCAAAATCGATGCTGCACTGCAGCGTATCGAAGACGGCACCTACGGCTATTGCGAAGAGACCGGCGAGCCGATCACGCTTAAGCGCCTCGAGGCACGGCCGATCGCCACATTGTCGATCGAGGCCCAGGAACGCCACGAGCGGCGCGAGCGCGTCTATCGCGACGATTAAGCGGCTGCTTTACTCTTTCTTTACCGTCTTTGCTTACCGCTCGTTAACGATCGGCGGCCCGTGCGGCTTTCGGGCGGCTTCACGACACGCGCGGGCCAATGCACGACGACCCATCGCAACACCTGCAATCGGATGTCTCGCGCCTGCTGCGCCAAGCGTTGCGCGCTTATGAGGGCGGCGACTTCGTCAAGGCGGAGCACTTCTACAACGCGGTGCTGCAACACCAGCCCAAGAATTTCGACGCGCTGCATGATCTAGGCCTACTGCATTATCGACGCGGCCGCTCGGACACGGCGCTGGTGCTCATCCGGGAAGCATTGCAGGCCGATCGCGGTCGCGCCGAGGGATTTGCGAGCCTGGGTCTCGTCTTTCACGGTCTGCGCCGGTTCGCCGACGCCCTTGCAAGCTATGACGAGGGCCTTTGCATTGCGCCGGACAATGCCGAGCTGCTCTCAAGGCGCGGGGTGGCGCTGCTCGAGCTTCGCCGTCCGCACGAAGCGCTCGAAAGTTTCGAGCGCGCACTTGCTGCCAATCCAGATCATCTCGACGCGCTCGGCAATTACGGCAATGCGCTGATCAAGCTCAATCGTCCGCTCGAGGCGCTGGCCGCCTTTAACCGGACGCTGGCCGTCGTGCCGGAAAACGTCCAGCTCTTGACCAATCGCGCCGTCGCGTTGCGGCGGCTCGATCGCCCGCACGAAGCGGTGATGAGCGCGAGCCGCGCGCTGGTCGCGAGGCCGGATTTTGCCCAGGCGCGGTTTGTCGAGAGCGTGGCGCGATTGACGCTCGGCGATTTCGCCGCCGGCTGGCGCGGCTACGAAGCACGTTGGTCGGTAGGCCTCCTGGCGTCGCAACGCCGCGGCTTCACGGCGCAGCTTTGGCTCGGACAGGATTCGCTCGAAGGCAAAACCATCCTGCTCCATGCCGAGCAGGGCTTTGGCGACACTCTTCAGTTCGTGCGCTATGCGCCACTGCTTGTGGAGCGCGGCGCGAAAAAAATCATTCTCGAGGTTCAGCGCGATCTGGTGCGGCTATTATCGGGCATGGCGGGCGTTGCGGCCGTGATCGCGCGCGGTGAGACTTTGCCGCCTTTCGACCTGCACTGTCCTCTTCTCAGCCTGCCGCTCGCCTTCGCTACGGTGGCGGCCACGGTTCCGGCGGAGATCCCCTATATCGCGCCGCGCGACAGCGACGTTGCGCTTTGGCGCGAGCGCCTGCCGCGGCACCGGCCGCTCATTGGCGTGGCCTGGTCCGGGGACCGGTCGCACGATAACGACCTCAATCGCTCGCTCCGCATCGAAACGCTATTGCCGTTGCTCGATCTGCCCGGCGTTTCGTTCGTCAGTTTGCAGCACGCGGTGCGCGAAGAGGACGCCACCATTTTGCGAAAGCACCCGAAAGTACTTGCGAGCGGCGAAGCGTTCGGCGATTTTGCCGATACCGCAGCCGCGGTCGCTGCGCTCGACGCGGTGATTTCCGTCGACACCGCGGTCGCGCATCTTGCCGGCGCGATGGGCAAACCGCTCTTCCTCTTGCTGCCGTTCGCCGCGGATTTTCGCTGGCTGCGCGAGCGGCAGGATAGCCCGTGGTACCCGACGGCGCGGCTCTATCGCCAGCCGAAATTCGGCGACTGGGACAGCGTGATCCCCACATTGCGGCAAGATTTGTTGCGGCAAGACTTCTTACGACAAGACTTGTTGCGACAAGATTTGGCGCGAGCGGACTTTGTAACGGTGCGCAAAATGTCGGCTTGATAATTCATCCGTCGCATGCGCGGAAAGCGTTGCGGCCTCCGGCGGGGAGCTGCCGGAGGCCGCGTCGTTCGGGATCCACGCTCTACTACGCTACGCGATCCCGGGGAGGGCGGGGATTAGAACGGCAACAATAGATCCAGCGCCTGTTGCCCGTAACGGGGTTCCTGAATGTTGCTGAGTGTCCCTTTGCCGCCGTAGGCGACGCGCGCCTCGGCGATCTTCGGCAAATCGATGGTGTTGTCGCTCTCGATGTCCTCCGGACGCACGACGCCGGCGACGAGGAGCTCGCGCATTTCCGAGTTGAGCCGGATCTCCTGCTTGCCTTCGATCACGAGATTGCCGTTCGGCAGCACCTGCGTCACCACCGCCGCGACATGCGTCAGCAACTGATCCTGCCGGTTGATCGTGCCGGTAGCGTTGCTCTGCGAGTTGCTATCCGCGGTGAGGATGCTGCCCGGCAAAATCGCCTTGGCCGGACTGACGATGGTATTGGCGCCGATGAAATTGGTGATGCCGGAATCCTCGGTGGAGGTGTGAGTCAACTGGGTCTGATCCTGGAACTGGGCGGTGTCGTTGATGTTGACACTCACGGTCAGGAGGTCGCCGACCTGGTGTGCGCGCTGATCCTTGAAGAACGCGCGCGAGCCGTTGCGCCAGAGCGAATTGGGATTGAAGGTGGCTGGTTGCGGCGTCGGCATTGGCATCTGCACCGGCTTGTAACCGGGCTCGGTCGTGGGATTGCTTACCGGCGAAAGCGGCGGCCGTTGGCCGATCAGACTGAGCTTATCGACCGTCGAGCAGCTGGTGGCGAGCACGGCGACCGTTGACAACAAAGCGCAACGCAGAAGCAGAACGCGTTTCGACATCGTACTACCTTTCACTCAGCTATGCTTACTCGGAGCTCGGCGCTCCGTTATCGACGACGTGCGTGGTTATCGCGCCAACCATGACGCGGTCCGGACCGGAAACGACGGCCTGCACGACGCGTTTCGATTCCGCATTGAGCACTGCGATCGTGTCGCCGAGCGCGCCAGGATCTTGCGCTTGGCCGCGTAGCGTGAGCGTCACTCCGGGCGCTTGGAAAACGATGGTCACGATATCGTTGCGTAGAACGAGGTTGGGCTTCATCAGATCGGCTGTGGTCAGCGGCTGATTGGGTCGCAACAGGTGCCGTGCCGCGAGCCCAACCGTGGCGTCGAGATCGGTCAACGCGCCGCTTTCGTCTTTCGGCCGCCGCAGTATGGTGAGATCGGACGCCTTGAGCACTTGGCCGCGCTCGATCGGCTGGTCGACTCCAACCGCGTCCATCGTCTCGATCGCGGTGCCGGTGTAGCGCGCGCCTTGCCGGTGCAGCTCCGCGCTCGACGGCAAATCGAACGTCACGTCGAAACGCGTGGTGCGCGCGTCGTAGGACAGCGAGATCACCTGCAGCTCGCCGGTGACGTCCTGCTCGACCTGCAGCGTGCGCACGTCGCCGTCGAGCCTGACAAAAATATTATGCGCTTCGCCGAAGCCGTATTGTCCGGCGAGCGCCGCCGCGATGCGGCCGGAAATCTCCTGTGCGGGGATCGCGCGGCTTGCCCGCGTGACGATCACTTGCGCCAAGCCGCGCGTATCGATGCCGATGAGCTGGTGCGGCCGGATGGCGTCGACGATGCGGTCGGTCGCGACCGCGCCGCTGGTGCCGAGATCGGGCGCTCGGAAAATCGGCACGTCGGCGACCGGTCCGGCGTTCTCGACGAGATCGCCGATGCGCACCACGTCGCCGGCAACGGTGACGCTGGCCTTGAGTGCTGGCGCAAGCGCCTGCGATTGCGCGGCCGCGGCCCCGCCGAGCGCGAGTAGGAGCGCGAAGCTTGCGATCGTCTGGCGGCTCATCTGACGGATCATCTGGCGGTTCATGGCGAGGATCTTCCTTTATTCGCCTTTCTCAGCGCATCAGTTGCGAGGTCGTCTGCAGCATCTCGTCGGCCGCGGTGATGACCTTGGAATTCATCTCGTAGGCGCGTTGCGCCGCGATCAGATTGGAGATTTCCGTCACCGCTTCGACATTCGATTGTTCCAGGCTGCCTTGCAGCAGCGTTCCGGCGCCGTCCGTGCCGCCGAGCGTGTCCTGCGGCGTGCCCGAGGCGGTCGTGGCGGTGAACAGATTGTCGCCGTTGGCTTGCAGGCCGGCATTGTTGGCAAAGCGCGTGATGGTGAATTGGCCGAGCACGGTCGAGGTCGTCGAGCCGGCCGGCAGCACCGAAACTTGGCCCTGCTGGTTGATGGTCAGGCCGGTTGCATTGGCCGGGATGGAGATGGTCGGCTGAACGATGTTGCCCTCGGCGGTCACGATGCGGCCTTGCGAGTCCTGCTGGAACGATCCGTCGCGCGTGTAGCTGAATGTTCCGTCGGGCATTTGAATCTTGAACCAGCCGTCGCCCTGAATGGCGACGTCCAGCGTATTGCCGGTCTGCTCCAGCGTGCCTTGCGTCATCAGCCGCGGCGTGCCGACGGTCTTCACGCCAGAACCGAGTTCGATGCCGACGGGCAGGATGTTGCCCTGATCGGAGGCTTGCGCGCCGACGCGCTGGACGTGCTCGTAGAGCAAATCCTGGAATTCGGCGCGTTGGCTCTTAAAGCCGGTGGTCGTCATATTGGCGATGTTGCCGGCGATGACCTGGACCTGGAGGTCCATGGCCGCCATTCCGGTTGCCGCGGTATCAAGCGCACGCATGTTTTGGCCTCCTCGGCTCTACGCCTTACGAACTGGTCGGGGTCTGCGACAGCTGCGACAGCGCGCTGCGGCGCTGATCGCTCTGCTGTTGCAGGATGTTGGCGATATCGGTGTAGCTGCGGGTGATCTCGATGAGACGCGACATTTCGGCGACGCCGTTGACGTTCGACTTCTCGATCGCGCCTTGGAGCACGCGCGTGCCGGCCGGCGCCGGATTGGCGGTGACGCCGTTCGGCGCCATGAAGTTGGAGCCGGCGTCCTTTTGCAGCCGTTGCGGCTGGTCGAAGGTGACGAGCTGAAGTTTGCCGCGCGGCGAATCGGCGGTGCTGCTGCCCTCGCGCACCGTGATGATGCCGCTCGCGCTGATGTTCACGTCATGATCGGTGGCTTGGAAGGTGATCGGCCCGGAATCGCCGACCACCTGGTCGCCGTTGCCGGTGACGAGCTGGCCTGAGCCGTTGATCCCGAGCGCGCCGTTGCGCGTATAGCGTTGCTGGCCCTGCGCGTTCTGCACCACGAGGAATGCGTTTTCGCCGAGCGCCACATCGAGCGGATTTCCGGTGTGCTCGACCGCGCCTGGAGTCATGTCGACCCAGCTCGAGCGGTCCTCGACGTAATCGACGCGCCGATCGCGGCCGCTGAACGTTTGATCGCTGGCGCGGGGCATGAGGTATTGCCCAAACACCGCGTTATCGGACTTGAAGCCCGTGGTATCGATATTGGCGATATTGTTGGCAACGATGTCGAGCTCATGGGTGAGCGCCATCTGCCGCGACAGGCCGACGAGAAGCGCATTCTCCATCGGTATTCTCCCCTTGACCGATGAGGCTGCCGGCGGGCCGGCATCTTCATCATGGCGCTGGGGCGACTCTCCCAAGCCGCTTGCAGCGCCGTTTCACGCATGCTGAGTTGCAGAAGCCGTGCCAATGGAAAAACCAAAGCAGTTGCAAACGCTTAAGCCTTGGCGCTGCGGTCAAGCGGGGGGCAGAAAAGACCGTTATTGGGAGCCGCACCCGGCAAATAATTCCTGCCGCGGGCGCGGCGGCAAGGTGCCGTGAAAGTATCCGTTAACCATTCCTGCCTAGCTTCGAATGACGGCGCCGCTTCCGGCGCCGGGTAGCGCTCGCAACGATAGTTTTGCGTTGGTCCTGCCGGCTGCGTGCGCTCTCACGTAAGCGGGAGCGGTGATGGCAACCACGAACGAAAAACAGACTGAAGCGGAAAACGCGGAAGCCGACGGCGAGGGCAAAGACGCCGCCGCTCCGGCCAAGCGTAAGCTTCCGTCGCTCAAGGTCATGTTGATGGCGGTGGGCGGGCTGGTCGTGATCGCCGGCCTCGGCGGTGGCGGTTATTTCTTCTTGTTTGCCGGCAAGAGCGAGGCAAAGGCCGCGCTCGCCAATGAGGTCAAGCCGCCGGTCTTTCTCGATATGCCCGACGTCCTGGTCAATCTGTCGAGCACCGGCGGCGGCGATCGCACCCAATATCTCAAGGTGAAAGTCGTGCTCGAACTGTCGGATCAGGCGCTTTCGGCGCAGATCCAGCCGGTGATGCCGCGCATCATGGACACCTTCCAAACCTATCTGCGCGAATTGCGTCCAACCGATCTCGACGGCTCGGCCGGGCTCTATCGGCTCAAGGAAGAGCTGACGCGGCGCGTCAATGCCGCGATCGCGCCGAGCCGGATCAACGCCGTGCTGTTCAAGGAAATCGTCATCCAGTGACGGTCACAACCAAAATCATATGACGATTTGAAAATGGCAACCGCGGGAACGAAGGACCAGATCGACCACGATGCGCTCGCCGCCGAGTGGGGCGTGGCGCTCGAGGCCGAGCAGAATACGGCGGCTCCGGGGGCCGGGGCCGACGCGCCGCCGGCAGGGGATTCGAACACCTCCGAGGCGATGGCCTCGCAATGGGCGACGATGGTCGACGACGGCCATTTCATGCAAGCCACCAAGGGCGGCGCCGAGCGCGTTCTCACGCAGGACGAAATCGATTCGCTGTTAGGCTTCAGCCTCACCGACGTTTCGCTCAATGACAATTCCGGCATCCGCGCGATCATCGATTCCGCGATGGTCTCCTACGAGCGTTTGCCTATGCTGGAGATCATCTTCGACCGGCTGGTCCGGTTGATGACGACTTCACTGCGCAATTTCACGTCCGACAACGTCGAAGTGTCGCTCGACCGCATCACGTCGGTGCGCTTCGGCGACTACCTCAACTCGATTCCGCTACCGGCGATCCTCGGCGTGTTCAAGGCCGAGGAATGGGACAATTTCGGCCTGGTCACCGTCAATTCGAGCTTGATCTATTCGATCATCGACGTGCTGCTCGGCGGGCGGCGCGGCCAGACCGCGATCCGCATCGAAGGCCGGCCCTATACCACGATCGAAACCAATCTCGTCAAGCGCATGATCGAAGTTGTGCTCGCCGACGCCGAGCTCGCCTTTCGCCCGCTCTCGCCGGTGAAGTTCAATATCGATCGGCTGGAGACCAATCCGCGCTTTGCCGCCATCTCGCGGCCGGCCAACGCCGCGATCCTGGTGCGGCTGCGCATCGACATGGAAGACCGCGGCGGCACCATCGAGCTGTTGCTGCCCTACGCGACCATCGAGCCCATCCGCGACGTGCTGTTGCAGATGTTCATGGGCGAGAAATTCGGCCGCGATCCGAATTGGGAAGGTCATCTGGCGACCGAATTGGGCCAGGCGGAAATCGCAGTCGAGGCCGTGCTTTATGAGGCGCGGCTGCCGTTAAAGCAGATCATGAAGCTCGATGTCGGCGACACGCTGATGCTCGACCTCAAATCGGACGCGATGGTGAGCGTGCGCTGCGGCGACGTCATGTTGACCGAAGGCCGCATGGGGCGCGTCGGCGACCGCGTCGCGGTGCGCGTCACCAAGCCTTTGCGCAAGCCGGGCATGACTTTCACGATGTTCGAAACTGCGGGCGGCGCCGGCAATCGGATGGAGACACAATGACCAACGGCATCGGGATGATAATCGACGTGTTGGTGGCGTTTCTGCTTGTGCTCACGATCGGTTACTGCATGCTGCTCAATCGCCGCCTCAAGCGGCTCAAGGCCGACGAGCAATCGCTGCGCGCGACGATCTCGGAGCTGGTGACCGCTACCGAAATAGCCGAGCGCGCCATCGGCGGCCTCAAGCTCACCGTGCACGAATGCGACATGGGCTTGGGCGAGCGGTTGCGCAAAGCCGAGCGCGTCACCATCGAAATCGATCGCACGGTCGCCTCCGGCAAGGATCTGTTGGGTCGGCTGTCACAGATCGTGACCGCCGGGCGCAGTTCCGATCAAACGATCGCGCCGTTCAACGACGCGCGGCGCGGCGACGACAAGCCCGACGCTAAAACCGGTGTCAAAACCGACGCAAAATCCGTGGCCGCGGCGGCGCAAGCCTTCGCCGAACGGCTGCGCACAAAGGTGCACGGTCTCGCGGCATGATGCGTTTCGTCCGCGATCTGCGCCTTATTCCGATCGCATTGATCGCGAGCGCCTGCCTGTTGGCGCTCAAGACCGCCGACGTCGTGCTCGACAGTTCCTATTTCGCCAACGACCTTGCGCCGCCATACGATGCCGACGTGTCGGTCATCCGGCCAATGCCGGATGCGACGGCGCCGCCCGGATCGCTGTTGTCGTGGGCGCAGCAGATGTTCAACTTTCCCGACGGCAGCGGCACGACGCCGGTGCCGGAGCGGCCCCACATCGCGCCGCAGTTCGCCGACCGGGACAACGGAGACATTACCGGCTCCGTTGCGACCACGCCCGCTTCTGGCGACGGCAAAACTCCGGACGGCAAGACGTCGCCAGTTCCAAAGAGCGCGTCCAATCCGAAAAATCCGGCCGCCTGCGCCGCGGCGGCCCTGCCGTCACTCGGCAAGGACGGCAAACCCACTCTCGTGCCGGGCGGCGCGGTGATTCCGACCGACGGCGCGACGCTGCCAACCGGCGCCGAGCGCGCCATTCTCGAGCATTTGCAGGACCGCCGTGAGGAGCTCGACACCAGAGCGCGCGAGCTCGACATCCGCGAAAGCCTGATCCAGGGCGCGGAAAAGCGCATGGACGCAAAGCTCGCCGAGCTCAAGCAAGTCGAGGCCAGCATCAAAGTCGAGACGCAGCAGAAGGACGACGCCGAAGCCGGCCGCCTCAAGGGCCTCGTCACCATGTACGAGAACATGAAGCCGCGCGACGCCGCGAAAATCTTCAATGGGCTGGACAGCAACGTCCTGATCGAAGTGGCCTCGCAGATCAAGCCGCAAGTCATGTCGGAAATCCTGGCGCAAATGTCTGCGGACGTGGCCCAGCACCTGACCGTCGAACTCGCCACCAAGGCGGAAACAGCCCAGCAGGGCGGCCCGGGCGATCTGCCGAAGATCCAGGGCCAGCCGATCCCGCAGTAGCGGTGCGTCCACCATCGCGATAGCGGGGAGGGATCCGGGCGGCCTTCGGCCGTCGTTCTTCAAATACGCGCTTCACCCCCTGCGCCCGTGCTCCGTGCGACGCCCCCCTAAGGCCCTGTAATACTTCAATTAAGCCGACATTAAGCACACCGGCTTACTTTGATCTCTGGCCGGCGCTGGGGGAAGGCGTAGCGGCCGTGAAGGCGTGTCTGCCGGGCTGCACTGTCGGTGGAGCCCCATGTCGTCGAGTGAGTTTTGAGTGCTTCATGGCGTGCGGTCAAACCATCCGAAATGTTGGCCTTCGCCTTGTCGCCGGTCTTGTCGTTTTGATGCTTGCGCTCGCCGCGCCGTCGGTCGCGGCGCCGCCCCCGCCGCCGATCAAGACCACGGTCGCCGTCACGGTCAATGACGGCTATGCGCGATTGGTCTTCACCGCGAGCGAATATATCGACGCCTCCGCGCGCGTCGCCGGCAATGTGCTGATCATCAGCTTCAAGCAGCCGATCGACGTTTCGGTCGATCGCGTCGCCGAGAGCGCGTCCGATTATATCGGCGCGGCGCGGACCGACCCCGATGGCACGGCGGTTCGCATGGCGCTGGCGCAGACCGTGACGGTCAACGCCATGGCCGCCGGCGAAAAACTGTTCGTCGATTTGCTGCCGGCGTCATGGAGCGGCGTGCCGCCCGGCCTGCCGCAGGACGTCGTCGACGATCTGGCGCGCCGCGCCCGTCAAGCCGAACAGCTGGTGCAACACCAGCGCCAGATATCGCAAGACAAGAAGATTGCGCCGATCCGCGTCCATGCCGCGACCCAACCGACTTTTACGCGCTTCATCTTCGACGTGCCGAAGAATACTGCGGTCACCGCCGATCGCGCCAAGGACCGGCTCATCCTGAATTTCGACGCCCCGCTGACGTTCGATCTCGCCGACGCGCAAGCGGCATTGCCGGCAGGCGTGCAGGAAATCAGCAGCGAACTGGAAAGCGACTCGTCGCTGGTCCGCTTCCTCTTGGCCGCCAAAGTCGATCTGCGCACGTTCCGCGACGAGAATGGCTATGTCGTCGATATCGTCAAACCCGGCGCCACTTCGGATCAATCGAGCCAGGCGCCGGCGGGCACACAGCAAGGCGCGGCGCCGGCAACGGTGCCGGCCACGGTGGTGACGAAAGAAGCCGACCCTGGCGACGCCGCGGCGGCAACTCCCGGCGCTCCGAATGCCGCAGGGCCAGCGACAGTCCCAACGCCGGTGCCGCAATCGGCCGCCGCGCCCGCCGCAACTCCTGCCGTGCCAGCGCCGCAAGCGGCTGCCGCGCCGGCGGCAGCATCGCTGGCGCCGGCGACGCAAGCCGCTGTGCAAACCGATGCGCAATCCAATTTGGCGCCCGCATCCAATTTGGCACCCGCGCCGCCGGCGACGAGCGCCGGGCCGTCGCCCGATGCTGCGAAGAATGCCGCGCCGGCACTTGTTGCAGACGCTGCGAAGAATTCCGCGCCGCCGCCCGCCGCGGACGCTGCCGCGCCACCGCCGCCTGCGCTGCAAGCGCCCGCACCGGCCGCCGCGCCGCCGCCGCAACAACCCAGTCCCGCGGCGGACGCGACCAAGCCCGCCGAGGCCGGCGGCAAGATCGCCGTCGAACTCGTCCACAACGGCGCCAACCTGAAATTGACCTTCCCATTCAAGGGACCGGCGCCGGCGGCGGTTTTTCATCGCGCCGACATGCTGTGGCTGGTGTTCGATTCGAGGGCCGCGATCGACCTCAGCGCGCTCGATGGCGAATCGAGCCGCACCATTCGCGGCTACGATTTCACCCAAACCGACGGCGCCGACATCGTGCGGCTAAAACTCGACCGTCCGCATCTGTCCAGCGTCGCCGCCGACGGCTCGGTGTGGACGGTGGAGATCGGCGATTCCGTTCTCGAGCCCTCGCATGCGCTCGACATCACCCGCAATCTGATCGGACCCAACCGCTCCAGCATCACGGTCGGTTTCGACGAGCCGCAAAAGGTGCATCGCCTCGCCGATCCGGAAGTCGGCGATACGCTCGACGTCGTCACCGGCTTCGCGCCGGCGCGCGGCTTCATCGATACCCAGGAATTCATCGAATTCCGCGCTCTCGCCTCGACCCAGGGCGTGGTGATCGAACCGTTCGCCGACGACGTCAATGTGGAGCTGGCCCCCGATAAAGTCGTGGTCGGGCGTCCGACCGGCCTGACGCTGTCGACCTCGCTGCAAACCTTGCTCAAGGGCACCGGCCTGCGGCCGGTGATGTTCGATTCACAAATCTGGGGCTTTGACCGCCAAGCCTCTTACGAGGAGCGCCAAGCGCACCTCATCGCCGCCGCCGCCGCGGCGCCGGAGCACCAGCGCCTGACGCCGCGGCTTGATCTGGTGCGTTTCTATCTCGCCCGCGACATGTATCCGGAAGCCAAGGGCGTCCTCGATGTGGCGCTGTCCGGCGATCGGCCGGGTGTGGAAAGCGTATCGGCCATGGTGCTGCGCGCCGTTGCCGAGGTGATGATGAACCGGCCGGACGACGCGCTTAAGGATCTCGCCACGCCTGCCGTGGGCGATCAGCACGACGCGCCGCTGTGGCGGGCGCTGGCTTACGCGCGGCAAGGCAAATGGACCCAGGCGCGCGCGGGCTTCAAGACGGTGGAAGCGGCCGTCGCGACGCTGCCGGTCGAATTGCAGCGTGTCGCGCTCAAGGACGAAATGCGCTCCGCGATCGAGGTCGGCGATTTCGACGGCGCCTCCACCGAGCTGAACGATTTCGAGACGATCGGGGTGCCGCACGACATGGAGCCGGTGATTGCCGTTCTCATGGGCCGTCTCGCCGAGGGCATGGGCCGCACCGAGGATGCGCTCTCCGCTTACCGGACGGCGGCGGATTCGTGGGATCGCCCCGCCGCCGCGCAGGGTCTCTTGCGCGAGACCGCGTTGCGCTATCAGATCGGCGATCTCAAGCGCGACGACGTCATCAACCAGCTCGAGTCGCTCACCACCATCTGGCGCGGCGATGAGACCGAAATCGAAGCGCTGAAAATTTTGGCGCATCTGTATACCGAGGATGGCCGCTATCGCGACGCGTTCTATGTCATGCGCAGCGCCATGGCGTCGCATCCGGACTCCGAGATGACGCGCCAGATCCAGGACGAGGCGGCGGCGACATTCGACTCGCTGTTCCTCGCCGGCAAAGGCGACGCCATGCCGCCGATCGACGCGCTCGCGCTGTTCTACGACTTCCGCGAATTGACCCCGATCGGCACCCGCGGCGACGAGATGATCCGCCGCCTCGCCGACCGGCTGGTGTCCGTCGATCTGCTCGATCAGGCTGCCGACCTATTGCAGTACCAGGTCGATCACCGCCTGCAAGGTGCCGGCCGCGCACAAGTCGCCACGCGACTCGCGGTGATCTATCTGATGAACCGCAAGGCCGATCGGGCGCTGGCCACATTGCGGGCAACCCGCACCACCGACCTTTCCGACGAGCTGCGCAACCAGCGGCTCCTGCTCGAAGGCCGCGCGCTGTCCGATCTCGGCCGGCGCGACCTCGCGCTCGAAGTGGTCGCCAATGTCGACGGACCCGAAGCTATTCGCTTGCGGTCCGATATTTTGTGGGCGGCGCGGCGCTGGGACGAGTCGGCCGAGCAGATCGAGCTCATGTACGGCGATCGTTACAAGGATTTTCAGCCTTTGACCGACATCGAGCGGCAGGACATTTTGCGCGCCGAGATCGGCTATGCGCTCGCCGAGGATACGCTCGGTCTCGGCCGCTTCCGCGACAAATACGCGGCCAAGATGGCGGCGACGCCGGATGCGCGCGCCTTCGACATCGTGTCGACGCCGCTCGGAACGAGCGGCGCGGAATTCGGCGCGATCGCGCATGCCGCGGCCTCGATCGACACGCTGGAAGGCTTTTTGCGCGACATGAAGGCGCGCTATCCCGACACCAACGCGATTTCGTCGGCGGCCGCGCCGGCAACCGCCGCGCCGGGCTCGAACGGCGCGCCGGCCGCCGCGGCACAACCGCCGGAAACCCGCCCGGCTGAGTCCGCAGTGCCGCCGGTTCCGCCCGCGCGGGCTGCCGGACACACCGCAATGCGCTGACGCTTCGCAAACCGCGCGGCGCAGAGCGTTGGAGTTTCAGTGACCGGAAGCCGCGACCGGTTTCCAGGCCCAAATCTCGCCGATACTCACTCCGAACGTTTGGGCAAGCTTTTCTAAGAGCGACTGATGCACTTCAACCTTGAAGCCGTTACCTTCGAGGATCGTAACAAGCTCCGCCGCTCTGCGGCTGCGTCCAAATTCGTGATACTCGATCGCGGCCCGCTCGATCCGAGCCCAACAGCTATCGCTGACGTTTCTCATGACCTCGAATTCGCTGCCTTCGCAATCGAGCTTAAGATAATTCACGATCTGGATTTGGTGATCGTCCATGATGTGCTCGAGCGACATCAATCGCACGACGATGCGTTGTGCGGGCTCCGCGGGTGTCTGTCGGTTGGTCAGTCCCGCAATGATCCATCGGACCAATCGCGCTGGCGCGCTTTTCTTGTAGAACCACGGCGCGGAGATCTTGGCATCATAGGCCATCGCCTCCCAACCGGGATGGTAGATCAGCTCGATCGTTCCGCCATCGCTCCCGGCAGCCGCCTGCATTGCGGTCACGTTGCCCAGACCGTTTCGTTTGATATTCAATTTCAGGCATCCGAGTGACACCGGATTCGGCTCTACGCTTACGATCGAGCCCTGCGGAACCTGCGGCGCCGCCCAGAGGACGAACATGCCGATATTGCCGCCGATATCCACCACGGTGTCGCTCGGCCGAAGCTCAAAGCCCGCATGAAGGTAGCGGCTTCGCTTGAAAATTTCCCACCGCAAATATTTGGCAACCGGCCACATCGATTCGGATGTCAGATGGCAGACCGTGCCATTAGGAAGTCTAACTTGCAGCTTGGCCATTGCGACCCTTTCGCCGAAAAGTAACCGGCAAAGCTGATAATGCGCGAGTTTGAAAGGCGAGGGTGGTCAGTTTTATACAGACTCCCGTTCATCGGCCGTCACAACATGGAGACAAATCGGTGTAAAACCGACCGGGCGCATGGAGGCTACAACGTCACTCCAAGATGAACCTCGCCAAGATGAACCTCGCATTGAACGTCGAAAAATGCGTTTCTTATCTATTCCCGTAATCTGTTGGCGTTGTGACGCGCCCATGAAGGTTAAGACCGTTATTCCAGCCATGACGTTCCCATCGCGTGACGAGATTGTTTATAGCTGTCCGGGCTGCCACGACGAAAGAATGCAGATCGTTCCGACGGACTAGTTGAGCAACTTAATTCCTCCAGCGGTGTTGGCTATCCGGCATGCCAAGATTTAAAGTTGAATTCTCAAACAACACGACCACTCTTCCCGAACATGGGCTTGATTTCCCGAATGTAGAGGCCGCGTGCAAGGGCGCCAGGGAGATTGCCAACAAGCTTCGGGCTGATGGCATGCTCACCTACGGGTTCTCGGATTGGCGAATGACCATTATGAATGCGGACGGCACAGCGGTTGCCGAATTTCCGTTAGAAGAACATGAAGATAAGTAGACGCGCTCTTTGATTGGCAGCAAGTAGCCCGCACGAGCGTAGCGACATGCGGGATCGCTGCCGGCTCCTTTTGCTGTAGAGAATACGCCAAAGAAGCAATCCTCTCGGACGCCGCCGCAATGCCGCCGGATACCCGCCCCGCTGACCCCGCGGCGGCGCCGGTTCCCCCGGCGCGCGCTGCCGGACGCACCGCAATGCGCTGAGGCTTCGCATTGACAGCCTGGCCGCCGACTCTGACAATCCTCCCAACAAAACAGCGAAAGCCGCGCGGGAAACCTCGCGCGACCTGTGGGGGAGAACGTCATGAACCGTCAATCGGCTTATATCGTTGCGCTTATAGCGAGCTTGGCGCTGTTGTGGAGCGCGGCGGCGCAGGCCGCCGATCCGATCAAGATCGGCTTTAGCACGTCGCTGACCGGCGCCTTGGCGTCGTCCGGCAACGCCAATCTCCTGGCGGAGCAGATTTGGCAGGAACAGATCAACGCCGAAGGCGGATTGCTCGGCCGCCAAGTCGATCTCGTCTATTACGACGATCAGTCCAATGCGTCGACGGTGCCCGGCATTTACGCAAAGCTCCTCGACGTCGATAAAGTCGATCTGGTGATGGGGGCTGCCACCAATCTGATCGTTGCCGCCATGCCGGGCATCATGCAGCACCAGAAAATGGTGATGGTGCTGCTGGCGCTCGGCAGCAATGACGAGTTTCGCTATCCGCGCTACTTCCAGACCGCTGCCTGGGGACCCGATACCAAGGGCGTGATGAGCAACGCGTTCTTTGAAGTCGCCAAGACGCTGTCGCCGCGCCCGAAGACGGTGGCGATCGTCGGCGCCGGCGCGGACTTTTCCAACAATGCCATGACCGGCGCGCGCGCCAATGCGAAGAAATTCGGCTTGGATATCGTTTACGATCGTACCTATCCGCCCGCGACGGTGGACTATTCGCCGATCATTCGGGCGATCCAGGCGACCAATCCCGATCTCGTCTTTGTCGCGTCCTATCCGCTCGACACCGTCGGCATGATCCAGTCGGCGACCGAGCTTGGCCTGAAGGCGCAAATGTTCGGCGGCGCCATGGTCGGTCCGCAGTTCGCGGTGTTCATGCAAAAACTCGGCACCAAACTCGAGCGCGTCGTGAATTTTCATCTTTACGTGCCGGCGCCGACAATGAAATTTCCGGGCATCGAGGAGTTTTTGAAAACCTATCAGGCGCGCGCGGCGGCGCAGGGCACCGATCCGCTCGGCTTCTATCAGCCGCCATTCGCCTACGCCGCCATGCAGGTGCTCGAGCAGGCGGTCAAAACGACCGGCACGCTGGATGACAACAAGCTCGCCGACTACATCCATAAGAACGAATTCAAGACCATCGTCGGCGACATTCGCTTCGACGCGAAAGGCGAGTGGGCGAAGCCGCGACTGTTGATGACGCAATTCCAGAATGTCGACGGCAGCGGAATCGATCAATTCCGGGCGCCTGGAAAAGAGGTGATCCTCTATCCGCCGCAATACAAGGACGGCGATCTCATGGCGCCGTTCGCCAAGTGACGCGTCGGTAACGCCATGCGGATCAAGGCCGCAATCGTCAGCGAAAAGTCGGGTCCGTTCGTCATCGGTGATGCCGAGCTTTGCGAACCGCGCCGGGACGAATTGATCGTGCGGGTCGTGGCGAGCGGCATGTGCCAGACCGATCTGCACGGCCGCGACGGTTACTACGCATCGCCCTATCCGGGTGTTTACGGCCACGAGGGCGCCGGCGTGGTCCATGCAGTCGGCCACGCGGTGCGCGCGTTCGTGCCCGGCGATCACGTGGTGATGTCGTTTCCGTGGTGCGGCGCTTGTCCGAATTGCGCGCAGCACCGGCATTCCTATTGCGTCCACGCCCGCGGCCTCAAGATGAACGGCACGCGCGCCGACGGCTCGACGCTGCTGTCGAAGAACGGCGCGCCCATTTACAGCGCGTTCTTCCAGCAATCCTCGTTCGGCACCTTCGCGCTCACGCAAGAGCGCTATGCGGTGAAGGTGCGCAACGACGCGCCGCTCGAAATGTTGGGCCCGCTGGCCTGTAGCGGCCAGACCGGGGCAGGGGCCGTCCTTAACGTCATGAAGCCGAAAGCAGGCGACAGCTTTGCCGTGTTCGGCGTCGGCGCGGTGGGCCTGTCGGCATTGATGGCGGCGAGGATCTCCGGCTGCGATCCCATCATCGCCGTGGACGTGCACGCGCACCGTCTTGCGCTTGCGCGCGAGCTCGGCGCCACGCACACTATCGATCACGGCACCTGCAGCGACGTCGTCGGCGAGGTTCGCGCAATGACTGGCGGCGGCGTACGCTATTCGGTGGAGACGTCGGCGCTGCCGGCGGTGTTTCGCGAAGCCATCGAGTCGCTGATGCCGGGCGGAACTTGCGTGCTCCTCGGCAGCGCCCGCAAGGGCAACGACGTTGCGGTGGAAATGCCGTTCCTGCAGGAAGGCCGCGTCGTGCGCGGCGTGGTCCAAGGCGACAGCTTTCCGAAGGATTTCATCCCGCGCCTGGTCGACCTGATCATGGATGAGAAATTTCCGATCGAAAAGATGATAAAATTCTACGATTTCGCCGATATCAATCTGGCGGCGCGGGAATCCTCGGCCGGCATCGCCATCAAGCCGGTGCTGCGGATGCCGCACTAGAGGCGAAGCTCCTCTTTGTGAAACAAGATCGTGCTGTAAAAATCATAGGGCATGAATTTGCGCGCCGTGCGCTCGGGCGGCCCGGCATGCGCCGGCGTAATCGCTTTGTCCCCTTTTGACCCCGAAGCGGACGAGCGCCCATAACGGCAAATTACGGCAAATTACCGCTTACCCGCTTCCGAAGTCGCGACGATTGCCTGGCGTGGGGTCAAAAATGCAATATTGCGGGTGTGATGTGCAAAAAGGTCGTTTAGTTTAGATATGTAAACAATGACCCAGCAGTCAGTTCCTGACATGCCTACGACTTCAAAGATGTCCGCACTCATTGGTGCGAAAGACTGGTCGAAGACCATGCTCGGCGCTGCCGATAGCTGGCCGCCCAGTCTCACGCTGGTTGTGAACATCATGCTCGCCTCGGGCTTCCCAATGGCCGTGCGTTGGGGTCCCGATTTTGTGATGATTTACAACGACGGCTATCTTCCGATCCTTGGCGACAAGCATCCTCGGGCGCTCGGCTTGCCATTTCGCGAGGTGTGGCCGGAAGTGCAGACGCAGTTGGGGCCGTTGCATGAAGCCATCCTCACCGGCAAAAACGGCGCCTTCTTCGCTGAAGACTTGCTTTTGAAAATTCAGCGGCATGGCGCCGAATGGGAGGATGCGCGCTTTACCGTCAGCTACAGCCCGGTTCCAGACGCCTCGGCTCCCACGAGTGTAGGCGGGGTTCTCATTACCGCGGTAGAAACCACAAGCAGAGTGCTGACGGAGGAAGCACTGCGCGCGAGCGAGGAACGTTACCGATCCGCGATGATGCTCGGCCGGATAGGAAGCTGGGAAGTCGATTTCGTCAAAGGCATCAGGATCTGGACACCCGAAGGAATGGCTCTCTTCGGGATCAATTTAGCAGACGGTTTCGGCCACGTTGGCGGGGAAAAAGACGAGCTTCGCCAAGTTGTCCATCCCGAAGATCGACATCTGCTTGCTCAATTCCACGCCTTGGCGAACCGCCAAGACTCATTTCCAGCCGAGTACCGCATTCTGAAGGCGGACGGCCGGATTTGCTGGCTGTCAGGTTACGGGCGAGTTCTCAACCGGCAACCGGACGGCAAGGCCCATCGTCTGACCAATGTCGCCACGGACATCACCGAACGCAAGACGGCAGAGGCGCATCAGCGTTTTCTTTTGCAGGAGCTCTCACATCGATCCAAAAACCTGCTGAGCATCGTGCAAGCGATTGCAGATCAGACCCTGCGCAGTTGCAGCGACCTTAAGGAATTCCAAAATCGATTTGACGGCCGCCTCCGCGGGCTCGCGGCATCGAATACCCTGCTGGCGCGCGGTGACTGGCGGGGAAGTTCCTTAAGCGCGCTGGTCGAACTTCAGCTCGCTCCATTCATCGACTTGCCGAGCCCGCAAATAGGGATCCGCGGGCCAGACGTCGATGTGACAGCCGAGGCTGCGCAAGCCATCGGGCTGGCGCTACATGAGCTCGCCACCAACGCCGTCAAGCATGGTGCGCTATCGGTACCGCACGGAAAGCTCTCAATCTCCTGGGAGGTCGATCGACCGGGCAGCGCGGTGGGATTGAAACTCGATTGGCGCGAGCGCGGTGGTCCGTCAGTGACGCTTCCAAAACGAACAGGATTTGGACACGTCGTCATGAAGAGGATGATCGAGCAGGCGATCCAGGGAACGGTTGAACTCAACTTCCCCCGGGAAGGGTTGCAGTGGTCGCTACAGGCTCCCGCAACCATTTTTCTCCGATAGCCGCCGGATCACGAGCGAGAAACGCGAGCCATAACCATAGCGCCGCGACGGGCGACCAGCACGAAAAAATTCAGCTTGAACGGTAGCGACACCATCGCCGGCGGCAATGTCTTGCTACGTCCCATAACTCTGAATCAGCGACCCCGCCACCAGCGTCCAGCCGTCGACCAGGACGAAAAAGATCAGCTTGAACGGCAATGACACCACGACCGGCGGCAGCATCATCATGCCCATCGACATCAGCACCGAGGCGACGACCAGGTCGATGATGAGGAAGGGCAGGAACAGCAAGAAGCCGATCTCGAAGGCGCGCTTGAGCTCCGAGATCATGAACGCCGGAACCAGGATTCGCATCGACAGGTCTTCCGGCTTGTCCGGCGGCTTCTCGCCCGACATGTCCATGAACAGCTGCAAATCCTTGTCGCGGACGTTTTTCTCCATGAAGCCGCGCAACGGTATGCTGGCACGGTTGAAGGCTTCATCAACGGTGATCTGATTGGCGATGAGCGGCTGCACGCCGGTGTCATAGGCCTTGGTGAGAACCGGGCCCATCACAAAGGCGGTCAGGAACAATGCGAGCGAGATGACGACCGAGTTGGGCGGTGCCGTCGCCGTGCCGAGCGCGGTGCGCAAGAGCGACAGCACCACGACGATCCGGGTGAACGAGGTCATCATGACGAGAATAGATGGCGCGAGCGACAGCACCGTCATCAGCGCGATCAATTGAATGACGCGCTCATTGAGCCCGCCGCCGCCCGCGGCGGCGCCTTGGCCGAAATTAATGCTGATATCCTGCGCGGCGAGCGGCGTCGCCGATACGATAAGTGCCGCTACAGAGGCCGCTCCCGTTTTGAACCGGACGCGGCGGCCCCATGATGCGAGCATCAGGTCTTGTTTGAACGGCCTAACAAACTCGCCATCTCCTGTTCGAGGTTATCGTAGAGCGTGGTCTTGCCCTGATTCGGTTCGGCGCGCGCGGGTTTTGCTTCCGCCTTCGCGCTACGCGCTTCGGCGGACAGGTCCCCCGGCCGCGGCGTGCGCGGGGGTGGAGGCGGCAACACGGCATCGGCAGCTTGAATTTGTTCAGCGGCCGGCGTGGTGCGCGGCGATGTCGCGGGGGTGCGTGCCTCAGGCGCCGCATTCGGCTTGCGTAACGCTGCTTCGAGGCGATGCGCCATGTCGGCCAAGCTCTGATCGGCGCTTGCGTCCGCCGCTGCGGGAGCGGCCGGCGTGGCGGACGGCGTCGGAGCAGCGGGTTGGATCGGTGGCGGCGCGGGCGGCGTGATCGGCTTGCGCAGCTCGACGCGAGGGTCGTTGCGCGTTTCTTGGCGCAATTCTTGGCGCGCTTCGGCTTTGCGGGGCACGGTCGGGCGGGTGGAGAGTTCGTCCGCCAGCGCCGCGAGCGTATCGCGTTGCGGGCGAGGCGGCGTCTCGGCGATGGGCTGGAATGATCGCGCCGGCAGTTCGTCCAGCAGCGGCTCCAGTCTTGGCGAGTCAAGTCTTGGTGAGTCTAGTCTTGGCGACGGCCTCTGGTTGCCATTGGGTTCCGGCGCCAATGGCCAAGATCCATTGCCATTTTCGGGCAGCGGAATGGCGCGCGGCAGCGCGTCGATTCCGGCGGTGGGACGCGCCGCCGGCACGTCGCGCGGCGCCGAGGTGGCGCGCACGATATTGGGCTCGACGACCACGTCGGTCGGGCCGCCGATCATCAACAGGTGCTCGACATTGTCACGCCGGACCAGGATGAGGCGGCGGCGGCCATCGACGCTCGCGTAATCGATCACGGCAAGCCGCGGCTGACGGCCACGCGTGTTCGCGCCAAGCCGTCCGGCGCCGAACCGGCGCACCGCCCATGCCGTCGCGCCGATCAACCCGAGCACAATGAGGAATGCCAGGAAGAAGCGTACCGCGAGCGGCATCTCCGCCCCGAACAAAGTATCAAACATCCACACTACTCCCCGCTTCGTTGCGGCGCTCGGTTGGGGCTGCTGCTGGGACCATGGGTGGGGTCATGGGCTCCCCAAAGGTTAACAGCGCCGGAAACATTTGCCGCCGTGAATCCTAACAAAGGATTAAAAATACTATCCGATTTTCCCCTCGAAGCCGATGCCTGAAGCATTGCCATGGTAAACGGCGGATTAATGGCAAAATCGGCGCGGAACCCGCTTTAACCAGCCGTTAACCATGCGCTCGGCAAAGTCTGCCGAGCATTAACGGGGACTCCGCCATGCCGATTTCCGACATTCCGATTCTATCGATGCTGCGCGAGCGCATGCAGTGGCACCAGGCGCGCGAGACGGTTTTGGCCGAGAACGTCGCCAATGCCGACACGTCGAATTACCAGGCCAAGGACCTCGCACCGCCGGATTTCGAGCGGGAACTTTCGACTGCTTCGCTCGCCCTCGATCGCACCGAGCCGGGCCATATCGGCGGCGACAGCAGCGGCGGCAGTTCGCAGTTCGCCACCGACGAAACCGGCCACTACGAGGTGCGGCCGCGCGGCAACTCGGTGACCCACGAAGACGAAATGATGAAGGTGGCGTCCAACCAGATGGATTTCGAGGCGGCGGCATCGATGTACTCGCACAGTCTCGCCCTGATCAGATTAGCGCTCGACAAATGAGGCGGGCTGAAAAACCGTTGGACTGAAAACCATGGCAATGGATTTCGTGAAATCGCTTGCTATCGCCGCGTCCGGCCTCAAGGCGCAGGTCGGCCGCATGCGCATCATTTCCGAGAACATCGCCAACGCCGATTCGGTGGCACAGACGCCCGGCGGCGACCCGTACCGGCGCCGGATCGTGACGTTTTCGTCAGAGCTCGATCGCTCGCTCGGTGCAAACGTGGTCAAGCTCGGCCCGGTCGAAAGCGACAATTCCGATTTCCTGATCAAACACGAGCCAGGCAATCCGGCCGCCAACGCCGCGGGCGACGTCAAATATCCGAACGTAAATACGCTCGTCGAAATGACCGATCTGCGCGATGCGCAACGTTCCTACGAGGCCAACCTCAACGTCATCACCGCGACCCGGAAGATGCTCCAGCGCACCATCGACATTCTCAAAAGCTAGGTGATCCATGCCCACAGCCGCCATTGCCGCCAATGCGTATGCCGCGCTCGCCAAGATCGGCACTGAAACCGCAAATATCGGAGGCGGTCCCGGCAACACGACAGGATCGGGGCCGAGCTTCAGCAATGTGCTCAAGGACGTGATCGATGCCGTCTCCGAGGCGGCGCACAAATCGGATGCGCAAGCCCAGGCCGTGGCCACCGGCAAGGCCAATATGATCGACGTCGTCACCGCGGTCAGCGAAACCGAAACCACATTCCAAACGCTCATCTCGGTGCGCGACAAAATGATCGCCGCCTACGAGGACGTTTTGAAGATGCCGATCTGAAACCTCTTTCCGCGCGCGGGGAGGGGAGAAAGCAACGGAGTAGCAATGACCGGACCGGAAGTTTTGGATGTGGCGCGCGATGCGATCGAAACGCTCATCATTGTCGCGGCACCGCTGATGTTGGTCGGATTGGTCGTCGGCGTCATCATCTCGCTCCTACAGGCGCTTACGCAAATCCAGGAAACGACACTGGTCTTCGTGCCGAAGATCCTGGCGATATTTATCGCGATGTTGATCGCGTTGCCGTTCATGGCCGACGCGCTGCACTCGAACTTCCTGCGGATCGCCGCGCACATTACCAGCGGCTCATAAACAATCGTCATCTCTTGGCGTCGCTCGGCGGCTCTTGGGGATGATGAAGAAAAGGGCCCGCCTTGACCATCGACATCTCCAATCTGCCGGCGCTGGGGGCGGCGTTTTTGCTGGTGTTCGCGCGCACCGGAACGATGGTGATGTTTTTGCCGGGGCTCGGCGAGCAGAACATCTCGGCGCGGCTGCGGCTGACCATCGCGCTCATCCTCGCCGCGGTTCTATTGCCGCTGCATCAGGCCGCCTACCACATCGATGCCAACCAGCTGGCGCCGGTGATCGTGATGCTGGTCGAGGAGATCATGATCGGCGCGGTGCTCGGGCTGACCGGCCGCCTGACGATTTCGGCGCTCGAAGTCGCAGGCTCGGTCATTGCCCAGCAGCTTGGCTTGGGCTTCGTTACCGCGGTCGATCCGACGCAAGGCGAGCAGGGCGTCATCCTCGGCAATTTCCTCACCATGCTCGGCATCACGTTGTTCTTCGCCACCGACATGCATCATCTCATTATCGCGGCGCTGAACGACAGCTATACTTTATTCGAGCCCGGCGAAGTGCCGTCGGCGGGCGATGTCGCGGCGCTGATGACCAAAACCGTGTCCGGCGCCTTCCGCATCGGCATCCAGCTGTCGGCGCCGTTTCTGGCGTTCGGGCTTCTGTTCAATCTCGGGCTTGGCGTGCTGTCGCGGCTGATGCCGCAGATGCAGGTCTTCTTCGTCGCGCTGCCGCTTTCGATCCTGATCGGGTTTCTGTTCTTAATCCTGGTGCTCGGCTCGATGATGGGACTGTTTCTCGATTATGCCGGCGGCGTGATGCATGAGCTTGCCCCGCACGCCTGAGCGAGCGCCGATAAGCAAGCACTATTTAAGCAGGCACAATGGCCGAAGAAGACGACGCAACCGATCAAACCGAAGACCCGACGCCGCGACGGCTTGAAGAGGCCATCAAGCGCGGCGACGTCGTCAAAAGCGTCGAGGTCGCGACCTGGTTCACGATCGCGGGCGGCACGCTCATGCTGATGGTGTTCGCCGCTCCGGCGGCGACGAAGCTGGAAACGATGTTGCGCGGGCTCCTGGCCAATTCGTATCAGATACCCGCCGACGGGCCGGCGCTCGGCGATCTCGCCAGGCTGTTGGCGACGAGCGTGCTTGCGATCCTCGGCATCCCGTTTCTTCTGCTGACGCTCGCCGCGCTTGCCGGCAGTGTCATTCAGCACCGCATCCTGTTCTCGGTCGAGCCGCTCATTCCGCACCTGGCGAAAATCTCGCCGGTGGCCGGCCTCGGCAGGCTGTTCTCCAAGCAAGCACTCGCCAATTTTGCCAAGGGCCTTGCCAAGCTCGCGCTGTTCGGCGCCGTCATCGCAGCGCTGCTTTGGCCGCAGCGGCATCGGCTTGGCGGGCTGGTGGAGGTGGATCCGGCGCTGATCCTGCCGTTCACCCGCTCGCTCGCAATGCAGATGCTGGGCACCGTCGTGGCAATCCTCGCCGTCGTCGCCGCGGCCGACTACCTGTTTCAGTACCGGCAATGGTACAACCGGCACAAAATGTCGGTGCGGGAGATGAAGGAAGAGTTCCGCCAGAGCGAAGGCGATCCCGCCATCAAGGGCAAGATCCGGCAGTTGCGCCTGGCGCGGGCGCGCAAGCGCATGATGGCCTCGGTGCCGAAGGCCTCCGTCGTCATCACCAATCCGACGCATTTTGCCGTGGCGCTGCAATATGAACGCGGCATGAGTGCACCGCTCTGCGTCGCCAAGGGCACCGATCTGATCGCCCGCAAGATCCGCGAAGTGGCGGAGGCCCATAACATTCCCGTGGTCGAGAACCCGCCATTGGCGCGGGCGCTCCATGGCACCGTCGAGATCGACCAGGAAATCCCGCAGGAGCACTACCGCGCGGTTGCCGAAATCATCGGCTACGTGATGCGGCTGCGCGGCGCGGTGGGCAGGCAATCGTGATATGGCGTGCTCAAATTGGGCGCGCCCAAATTGGGTACGCCTATGCAAAGCCTCTTGCGCGATTCAATGGCGCAGGGCACTGAAAGCGGGGCATGACAGAGCGGTCTATCACTGAGCAGGTCATGGCTTCGGGCGCCGCCACCACGCGTCCATCGATCGATCGTAGCGCCGGCGCGGCGCGCGGCGGCAGCGTCGCGCTCGTGCTGCTGGTTGCCATCCTGTTGGTCGGCGCCGCAACCGCCATCGTGCTGATCGGCGGCAGCAATGCCGAGCCCTATATCCTGGCCTTCCTGGCGGTGCTGGCAACCATCGGCGTGTTCTCGCTGTTCGCCTTTGCCTGCGGCATTCTCCGGCTTCCGGCAGCGGCGACCGGCAATTCCCTCATCAAAGCGGTCGTTGACGGCGCTTCGGACGGCATCGTGGCCACCGACGACGGCGGCCGCGTCGTCTATGCCAATGCCGCTTATTTCGATCTCATCGATGCGTCGGATGTCAACGACATGCGGCCTGTCGAGCGCGCCTTCATCGGCGATGCCGACGCGTCGGAAGCAATCTATCGGCTGCTGAAAGCAGCGCGGGATGGCAAGCGGCTCCAGGAAGAAGTGCGCATCGCCGGGATGAAAGGCCGCCCGGCGCGGTGGCTGCGCTTTAATATCCGGCCGCTTGGCAGCGGCCGACGCGAAGCGCGGCTGACGATTTGGTCGCTTTCCGACGTGACGCGCGAGCGTGACCGGCAGGAGAATGCTTTCCAGGTGCTGCAGCATTCGATCGACTATCTCGATCATGCGCCGGCGGGATTCTTCTCGGTCGATGATAAGGGCGACATTGTTTATCTCAATGCGACGCTCGCCAACTGGCTCGACCAGGATCTGGCGCAGGTCGGCTCCGGCGGGCTCAAGCTCGCCGACCTCGTTGCCGGCGATGGCGCGGCGCTCTTGACCACGCTGCGGGCGGCCCCGGGCGAGGTCAAGACCGAGGTGCTCGACCTCGATCTGCGCACGCGGGGCGGGCGCACGCTGCCGGTTCGCGTCTACCACAAGCTCGCTTTTGGCGCCGACGGCGCCCCCGGCGCCTCGCGCACGCTGGTGCTCAATCGCGCCCGCAATGACGGCACCGATCCGCAGCGCGCCGCAGAAATCCGGTTCATGCGATTTTTCCACCACACGCCGATGGCGATCGCCACCATCGACAAGCACGGCGGCGTGGTGCGAACCAATCCACTCTTTGCGCGGCTGTTCCACGGCGCGCGCCGCGGCGAGGGTGAGGATCGTTCTATCCTCGTCGTCGTTGCCGATCGCGATCGCGAAGCGCTGCAATCAGCCATCCAGCAGGCGGCGCTTGGCAAAGGCGATATCGCGCCGGTCGATGCCATGCTCGCCGGCGACGGCGAGCGCTCCGGGCGCTTCTATGTCGTCGCGGTCGAGGAGGAAGAACGCGATCAGGAAGCGGCCATCGTCTATGCGCTCGAGACCACAGCGCAGCGCGAGCTGGAAAATAAAGTCACCCAGCAACAGAAGATGGAGCTCGTCGGCCAGCTCGCCGGCGGCATCGCGCACGACTTCAACAACGTGCTCTCCGCCATCATGATGGCGACCGACTTTCTGCTCAACGCCCATAAGCCGACCGATCCTTCGTTCGCCGACATCATGCAGATCAAGCAGAACGCCAACCGGGCGGCGAGCCTGGTGCGGCATCTGCTCGCCTTCTCGCGCAAGCAGACATTGCGCCCGCAGGTGCTCGATCTCGGCGAGGTGTTGAGCGACCTCACCATGCTGTTGCGCCGGCTGATCGGCGAAAAGGTCACGCTCAACGTGGTGCATGGACGCGAGCTATGGCCGGTCAAGGCCGATATCTCGCAACTCGAGCAGGTGATCGTGAATCTCGCGGTCAACGCCCGCGATGCCATGCCTGACGGCGGCAAGCTGCAAGTGCGCACCAACAATGTCACGGCAAAGGAGTGCGAGCGTTTCTACGCCAAGGGCATGCCGGACGCCGATTACGTATTGGTCGAGGTTAGCGATACCGGCACCGGCATTCCCGGCAAGATTGTCAGCAAGATCTTCGAGCCGTTCTTCTCGACCAAGGAAGTCGGCAAAGGCACCGGGCTCGGTCTCTCCACGGTCTACGGCATCATCAAGCAAACCGGCGGCTTTGTGTATGTCGACTCCGCGGAAGGCAAGGGCGCGACGTTCCGTATTTTCCTGCCGCGGCACATCGCGACCGCTCAGGAGATCGCAGCGGACCGCGCAAGCGAGCCGGAAGCGCCGGCGATCTCCGGCGTGCTCGCGGGGGGCGATCACGGCAAGCGTCCGGTCAGCGTCGATCTGACCGGCGAGGGCACGATCCTGCTCGTCGAGGACGAGGAGGGTCTGCGCCAGCTCAATGCGCGCGGGCTCACCTCGCGCGGCTATACCGTGCTCGAGGCGGGAAACGGCGTCGAGGCCATCGAAGTGCTGGAAAAATCCGACGGGCAGATCGATCTCGTGGTCTCCGACGTGGTCATGCCGGAGATGGACGGGCCGACGCTGATGCGGGAACTTCGCAGCCGCAATCCGGGCCTGAAGATCATCTTCGTGTCCGGCTATGCCGAAGACGCGTTCCAAAAGCATCTTCCGGCGGACGGCAAATACGCCTTCCTGGCAAAGCCGTTCACGCTCAAACAGCTCGTCAACGCCGTGAAAGAGACGATGGCGGCGTAAGGCAGCGCGGCCGCGTGCCGTTTCACACCTGGCTGGCCGTTGATAGGCGAATGCCTGCGGCATGCGCGCGTGCGACGCTTTGCGACAGGCCTTCGGACTCGATCTTCGGCGTAGATAAAAGCGCTCGCACGAGCGGAGTCGGAGATGGCTCCGTATCGCGACTGCAAAGAGGCGTGCCGTTGTGGATGGTTTTACCGGAACCCAGTTTGTCGGAACCCAGATAGCCCCACTGTTACTGGCGCGGTGGCTGCGGTCGCTCGCCACGCTTGCCGCGCTCACGCTTGGACTATTGCTCTGGGCCGATGACGCGGATGCACGCTTCGAGGAAGGTCTAAGTTTCGCCGGCGGGACTGCGGGTGCATTCTCGTCCTCGTCGCTATCCGCCGCTTCGATTGCCGCCGACAATCTTGCCGCGCTCGATGGCTGGCTGCTGCCGTCTGTCGCACAGCCGACATATCCTGGCGGTTCGCTCGGCGGATTGTTCAATCGCCCGGGCCTGATCGGCGGCTTTGCCGCGGGCTTCCTCGGGGCAGGCCTCCTCGGTCTGTTGTTCGGTCACGGCGTGGTCGGCGAGCTGGGCAGCGTGGCCTCCGTCCTCGGCCTCGCTTTCCAGCTCGCTTTGATCGTCATGCTGGCGCGGCTGATTTGGACCTGGTGGAACATCGACCATGCGGATGCTCGGGCCGGCCTGTCGCCGCGGCAACTGGCCGACGCCTATGGCCGCCCGCGCCACGAGGTGGTGCCCGACCTAGAGACGGGCCACGATTTCGGCGAGACTGCAGACGACGGGCTCGGTCATCCGAAATAATCGCGCCGCATCGCTCTTGCCTTATTGCGGCGATGGTCCGTCGTGGCAAACGTGCGGCGCCGACGGGTTGTGCAGCCAATTCGGCGCGTCGCATTTGGAGCAGGCGCCGAGAACGAGCCCCAGGCCGGCGATAAGACCAAGGACAACGAGAGAGCGCGCAAGGCGATAAGCTGCGCGTCCTGCTGCCTTACGAGATGCAATCTCCGGCATTGTCCCGTTCCCCATAGCCCTCATCTTACTGCGCTTGGGCGCCGGCCGCGAGCGAGCCGCGGTGAAGGGCATGATTGCCAGAGTATCGCGGCGGAATTTCCACTATCTTACCGCCTATCGACCGGCTCACCCCCACCTTTCCTCCCCCGCGTGCGGGGGAGGAAAGGTGGGGGCACCGGTCGCAATGGATAGGGAGACAAGGACTATGGACATTCTTCCCGGAGGCTCGCGGCCGTCGCGCCGTGGCCCTGCAGAATCTTTCACCGGCACTGTCTGGCAGGACCCGATCATCGAGGCGCCGGCACCGGCGCGCGTGCGTTCGGGCATGGTGCGTTTCGAGCCCGGCGCGCGCACCCATTGGCACACCCATCCGCTCGGCCAGACCCTTGCCGTTATGTCCGGGTTCGGCCGGGTGCAGACCTGGGGCGGCAAGGTGCGCGAAATCCGTCCCGGTGACGTGGTCTGGATTCCGCCCGGCGAAAAGCACTGGCACGGCGCCGGCCTGAATACCGTCATGGTCCACGTCGCCATGCAGGAAGCGCTCGATGGCAAACATGTCGAGTGGCTGGAGCCGGTGACCGACGAGCAATACAAGGCGGCGGGTTAGGGCCGCTCACCGATGCGCTACGAATTGTATTACTGGCCCACCATCCAGGGCCGCGGCGAGTTCGTCCGGCTGGCGCTCGAGGAAGCCGGCGCCGATTACGTCGACGTGGCACGCCGGCCGGGCAAGCGCGGCGTGCCGGCGATGATGAAGCTTATCGACGGCAAGGGCACAGCCCATCCGCCCTACGCGCCGCCCTTTCTCAAAGCCGGCAAACTCATCGTCGCGCAGACCGCGGAGATTCTGTTCTATCTCGGTCCGCGCTTGAATCTTGCGCCGCACGACGAGGCTGGACGGCTGTGGGCGCATCAATTGCAGCTCACCATCTCCGATCTCGTCGTGCGCATCCACGACACCCATCATCCGGTATCTGGCTGGCTGTATTTCGAGGAGCAAAGGCCGGCGGCACGGCGGCGTGCCCAGGATTTCTGGCGCTATCAGGTGCCGAAAATGCTCGGCTATTTCGAGCGCGTGCTGAAGCAGAACGGCGGCAAGTATAGTGTCGGCGGACGGTTGAGTTACGTCGACCTTTCGCTGTTCCAGATCGTCGAGGGGCTGCGCTACGCTTTCCCGAAACGCATGAAGCGCTTCGAGAAGAAAATCCAAGGGCTCGTCGCGCTGCGTGACCGCGTGGCGAGGAAGCCGCGGATCAAGGCCTATCTCGCCTCGAAGCGTCGCATACCATTCAGCCAATGGGGCATCTACCGGTACTTCAAAGAGCTGGATGCCTGAGGTTTGCGCCATCGCGGCATCGGCAATGGCAATCTCGCGCCGCGCAGGCTAAGTAGGGGCGCGGAAACGCAAGGGGGCTCAGGGAATCATGTTGGGTCTGGCGGAAGCTTTCGATCTCACCAATGGAATTAACATCCTGCGCTTGATTTGCGGGCTGTTTTTCATCCCGCACATCGTTGGCAAGTTCACCGAGCCCGCGACGCTGAATTTCTTCAAGGCCGCCAAGTTCAATCCGCCGGCGATCTGGATGTACATTGCCGGCACGATCGAGACATTCCTGACGATCGGCTTGGTGTTTGCCATCTACACGCCCTATGTCGCCGTTCTCGCCGCCTTCCATCTGTTCGTCGCCGGCGCGGCGACCTACAAGGTGGGTAAGAAGTGGATCTGGGTGATCGGCGGTATCGAGTACTGCGCGTTCTGGATGCTATGCTGCATCGCCCTCGCCGTGTTGACGTGGCCTAAATAAGCGTGGCCCAAATAGGTGTGGCCCAAGTGAGAACGCAAAAGCAAAATCGAGGACGAAAAGGTCGCGGGAGTAGCAGATGATCAATGCCGCCATCGTTGGGCTCGGCTGGTGGGGCAAGACGCTCGTTGAATCGGCCGAAAACAGCGACGCGATCCGTTTCGTCGCCGGTGCGACACGCACCGTCACGGCGGAGATCGAGGCCTTTGCCAAAAAACACGGTTTTCGGCTGGAGCGGGATTACGACGCGCTGTTGGCCGATTCTAAGATCGATGCCGTCGTGCTTGCCACGCCGCATTCCATGCATGGCGCGCAGGTGGTCGCCGCGGCCGCGGCGAAAAAGCACATCTACTGCGAAAAGCCGTTCACGCTGACAAAACGCGAAGCGGAAAAAGCCGTCGCCGCTGTGACCAAGGCCGGCGTTACGCTGGCGCTCGGCTACAATCGCCGCATTCATCCCGAGATGACCAAGCTGCGCGAGATGGTCCGTTCCGGCGAACTCGGCACCATCCTGCATATCGAAGCGACGATGACGTTTCCCAATGTGCTGTTCATCAATCCCGGCCATTGGCGCGCCGATAAGCACGAGACGCCGTGCGGGGGGCTGATGCCGATGGGCGTGCATGCCGTCGACGGCATGATCGATCTGTGCGGACCGGTCGATCACGTATTTGCGCAAAGCTTCCGCCGCGCCGCCCAGATCGATGCCGACGACACCACCTCGATCCTGTTCCGCATGAAAGAGGGGATGTCCGGCTATCTCGGCACCATGACGACGACTGGCCCCGGTTTTTCGTTCCAGGTGTTCGGCTCCAAGGGCTGGCTGCGGCTCGAAGGCGTGACCCATGTAGCCGGCGCGTCGTCGGACGAACGCCGCACGCGCTTGTTCGGTACTTGCAAATTCCAACCGGTGAAGGGCGAGGCAAAAACCTGGCAGGCGGCGACGCTCGATATTTCTCGGGCGGCGCTCGAAGCCTTCGCCAAGGCGGCCGAGGGCGGACCCGCCTATCCGATCCCCTACGATCAGATGATCCAGGGCGTCGCCGTGACCGAGGCCATTGTGAGGTCGGCGGGCTCGGGCGCGGTGGAGCGCGTACAGTAATGTGAACCAACAAAGGTCACGTTCCCCGGATGCGGTGCAGCGCGAAGCGGTGTCCCGCTGATCCGGGGTCGTTACGAGTGGGGCGCTAGGGTGTTTTTGTGTGTGCTACGATGCCGGGTCTGCATCGCGCCACCTTGTGCTGCGCTGCGCCCGGGAAAAGCGTTCAAAGAAGATGGCGGCCTCGGCGTCGCGTAACTAAGAGAGAAGTAGGAAAACCAAACATGGATCTCGGCAACGGCCTCGGCCATCTGACCTATTCGACGCTCGTGCATCCCGCCGACAATTGGGAGCAATTGTACCATTCGCTTGTCACCTATCTGCCGAAGGTGAAAGCGCGCATCGGCGGCAACAAGCCGTTCGGCGTCTGCATCCGGCTGTCGGCGGACTCGGCGGCGACGCTCGTGGCAAGCTCAGCCGAGCGCGACAAGCTCAAGCGCTTTTTGAGCGGCAACGACATGTATATCTACACCGCCAACGCGTTCCCCTATGGCGCCTTCAAGGGCACCGTCGTGAAGGAGCAGGTCTACGAACCGGATTGGCGCTCGGAGGAACGCACCCGCTACACCATTAACGTCGCCGACGTGCTCGCCGATGTCTGCCCGGCCGGCATTGCCCCGTCGATTCAGAGCGCGCCGCTCGGCTTCAAGCCGCGAGTCACAGACGATGGCGTGGTCAAGAGCTACACCGATCATGTGCTCGGCGTCGTCGCGCATCTCATCGCGCTGGAAGATCGCACCGGGCGGACCGTTCAGCTTGCGCTTGAGCCCGAGCCTTACTGTTTCCTCGAGACCACGGACGAGACCATCGACTATTTCACCCATCACCTTTATTCCGGCGCCGCGGTCGAAAAGCTCGCCAAACTCGCGCACGTTCCGATCGCGGAGGCGAACGAGGCGCTACGCCGTCATCTCGGCATTGTGTACGACATCTGCCATCAGGCGGTGGAATACGAAAATATCGGTGAATCGCTGCAAAAGCTGGTCGACGCCGGCATTCCGATCTTCAAGCTGCAGGAGGCCGCCGCGTTGCACATTCCGGAAGTGACGCAGCCTGTCGTCGATACGCTCAAACGCTACGCCAAGACGATCTATCTCACGCAGACGATCCAGAAGATGGACGGCAAGCTCACCAAGTTCCTCAATGTCGACGATGCGATTGCGGCTTTCGAGAAGAATCCGGGCCCGCGGGAATGGCGGACTCACATTCACGTGCCGGTTTTCCTCGACGATCTCGGCCAATTCCGCACCACGCGCTTTGCCATTGAAGACGCGTTGCGCTTCCACAAGCAGAAGCCGCTGTCGCACCATCTCGAGGTCGAGACCTACACTTGGGACATGCTGCCCGACAGCCTCAAAAGCGGAGACATCGTCGACTATATCTGCCGCGAGCTCGAATGGGTGCGCGGGCAACTCGTCTGACATCGACGTAGCCAGATTTTGACGTTCAACGGAGACTTGCCATGAAGGTCGGATTCATCGGGCTCGGCCGCATGGGCCACGCCATGGCGTGCCGCCTGATCGACGGCAAGCACGACGTCGGCGTCTACAATCGCACCGCAGAGAAGCTCAAGCCGCTGACCGATCTCGGCGCCAAGCGCGCGGAGTCGATCAAGGCCGCGGCGAACTACGGCGAAGCGGTCTTCACCATGCTGGCGGACGACGCGGCGGTGCTGGAGGTCGTCGGCCAAAGCGGCGGGCTGTTGGAGTCGCTGCCCAGGGACGGCATTCACATCTGCGCCGGCACGCACAGCGTCGCCTGCATGAAAAAACTCAAAGAGTTGCATGGCGGTGCCGGGCAAATCCTCATCGCGACGCCGATGCTCGGGCGCCCCGAAGTCGTCACCTCCGGCCAAGCCGGAATGGTGGTCGGCGGCGCGAAGCAGACCCTCGACCGCTGCCGGCCGCTGTTCGAAGCGATCGCGCGGCGCACATTCGAGGCCGGCGGCGATCCGATCGCGGCCGCCGCGATCAAGATCGCCAACAATTTCGTGCTCGGCTGCGCCATCGAGGCGATGGGCGAGGGCTTTGCATTGACGCGCAAATACGACGTCGCGCCCGATGTTTTTCTGGACGTGATGACCGACGGCCTGTTTGCCTGCTCGGCTTACAAGATCTACGGCAAGATCATCGCCGAGGAGCGCTATCAACCGGCCGGCCAGCGCGCCATTTTGGGCTTGAAGGACGCCAATTTCGCCCTTGAGGCTGGCGGTGCGGTCGGCGTGCCGCTGCCGAGCGGCAATGTCTGGCGCGATCGGCTGGTCGGCGCGGTCGCCCACGGCGAAGCCGAGCACGATTGGGCAGTCATGGCAAAGGATCAGGCGCGCGCGAGCGGGCTCAGCTGACGGCTTCTTTCACACGATCGAGCGCCTCTTTCATCATCTTCGCGCTCTTCTTCAGGCCGTCGTCCTCTTCGTCGGACAATTCCGGCTGCAACACTTCGATGACGCCGCCGCGGCCGACGACGCTCGGCAGCGACAGCGTCACGCCAAACTCTTTTTGCAAGCTGCCGATCGGAATCGCCGCGCGTTCATCGCGTAAAATCATCTCCGCGATGCGCACCGAGACAATGCCGATGCCGTATTGGCTGGCGTCGTGACCTTCGATGATGGTGATGTTGGCATATTTGACGTCCTTCTCGACCTTTTCGCGTAAATCCTTGAGCGCCTCGCCGCGCTTTTTCAGAAGCGCCTCAACCGGCACGCCGCCGATGCGCGCGGACGACCAGAGAAATACCGCGGAGGTGCCGTGGTCGCCGATCACCTGCGCCTCGACATCGCGCGGATCGACATTGAAATACTTTCCGAGATGGACCCGAAAACGCATGCTGTCGAGGAACGTGCCGGCGCTGAGCACGCGCGCTTCGACGCGCGCCCGCCGGGCGGTATCGCGGGCGATGTCGGCGAGCGGGTCCGGCGGATCGGTCACGATCAACAGCACCGCCTGAGGCGCGGCGCGTACGATGCGTGGGATAATGTCGCGGTAGATCGCGGCGTTCTTGTCGAGCAGCCGCAGCCGGCCCTGCGGGTCGTTGCGATCGGTAGCGCCGCCGGATTTTTCGTTGACGCCCGAGGTGATTATGACAACGCCGGAGCCTTCGAGCGCCTCGTAATCGCCGTCCGCAATCTCGACTTTGGGCCCGAGCGGCGTTCCGTAGCGGATATCGGTGGCGACGGCTTCCGCGGTCTTACGGGTGCGGTTCACCAGCACGATTTCGCGGGCGCTCCCGCGGTTGACGGTCGCCATGGCGCAGGCGCAGCCGACAGTTCCGGTTCCGATAATGCCGATCTTCATGCTGCCTCAACCCGCGCGACGGGTAGCTGTTCCGTTGCGTCTTTCTGTTGCGCGCGGCAGCAGGGGGCCTATGCTGGAGCCCAATAAACATTCCTGGGAGGGAATCATGGCTGCGACGCCGATCGAACAATCGACGATGCACAAAGTCTATTGGCGACTCCTGCCGCTGTCTATCCTGACTTATTTTCTCTGTTACCTCGACCGCATCAATGTCGGTTTCGCGGCGCTGACCATGAACAAGGATTTGGGTCTCGACGCCGCCACCTACGGCATGGCGGCCGGCGCCTTCTTCTGGGGCTATTTTCTGCTCGAAGTGCCGAGCAACATCATGCTGGAGAAAGTCGGCGCGCGGCTATGGATCGCCCGCATCATGGTGAGCTGGGGGCTGCTTTCGGGCGCCACCGCGTTTTGCACCGGCCCGTGGAGTTTCCTTATCATGCGTTTCTTGCTGGGCCTCGCCGAGGCCGGGCTGTTTCCCGGCATGATCCTGTTTTTCACCTATTGGTTCCCGGATCGGCATCGCGCCCGCATCGTGTCGGGGTTCATGGTGGCGCTGCCGCTTGCGGTGGCGGCCGGCTCGCCGATTTCGACCAGTATCCTTGAGCTCAACGGCGTTTGGGGCCTCGCCGGCTGGAAGTGGATGTTTATTGCCGAGGGAGTGCCCACGGTGCTCGTCGGCTTCTTCATCCTGTTCTTCGTCACCGACCGTCCGAGCCTTGCGCACTGGCTCGGCGACGCGGAGCGAGACTGGCTCATCACCACGCTGGAAACCGAGCGGAGCCTTGTTGAAGCCAAGCGCAAAGTCAGCTTTTGGCAATCGTTCTGGGATCCGAAGGTTCTGCTGCTGACTTTGAACTATTTCGGCATCGTCGGCGCGAGTCTCGGCATGCTTCTGTTCCTGCCGCAGATCGTCAAGCAGCTCGGACTGAGCAATATGCAGGTCGGCTGGGTCAGCATGATTCCCTATCTGTGCGGCGCGGCGGCGATGATCGTGTGGGGCTGGTACTCCGACCGCACCGGCGAGCGGCGCTGGAATCTGTTCTGGGCCTGCATTGCCGCCACGATCGGCCTGATCATCGCGGGCGAAACTGTCGGCACGGTCTGGGCGCTGGTCGGCATGTCGATCGCCGCCATCGGCTTCTATGGTTCGAAAGGGCCGTTCTGGACGATGCCCTCGATGATCCTCACCGGCACCGCGGCGGCGTCCGGCATTGCCTGGATCAACGCCATCGGCAATCTCGGCGGCTTCTTCGGACCGTCGGCGGTGGGCTGGGCCAAGGAGTACACCGGAAGCTTCTCCGGTGGGCTTTACGCGCTTGCCGGTTTTTCGCTGATGTCGGCGATCGTTTCGGCCCTGTGGTTGCGCATCCCGAATCCGGCGGCGCGGGACGAAATGGCAAGCGTGCCGGCGGAGTAAATGATTGCATTTCCCGGATGCGGTGCAGCACGAAGTGTTGCGCCGCTGATCCGGGATCGTTCCAGGCTACGAGCGTTCTGCGATTCCGGTTCTGCAACGCACCACCATAGTGCGCGCAAGACGCGCGTAAACGCGTTTATGGCGCAGCGCTGCGCCCGGGATACGGCAGCAATGAAGCGCAATAGTTACCCGAGCGCGGCGGCGCCGGCGTGCGCGATCAGTTCGTCCTCGTGCGATTGCACGCCCGAGACCCCGACGGCGCCGACGCAGTCGTTTTCGTGCATTAGCGGTATGCCGCCCTGGATGAGAATGCCGGCCGGAAAGCCGGTAAAGGCCGGCCGCTCCTTGACGCGGTCCTCGAAAAATTTGCTCGGCCGTTTGGTCATGGCCGAGGTGCGGGCCTTGCCCATGGAGACTTCGGCGGAAATCACCGGCGCGCCGTCCATGCGCTGAAATCCAAGCAAGAAGCCGCCGTCGTCGACGACCGAGATTGACACCGCCCATTTGTTCTTGACCGCATCGGCCTCACAGGCGGCCAGTATTTTCTTCACGTCGGTCAAAGTCAGAGCGTGCTTGGTGCGCATGATGTTTCCTGAAGTGAGGGAAGATGGCGGGATTGACGGCGTCAGCGCAGCGAAAAGCGGATCGGGACGGTGAGATCGAGCTTGGCATCCGGCATGTCCGCCGGAAAGGACGGCAATGGCTGGGCGCGCTCGATCATCGACATCACTTCGGCGTCGAGCTGGGGATGGCCGGAACCGCGCACGATCTGGTGCGCCAGCACGTGGCCGGTGCGGTCGACGGTGAAGCTTAGCAGCACGACGCCTTCCTCGCCGCGCGATTGCGCGTCGCTTGGGTAGCGTTTGAATTGCTCGAGGTGCTTGACCAGGCTCGTTTCCCACGATGCAGCCACGCGTGCCGCACCGCCTTTGGTGCGCACCGGCATGGCCGGCGTCGGGGGTTGCTGGACCTGTTGCTGCGGTTGTACTTCCGGCGCCGCGACGACGGCCTGTGGGGTATCGGGCGGCGGCTGCTCGATCTGCTTCTGTTGCTCGTCAGGCACCGGCGCGACTTCGGGCTGATCGACGGTATCGTCGCTCGGCGAGAGCTCGACAGTCACGGGTGACGCGTCGTCGCCGATTTCGTTCGGGCTCTGAATGTAGACATAGGCTGCGATGACCGCGACATGGATGGCGACGACGACCACAGCCGCAATGGCCCAGCGCCGCAGATCCCGCGGGTCTTCGTCCTCGATCCAGGACAACGCAAACGCGGTCATTTCGCTTCCCGCGACTCCATGCCGACCAGGGCGACTTTCAGATAACCCGCGTCGCGCAGGTCGTTCATCAATTCCATGACGGAGCCATAGGGCACCACCTTGTCGCCGCGCATGAAGATGCGCTCATCCTTGTCGCCGCCCGTCGCGGCTGCGAGGACTGCCGGCAGCGCATCGCGCGCCACCGGATTGTCGCCGATCGCAAGGCTGCCGTCGGCCTTGAGCGTGAGGTAGACCGGCTTCGGCGGCCGCTGCTGCTGCGGCGCGGTGGAGGAGGGCAGATCGACCGCCACGTCGACGGTCGCAAGCGGCGCCGCCACCATGAAGATGATGAGCAGAACCAGCATCACGTCGATGAACGGCGTGACATTGATGTCGTGAACTTCGGTAAGCTCGTCGGTGCCGTGATCGAGACGAATGGCCATTTGGCTTCTTCTTGGGTTATTCGGCGGCTTGCGTCAGCGGCAGCTTGGCGCGGTCGAGATCGCGGCTGACGAGCCGCATCACCTGCGCCGAGGCGTCGCCGAGATAGGCGCGGTAATGCGCGGTCTGGCGCGCCAGGACGTTATAGATCATCACCGCGGGGATGGCGGCGACCAGGCCGAAGGCGGTCGCCAGCAAGGCTTGAGCGATGCCGGGCGCCACCACCGCGAGATTGGTAGTGTGGGCGTTCGAAATGCCGATGAAGCTGTTCATGATGCCCCACACCGTGCCGAACAGTCCGACGAACGGCGCCGTCGAGCCGATGGTGGCAAGCACGCCGGTGCCGCGCGAGACTTTCCGGCTCACCGCCATCTCGATGCGCTCAAGCTGCAGCGCGATGCGCTCCTTCAAGCCTTCGGCGCGCAGACTGGCGGACAGCCGGATTTCCTGGCCGGCGGACTGCACCAGTTGTGCGACCGGAGTCATGGCGTCGCGCAATTGCTCGTGCGCATGCGCGAAAGTCGCCGCGCCGTTGAGGATGCGCAGGTCGTGGCGCACTTCGCTGCGTGCTGTACGCAATTCGAGCGTCTTGGCGAGCCACACCGTCCAGGTCACGAGCGAGGCGAAGGCGAGCCCGATGATGACCCCCTTCACGATGATGTCGGCGTTCTCGAACATGCCCCAGGGCGAGAGATCCTCCGGCAGGTCCGCGCTCGAGACCATGTGCTGGCCCGGCGACGGTTCGCCTGCGGCCGGCGCCGCAGCGCTCGGCGGCGGGGGGACGGCTAGGGGCGGAGCCACCGAAGCCGGAGCGCTTGATATTGCCGGAGCCGCGGCGGGCGGTGCGGCGGGTGTAGCGGGTGCGGCAACCGGAGCAGCGGAGGCGGGTGCCGGCGCGCTCTGCGCTCGGGCTGACGGCGCGAATGGCATCGCGATGAGGAAGAACGCCGCGACAGCCGCGAGGGCGGGCAAACGTCTTTGCTGCATTTGATATTTCACAATCTCGCGTCCCATTCTCGCTGGCGCTGCGCCGCCCGTCGCAGGCAGATCTTTGGCAGGCACGTCATTTCAAGGTGTCGGGGAAAGATGACGTTATAATGTAACATTGCGCCAGGCGGCGCTCCAATCAAAAGTCCCGTGAGGATGCACTGTCTTTCATTGGAATAATGAAAAACTACAGTGCTTTCAGCATCTTGCGATGCCGCGGCCGGCGCGGTCAAGCGCTTCCTGCCAGCGCCACCGGATTGCAATTTCGAGTCTTGTCCCAAGACTGCAGGCCGCCCCGCCTTCGCGCAGCGGGTCGCATATTATTATGTCACCATCCGGGCGGTCTTCGCTGATCGCGGCTTAATGGCCGGCGCGCATGCGGGCGAGCAGATCGGCCGTCGGATAGGAATCCGCGGGCAGGCCGTATTTCAGCTGCACCGCCTTGACCGCCTGTCGCGTCTTGAGCCCGGAAAAGCCGTCGACGGCGCCGACGTCGTAGCCGGCACGCGTCAGCATCGCCTGCATGGCCTTGACGTCGTTGAAGGCGAGCGCCGGCGGCGGATTGCCGCGGTGAAGTAGCGGCGCGCCGGCGATGCGGGTGGCGAGATAAGCCGCCGTGGTCGAATAGACCAGCGAATTGTTCCACTGCAGATAGATCTGGAAATTCTGGTAGACGAGAAAAGCCGGGCCGCGCCGCCCCATCGGCAACAATAGCGAAGCAGGCAGATCGTCCGCCGGCAGCGACCGTCCGTCGGCGAGCGTGACGCCGAACGACGCCCATTTCGCGCGCGGCAGCTGAATATCGAGATCGGCTTGGTCCCAAGGCATCGATGCCGGCACGCGCACTTCGGTGAGCCACGGCTCGCCGCGCTTCCAGCCGAGCCCGACCAGATAATGCGCCGTCGAAGCGAGCACGTCAGGCACGCTGCGCAAAAGATTGCGCTTGCCGTCGCCGTCATAGTCGACGGCGTATTGGTAGTATTCCGACGGCATCATCTGGGTCTGGCCGAGCTCGCCGGCCCATGAGCCGATCATCTCCTCGGGGCGTAAATCGCCGCGCTCGATCAGGCGCAGCCCATCGAGCAATTGCGCGCGAAAGCGATCGGCGCGCCGGCAATCGTAGGCCAGCGAGGCGATCGAGCTGAGCGAACGGTAATTGCCCATATTGGCGCCGAAATCGCTTTCCAGCGCCCAGAACGCGACGATCACCGGGGCCGGCACGCCATAGTCCCGATCGATGCGCGCAAAGACCGGCGCGTAGGTTTTGATCTTCGCCGCGCCGGTCTGGATGCGATAGGCGGCGGCCATGCGATCGGAGAATTCCAGAAACGTCTGCGTGAAGACGCGCTGGCCGTGATCGATATTCACGATGCGCTGGTCGTAGGTGAGATACGGCGCCGCGGCGGCGATGGTTTGCTGCGAGACGCCTTGCGCGACGGCCTCGCGCTCGAAGTCGGCGAGCCATTTGTCATACGGCCCGCCGGTGCGGCACGGCGCGGCTTGCGCAGCGCCGGCGACGATCGCGCTCGCCAGCAGCAGTGTTACGGATAGGGTCGGATTGAGCATCTGCATCCTCTATCCGTCATCCCGAGGTGGCCGCGAAGCGGCCCTCGAAGGATGCACGGCCCGAGCGCCTCGGCCGTCACCCTTCGAGGCTCGCTTCGCTCGCACCTCAGGGTGACGGTGAATGTGAGTTTAAATACCAATCCAAGATTTTCTCGCCGGTCCAATACAGCACGCCGTCGAATTTGCGCGTATAGTCGTAGATCGCTTCGAGATATTTGATCCGATGCGGCTGGCCGCTCAGGTAGGGATGGATAGCGAGCGCCAATATTTTTGCGCGTTTTTCGCCCTCGGCGTAGAGCCGGTCGAACTGATCGATGGTGCGCTTGAAAAGATAGTCGGCTTCGTGGTGCTGCACCGCCATCATCGGAATGTCGTTAAGCTCCATCGTGTAAGGCAGGGTCACCAGCGGACCGTTCACGGTGCGGATTGTTGTCGGCTCGTCGTCGTAGACCCAGTCGCCGATATATTTGATGCCGGCCGCCGTAAGCAGGTCCGGCGTTTCCAGCGTCTGCGTCAGGCCGGGGCCGAGCCAGCCGACCGGCCGCTTGCCGCAACAGCGCGTCAGCACATCGAGCGAACGCGCGATCATCGCTTTCTGGTCGGGTTCTTTATGGATGGGTCCCTGCTGATAGGAATGGCCCATGAATTCCCAGCCGTCGCTCTTCGCCTCTTGCGCGACACGCGCGTAATCCTCGCAGACCCGCGCATTGATCGCGAGCGTCGGCCGGATTTTCAGGCGCTTGAACAAATCGAAGAACCGCCACACGCCGACCCGCATGCCGTATTCATGCCAGCTCCAGTTCGGCACATCCGGAAGCATCGTCTCTCCCGTCGGTGGGCTGAGCACTTGCCGCGCCATCGGCTTGCCGATGTCCCAGACTTCGAGATTAACGATGGTCCAGAACACGACGCGGGCGCCGTGCGGAAGTTTGAGCGGCGGCCGGTCGACGATCGCGGAAAAATTGGAGCGCTCGCGCGGCAGCATCGGTTTTGCCGCGACGCCTTTTTTCCCGGTCCTTTTCTTCATCGTCCCCTCGGTCGCCGGTGGCCCCAAATGCCGACGCGGCAGCCGGCAACCCAGGTCAAAGTACCAAGTCAAAGTACATGTCAAAGTACACGTGAAATCATACGTGGCAGGCGTACCTGCGGCAACTTGGCTGCGATTCCGACGGCCCTGTACGGCTCGATCACATCCGCGTTAGGAGGGGTCGAATCACGTTGCAGTCCGCGGCGGATCGATCATCTATGGAACCAAGATGCCGGGGACTAATTATCTTCGCAGTCATTGAAATTCTGCTGATAATCCCGCCTTTTGCGGACTTTTAGCAATGCCACGCTCCGTTGCTTCCAATCGCGTTCGGCTCACCGATCAAGCCCCGGAGGTCGTCGTGGCCGAACGGCCGTCCGGTGACCTGCGGGCGCATTGGCTCAAGGCCTTTCGCGCGGTGCGTGCCGAAACCGAACGCCGCGCGGCGCTGCTTTCACCCGAGGATCAGGTCGTCCAGTCGATGCCTGACGCGAGCCCGACCAAGTGGCATCGCGCGCACGTGACATGGTTCTTCGAGCAATTTTTGCTGCGGCCTTATGCCAAGAACTATCGGCCGTTCGATGAGCGGTTTGCCTATCTGTACAACTCCTATTACGTGTCGGCCGGGCCGCGAGCGGCGCGCCCACAGCGCGGCCTGATCACGCGTCCGACCGCAGCCGAAGTCGTCGGTTATCGCGCCCATGTCGACGATGCGGTCGCGGAGCTGATCCAAAGCGCAAAGGATTTTGGCCCGCTGATTCCGATCATCGAGATCGGACTGCAGCACGAGCAACAGCACCAGGAATTGCTGCTCACCGATATTCTGCACGCCTTCTCGTTCAACGAGACACATCCGGCCTACGATCCCGATTGGCAATGGCCGCAGCCGTCAAACGAGCGTCCCGCGGCGGGCGCCACGCTCGCCGGCATTCATATGATCGGGCACAATGGCGATGGCTTCTGCTTCGATAACGAGCAGCCGGCGCATCAAGTCGTGCTGCGGCCGGTGCGGCTCGCGCCGTCGCTGGTGACTAACGCGCAGTGGCTTGAATTCATGGCCGACGGCGGTTACACGACGCCGACCTTGTGGCTGTCGGATGGTTGGACGACGGTCGAGGCGCAAGCGTGGAACGCGCCGGGCTATTGGCGCAAGGCCGACGGTGCATGGTTCGCGATGACGCTCGGCGGCTTGCGCCGCGTCGAGCCCACGCAGCCGGTTTGCCACGTCAGCTATTACGAAGCCGATGCGTTCGCGCGCTGGTCCGGTAAAGACCTGCCGACCGAAGGCGAGTGGGAGGTCGCGGCGAAGAGCGGCGTACTCGGCGATGCTTTCGGCATCGTCTGGCAATGGACGCGCGGCGCCTATATGCCCTATCCCGGATACAAGGCAGCGCCCGGCGCGCTCGGCGAGTACAACGGCAAGTTCATGGTCAATCAAATGGTATTGCGCGGTTCGTCGCTGGCGACGCCGGATGGGCACTCGCGGCCGACCTATCGCAATTTCTTTTATCCGGCGGCCCGCTGGCAATTCACCGGCTTGCGGCTCGCGGAATACGAACACTGAGCAGCAGCATGGCACCAGCATTGCAAACCGCGCTACGCGCGGCTTCCCCTATCGAAACTGCGGATTCATTCGCCACCGATGTCCTCGCCGGGCTGACGGCCAAGCCAAAACGGCTCTCGCCGAAGTATTTCTACGATGCAACCGGCTCCGCGCTGTTCGAGCGCATCACCGAATTGCCGGAATATTATCCGACACGCTGCGAGCTTGCGATTTTGCGCGACAAAGCGCCGGCCATTGCTTCATTGTTTCCACCCAGTTGCGCCTTGATCGAGTTCGGCAGCGGATCGAGCAAAAAGGCGCGCATTCTGCTCGGCGCCGCGGCGACGGTGGAAGCCTACGTTCCGGTCGACATTTCCGGCGACTTCTTGCAACAGGACGCTGCCCTGCTGCGGCGCGATTTCCCGCACCTTGGGGTGCATCCGATTGTCGCCGATTTCACGCAACCCTTCGAAATCCCGGCTTTGATCGCGGCCCTGCCGCGGGTCGGATTCTTTCCGGGATCGACCATCGGCAATTTCGAGCCGCACGAGGCGGCAAAATTTCTGCGCCATGCCGGCGCCATGCTCGGCAGTGGCGCCGTGCTCATCATCGGCGTCGATCTGGTCAAGGACGCGTCGATTCTATGTCCCGCCTATAACGATGCCGAGGGCGTGACGGCGAAATTCAATCTCAATCTCCTGGCGCGCATCAATCGCGAGCTTGGCGCCAATTTCGACCTGGCAACGTTCGAGCATCACGCCTGTTACAATCGCGAGCAAAATCGGATCGAGATGTATCTCGCCAGCACCAAGCGCCAGAAAGTCCGCGTCGGCGGCAAGGCGATCAATTTCCGCGCCGGCGAGACGCTCCATACCGAGAACAGCTACAAATATACGGTTGGCTCGTTCGAGGCGCTGGCGCAAGGCAGTGGCTGGTCGCCGCTCCAGGTCTGGGCCGACGGCCTGTTCAGCGTGCATGCGGTCAGGAATCAGGGATCAGGAACCAGAAATCAGGATTCGGATTCGGTTTCGGGGTAAATTAGGCGACCATCCCCTCACGCGTGATCTGATTCCTGATTCTTAATCCCTGGTCCCTGACATGCCCATCTGCGAAGCCGACCCCTGGCGTTTGCAATATTTCACGCATGTAAAGACTGACGCCAATATTCCGACCGAAGACAGCGATGCCTGGCAATGGTATCCGGCACACCGCTTGGTCTATGACAAGCTTGCCGTCGCGCGGAGCCAAAACCTTGATGCCGGACCGCACGGCACCCCGCCGCCGCGCTATCCGGTGTTCTCCAAGCCAATCGTCAATCTCAAAGGCATGGGCATCGGCAGCCGCGTGCTCACGTCATCGGCCGATTACGAGGCGCACTACGCGCCGGGCCATTTCTGGATGACGCTGCTTGAGGGTTGGCACGTCTCCTCGGATGTCGCTGTGGTCAATGGCGCGCCGCAGTGGTGGCGGCATGTGACCGGCAAGCCCGCGGGCGAGGGCACGTTCGATTACTGGATCGTGCACGCCGAGCCGGACCCCGGCCTAGAGACGCGTTGCGGCGCCTGGGTGCAAAAGCATCTGGCGGGTTATACCGGCATGCTCAATCTCGAAACCATCGGCGGAACGATCATCGAGGCGCACCTGCGTTTCGCCGATCAATGGCCCGATCTCTACGGTCCGGGCTGGGTCGATGCGGTGGTCGGCCTCTATGAAAGTCACGCGTGGGAGTTTGCGGATGACGACCGCAGCGAAGGCTATAGCGTCGTGCTGTTCGGGCCGAACGGCCGCCGCTACCGCCATCCGCCGCAGGCGCTGGTCGATGAAGTCAAACGCATGCCTGGTATCACCAGCGTGCAAATCACCTTCCACGAAGACCGCGCACCGGAGCAGCATGCCATGCCGCCCGGCGGCTTTCGCTTGGCCATCGTCAACGGTTTCGATCTGCGCGCGGCATCGGCCGCGCGCGAGCGGCTGAGGGAATGGTTCGACCTGTAGCCCGGGTTGAGCAAAGCGAAATCCGGGTTGGCCGAACCCAGCCTCTCGATCGTTCCCGGATTTCGCGTTGCTCAATCCAGGCTACGCATTATAGTCCCGGCCCGAGATCAAACCAATCTCATCAAAGCTAGGAAGTAACTCATGAAAATCGTTGCGTTCGAAGGGCAGGGAGGCCCGCACCTTGGCGTTGTCGAGGGTGATCAGGTGGTCGATCTGCAGGCCGCCGACAGCAAGGCGCCCGCCGATCTCGGCGAGTGGCTGCGGAAGAATAACGGCGACACCAAACCGCTCGCGGATACCGCCAAGCGTGCTCCGGCAAGCGCGCGGATACCGCTTGCGGGGCTGACATACGCATTGCCGGTCGCCCGGCCGGGAAAAATCATCTGCCTTGGGCTCAATTATCTCGACCACGTCAAGGAAGGCTCGCAGCGCGACAATATTCCGAAATTCCCGACGATCTTTTATCGCAGCCTTACCTCGATGGTGCCGCACGGCCAGCCGATCATCCGGCCGCAAGTCTCCGAGACGCTCGATTACGAGGCCGAGCTGATCCTGGTCGTCGGCGAGCGCGCAAAACATCTGACCGCCGCCAACGCCACGTCCTGCATCGCCGGCTATTCCTGCGGCAACGAGGGCTCGGTGCGCGAATTTCAGCGCAAGACGACGCAATGGGCGATGGGCAAGAATTTCGACCGCACCGGAGGTTTCGGCCCGTGGCTGGTGACCGCCGATGAGCTGCCGGAGGCAGCCAAAGGGCTGAAGATCGAAAGCCGACTCAACGGCAATGTCATGCAATCCGACAACACCGACAACATGATGTTCCCGGTCGTTGAGATGCTGGTTTACATCACTCAGGGCATCACGCTCGAGCCCGGCGATGTCATCTTCACCGGCACGCCGTCGGGCGTCGGTCATGCACGCAAGCCCAACCCGGTTTGGATGAAAAACGGCGACACCTGCGAGATCGAGATCCAGGGTGTCGGCATATTGCGTAATCCGATCGCGGACGAGAAGGCCGGATGAGGGTGCGACGTGTGCCGTAGCTTCACCGCGCTTGTTCTGTTCTGCGCGACGGCCACGCCGGCGTTCGCGCAGCAAGAGGTCAAGATCGGAATCGGCTTCGGACTGGCGTTTCTGCCGGTCTATGTCTGCGAAGATCTGAAGCTGATCGAGAAGCACGCCAAGGAGGCTCACCTCGACGTCAAGGCGAGCTTCCCGCGGTTCATGGGCGCGGCGCAATTGCAGGACGCCGTCGTCTCCGGCGCGATCGACGTCGGTCCATTCGGAACCGCGCCGCTTCTTGCGGCATGGCAGAAGGCAAAGGACACGCCGGCGCAAATCTTCGCCGTGTCCGGCATGACGTCTTTACCGCTGGTGCTGCTCTCTAATCAGCCGAATGAGCAATCTATCGCCGATATCGCGCCGGGCGAGCATATCGCGATGCCGACGCTCACCTCGCCGCAAATGTATCTCTTGGAGCTGCAAGCGGAGAAAACGTTCGGTCAATACGACCGGCTGAACGGACAAGTGGTCGCGCTATCGCATGCGGATGCTATCGCCGGACTCGTCGAAGGCGCCGGCCAATCGACTGCGCAGATCACGGCGTATTTTTCCTCGCCGCCCTTTACGCAGTTCGCGCTGCGCGCCGCCAATGTCCATCCGCTGTTGCGGTCGTCCGACGTGATGGGCGGCAAATCGTCGTTCCTCATCATGGGCGCGACCAAGGCCTACATCGATGCGCAGGCACAAATGCCGGACGTGATCGACAAGGCGATGGATGAAGCCGCGCGCATCATCCACGACGATCCGCATCGCGCAGCCCAAATCTATCTGACGCACGAGCCGTCCGGCTCGCTCAATGGCGCCGCCACGGAAGCGGTGATCAGGGAGATCAAGGACGAATTCGGCAGCGCGGTCTATGGCGTGCAGACCATCGCCGATTTCATGGGGCGGCACGGTGAGCTGAAATCGCCGCCGAAAAGCTGGAAGGAGATCGTCGCGCCCGCGCTGCTCAATTCACCGAGCAGCTAGGCGGGCCAACACAGCGGCCAAATCGGGTTGAACAGAAACCGGCGCGGCACGTTCATTTGCTGGGTAATTAATCGGCTCTCAGTAGGATATGAGAAAAAGGATACGACATGCCCGATAAAACACTTAACGTCATCAGCATTTGCGGCAGCCTGCGCAAGGGCTCCTATAACCGCATGGTCATGAATTTGCTCCCCGGCTATGCGCCGGCGGACATGAAGATCACGGAAGCGCCGCCGTGGGCCGATTTCCCGGTCTATAACGCCGATGTGCAAAACACGTCGGGCTTCCCGGCGCCGGTGCAAAAGCTCGCCGACGCCGTTCGGGCCGCCGACGGCGTCATCTTCGTGACCCCGGAATACAACTACTCGATCCCGGGCGGACTAAAGAACGCGATCGACTGGGTGTCCCGCCTGCCAAACCAGCCCTTCGCCGGCAAGCCCGTCGCCATCCAGTCCGCCGCGCACGGCATTCTCGGCGGCGGACGCATGCAATACGATTTGCGCCGCTGCATGATCTTCCTCGACGCCTTGACGATGAATAAGCCGGAGATATTCATCGGCAGCGCCAACACGCGCATTGACGAGGCGACCGGGCAGATCAAGGACGAACAGACCATAGGCTTTATCAAGCAGCAGCTCGCCGCTTTCGCCAAATTCATCGTGCAGCACGGCGGCAAGAACTGAGATATTAAGAATTGAAATATTAAGAACGGAAATATCGGGGAGAGATTTTAGCATGGCGCGTCTTGACGGCCGCGTGGCGATTCTGACCGGCGGCGCAAAGGGGATCGGCGCGCACTATGCGCGAGCGCTCGCCGCCGAGGGCGCGCGTCTGATGATTGCCGATATCGCCGACGGCGAAGAGCTTGCGGAGGCGCTGGCCCGCGAGCATGGCGCCAATTCCGTTGCCAGCGCCATTGCCGATGTAAGCGACGAGGGCGCGGTGAAGGCGCTGGTCGCCAAGACCATGGACCGCTTCGGCAAGATCGACGTGCTGGTCAACAACGCGGCGCTGTTCGCGCCGCTCCAGGAGGCGAAGTGCACCGAGATCGACGCAAGCCTGTGGGACCGCGTCATGGCGATCAATCTGCGCGGGCCGTTCCTGATGGTGAAGCACGTGGTGCCGCACATGACCGCGCAGCATTACGGCAAAATCATCAATATCGGCTCCGGCACCGCCTTTCGCGGCATTCCCTGGATGCTGCACTACGTGACGTCGAAAGGCGGGATCATGGCGATGTCGCGTGCGCTGTCGCGGGAACTTGGCGAGCACGGAATCCGGGTCAATACGCTGGCGCCGGGCTTCACCATGAGCGAGACGGTGATCGCCGAAAATCCGGGCCACGTCGAAACCGCCCGCGCCCGCGCGGTGGCCGCGCGCGCGCTCAAGCGCGACCAGATTCCGCAGGATCTCCTGGGCGCGCTGGTCTTTCTCGCCAGCGCCGACAGCGATTTCATCACCGGCCAGACCATCGCGGTGGACGGCGGCAACGTGAATACCTGACCCACCCTGCGGAGAGGGGGTGGGTTGCAAAATCCAGGTGGTCTTTCGCTATCCGTCGCCGGGCAATTTGACTATATTCCGGCGAAAGCGTCCGGATTCCGAGGAGAACGCCATCGTGACCCAAGATTTCGCGGTCGCCACCGCAGAGAAAACGACCAAGCCGAGCCCGAAACATAACGTCGAGGCGATGCGCGAGGCCTTTTACGAGCGGATCGCCAAGAAGGACATGGCGCCGCTGTGGAAGGTGATGCGGTCGGTGGTCACCAAGGAGCCGGTCACGCGCGCCGCGCCGCATCTCTGGCGCTTCGACGACGTCAAAGCGCTGGTCATGGAGTCCGGCGGCCTGATCTCAGCCGAAGAGGCGGAACGCCGCGTGCTGATCCTCGAAAATCCGGCGATGCATGGGGAATCCAAGGTCACCAACACGCTGTTTGCCGGCGTCCAGATGATCATGCCGGGCGAAGTCGCGCCGGCGCATCGCCACGTCTCCTCCGCCATTCGTTTCGTGCTCGACGGCGAGGGCGCCTATACGGCGGTCGAGGGCGAGAAGGCTTTCATGGCGCCCGGCGATTTCGTCATCACCGCGAATTGGGCGCCGCACGATCACGGCAATCCGTCGAATAAGCCGATGCTCTGGCTCGACGTGCTCGATTTCCCAGCGGTCAATTTTTACGAGGCCTCCTTCGCCGAGCATTTCGACGACCCGACGCAGGAGACCAAGCGTGAGGATGGCGACTCGCTGAGCTTTTATGGCTCCGGCGTCCTGCCCGACGGCACGACGGCGATGAATCGCACGCCGGTCATCAATTACACCTATGCGCGCACGCGCCCGATCGTCGAGCGCATGATGCGTTCCGGCGAGATCGACAAACGCCACGGCGCGCGCGTGCGCTATGCCAATCCGGCCAATGGCGGTCCGGTGCTTCCGACCATGGGAGCCTGGCTTGCCATGCTGCCCAAAGGATTTAAGGGCGAGACATACCGTGCGACCGACGGCACCATCTTTGTCTGCGCTGAAGGCCAAGGCACCACCACGGTCGACGGCAAGGTGCTCGAATGGGGCCCGCAAGACGTTTTTGTGGTGCCGTCGTGGAAGCGCTATTCGCACAGCGCGGCAAAGGACTCGGTGCTGTTCTCGATCTCCGACCGCCCAGCACAGGAAGCGCTCGGCATCTGGCGCGAGGGGAAGTAACTCAGTTTGAGTCTCCTCTATTCGCTTTGCGCGGAAGAAACTCACCATATTACTAATTTTTATCTTTACGACCCGTGCCTAATGTGCGGCAAGCTGACGATGCAAACGGTTATCGAGCGACAGCTTGCCGGTCGAGGACACTCTGTCCTGGCGGCTTAAAGTCTGCCGAGCAGAACCAAGACCAGCACGATGACGACTACGAGGCCGAGCCCGCCGCCGTAGTACCCGGTCCCGTAGAAGGGGCCTTTCATCGTTGATGGCAACGCGCGTCCGCGAGGATCGCGCCTTATGAAAATAGTATCAGTGCGCTGGCCACGGCATGTCTGAATTGAACACCCTCGCGGACCAACCAGTACAAAGAGCAAAAGACCAAAGGACGCGGCCGCGACGCTAATTGAGTGGCGGGTTCGCTTCGGTAGCCGTGACCTCCACCGTCCCCTACTCGCACTCGGGCATAGGGACGCGTTGGGGTCACCAATAACCTCGGCTGCGACCAAAGTATCCGCCGCCGCCGCCAAACAGCAGCACTAGTACAACGATAATCAGGATCAATTCCATGGGAAGCCTCCGTTAATGGTGCCGGGCTTATTTTCCGCGCGCCGCATCCTTCAATCCGCCGACCGCATTTTGCAGCTTGCCGGCAGCTTTATCTGTCTTGCCTTCAGTTTCCAGCTTCTTGTCGCCGAAGAGCTTGCCGGCCGTTTCTTTCACAGCGCCCTTGGCCTGCTCTGCCGAACCGTTGATTCGATCTTTGTCCATCGCCGTATCCTCGCTGTTTATGGGGTCTAAGATAACGGCGTCGTCAAAGTATTGTTCCTGATAGCGTGAGGCCCATATGTCCGCGCCTCGCTCCCGAACGGCGCGCCGGAACAAAACCAAAGCTTCGCCACGGGTCCAAAGCGGGCCGCGGGATCAAGAACGAGTAAACGATGTGGCGACTCGTGGCCCAATCCACTGTCAGCGACCGACAGCTTCGAACGCTTACGCCCACTAACTCCCGCTCTGCCTTTTTACACTATCTTGAACCGCCGTCTCTGGGGGCTTCAGGAATGCGTCAAACCGCTCCTTAACGATTGCGTAGCACTCGCACGATGCCTTCTCGAGGCCCGCACGATTGAGAACCTGAATCGTCCCGCGGTTGTAGCTGATGAGGCCGGCTGCCTGCACGGATTGCGCCGCCAGTGTCACCGACTTCCGATTGGCACCCAAGATATGCGCCAAAAATTCGTGGGTATAGGTCAGCAATTCGCCTTCCGCTCGGTCATGCATCATGAGCAGCCAT
>Ga0182018_10000367_pt1 | contig 59369 bp, 52 predicted proteins | sample 812P2MmetaG_FD_120490 | JGI IMG/M metagenome (GOLD analysis project Ga0182018, IMG submission 120490) | Permafrost microbial communities from Stordalen Mire, Sweden - 812P2M metaG | ecosystem: Environmental > Terrestrial > Soil > Wetlands > Permafrost | place: Sweden: Stordalen | collected... | reverse complement strand
CTCTTCAGCAGCTCGCGAACTTCGAGTTCCACCAGGTCGAGCAGTTCGGCGTCGTCCACCGCGTCCACTTTATTCATGGCCACCACGATGTACGGCACGCCCACCTGCCGCGCCAGCAGAATGTGCTCGCGCGTTTGCGGCATCGGCCCGTCGGTCGCCGCCACCACCACGATGGCGCCATCCATCTGCGCCGCCCCGGTGATCATGTTCTTGATGTAGTCCGCGTGACCCGGGCAATCCACGTGCGCGTAGTGCCGCTTGGCGGTCTCATACTCCACGTGCGCCACTGCGATCGTGATTCCGCGGGCTTTTTCTTCCGGCGCGTTATCGATCGAATCGAAGCTCCGGAACTTGTTCTTCGGATTGTGCTTGGCCAGCACTTTGGTAATCGCCGCCGTCAGGGTGGTCTTGCCGTGATCGATGTGCCCGATCGTCCCGATATTTACGTGCGGCTTACTGCGATCGAATTTTTCCTTCGCCATAAGAAAATACTCCTTACCTGGTTGTCTTGCCCTGTACCTTGTTTACGATCTCTTCCGCAACTGATTTGGGTACTTCTTCGTAACGCGAGAAATGCATGGTAAAACTGCCTCGCCCCTGGGTTCGCGAACGGAGCTCGGTCGCGTATCCGAACATCTCGCTGAGCGGCACGCTGGCCCGGATCACCTGCGTCGCGCCCTGAATCTCCGTACCTTCCAACTGTCCGCGGCGAGAGATCAAATCGCCGTTGACCGATCCCATATACTCGTCCGGCACTACCACTTCCACTGCCATCACCGGCTCGAGGAGCACCGGCTTTGCCTTGCGGCACGCCTCTTTGACGCAGATCGAAGCGCAGATCTTGAACGCCATTTCCGAAGAATCTACTTCGTGATAGTCTCCGTCGTACAGCGAGACTTTAATGTCCACCATGGGGAAGCCCGCCAGGATGCCGCCTTCGAGCGCCTCCACGATACCTTTCCCCACCGCCGGAATGAATTCCTTGGGGACATTGCCACCCCTGATATCATTTTCGAATTCGTAGCCTTTGCCGGGGTTCGGCTCCACGCGCAGTTTGGTGCGTGCATACTGGCCGCTGCCGCCGGTCTGCTTTTTGTGGGTGTAGTCGTTTTCCGCCATCTGCCGGATGGTCTCGCGATACGCCACCTGCGGTTTGCCAACGTTGGCGGCGACGCCGAACTCGCGCATCATGCGATCCACAATGATTTCCAGGTGCAGTTCGCCCATTCCCGAAAGAATGGTCTGCCCCGTCTCAGGATCGGTGTTGACCTTGAACGTGGGATCTTCCTGCGCCAGCTTGGCGATCGCCATGCCCATCTTTTCCTGATCGGCCTTGGTCTTCGGTTCCACCGCCAGCTGAATCACCGGCATGGGGAAGTCGATCTTTTCGAGCGCGATCGGATGCTCTTCATCGCAAATCGTATCGCCGGTGGAGATGGTACGCAGGCCCACTGCGGCGCAAATATCGCCGGCAAGAATTTCCTGGATGTCTTCGCGCTTGTTGGCATGCATGCGCATCAACCGGCCAACCCGCTCTTTCCGCCCCTTAGCCACGTTAAATATCGATTCGCCGGCGGCCATTTTGCCCGAATAAACCCGGAAAAAGGCCAGTTGTCCGGAGTACGGGTCGGTCATGATCTTGAAGACCAGCGCCGCAAACGGCTCGCTGTCGGACGCATAGCGGGTGATCTTCTTGTCCGGATGGTCTACGTCCAAACCCTGCACCGGAGGGATGTCGAGAGGCGAAGGCAGGTAATCCACCACCGCGTCCAACATGGTCTGCACGCCTTTGTTCTTGAAAGCGGAGCCGCAGATCACCGGGAAAATCTTCAGCGCGATGGTCGCCTTGCGGATGCCGGCCTTCACTTCGTCGTTGGTGAGCGCCTGGCCGTGAACGAACTTCTCGAAGAGCACATCGTCGAATTCCGAAACCGCTTCGATCATCTGCTCCCGGTAAGTCTTGGCCGTCTCCAGCAAATCCTCAGGGATGTCCACTATGTCGAACTCCGCGCCCAGCGTCTCATCGCGCCAGATCACGGCCTTCATCTCCACCAGGTCGACGATGCCCTTGAACTTCTCCTCGGCGCCCACCGGGATCTGGATCGCCACCGGCTTGGCCCTGAGACGCTCGATAATGGTTTCCACCGAGCGGAAGAAATCGGCGCCCGTGCGGTCCATCTTATTGATGAAGCAGATGCGCGGAACGTGATACTTGTCGGCCTGCCGCCATACCGTCTCCGATTGCGGCTGCACCCCGGCGACGGCGTCGAACACCGCCACCGCGCCGTCGAGCACACGCAGAGAGCGCTCCACCTCGGCAGTGAAGTCCACGTGGCCGGGGGTGTCGATGATGTTGATCTGCATGTCCCGCCAGGAGCAGGTGGTGGCGGCTGAAGTGATGGTGATGCCGCGCTCCTGTTCCTGTTCCATCCAATCCATGGTGGCAGTGCCCTCATGGACTTCGCCGATTTTGTGCGAGCGGCCCGTGTAATATAGGATGCGCTCGGTCGTGGTGGTCTTACCGGCATCGATATGGGCTGCGATGCCGATATTTCTCATCCGCTCGAGTGGGACCGTTCTTGCCATAACGTCGTTTAAACCTAAAATCCTTTATTAGCCGCAGATGAACACAGATGAACGCAGATAAGGCAACAAGGATTTGGCTTCGATCTGCGTTTATCTGCGTTCATCTGCGGCTCAATTATCTTTTTCTTGCTACCACCGGTAATGCGCGAAGGCCTTGTTCGCCTCAGCCATACGGTGTACGTCGTCTTTCTTCTTGATCGCTCCGCCGCGCATGTTGCTGGCGTCGTTCAGCTCATTGGCCAGCTTTTCCGCCATTCCCTTTTCGGGACGAGTCCGCGCGTTAGTGATGATCCAGCGCATGGCGAGCGAAGTCCGCCGGTTGTTGGGCACTTCGATCGGCACCTGATAATTGGCGCCGCCCACGCGGCGGGTCTTCACTTCGAGCAGCGGCTTGGCGTTCTCCACTGCCTTCTTGAAGGCCTTCAACGGATCGTCGCTGGTGCGCTCCCGGATCTTGTCCATGGCCTGGTAGAAGATCCCTTGCGCGGTGTTCTTCTTGCCCTGCCACATCATCGAGTTCACGAACTTCTCGACCAGCGTGGAATTATAGATCGGGTCCGGCAAAACTTCTCTGACTACGGCTCTTCGTCTACGTGGCATACAGTACCTTACGATTTCGGGCGCTTGGCCCCGTACTTCGATCTGCCCTGCTTCCGGTTGGCCACCCCGGCGGTATCCAGCGCGCCGCGGATTACGTGGTAGCGAACACCGGGAAGATCCTTCACGCGGCCACCGCGAATGAGCACAATGGAGTGCTCCTGCAGGTTGTGGCCAACGCCCGGGATATAGGTGGTCACTTCGATTCCGTTGGTGAGCCGGACGCGCGCCACTTTCCGCAGCGCCGAATTCGGCTTCTTGGGCGTGGATGTGTACACGCGCGTGCAAACCCCGCGCTTCTGAGGGCAGCTTTCGAGCGCGGGACTCGAGGTCTTCCACCGTGGCGGTTTCCGCCCATTACGCACTAATTGGTTGAACGTCGGCACGAATCTTCCTCTTGCTTCAAAGGCTCAGGCTCTGCTTCCAGGCACAACGACGCGCCGTTCAAAGGCTCGCCGTCAAAAAAATCTAAAGTGGCTTAAATTTCCACCAGGGTCCTGGGGTCCACACGGCAACCCCGGAAAAACTAGAAACACAACTGCGAGGATGACTGCTTCGGACAGGCCCATGTTACGAGCCGGCGTAACCGGTCGAACCTCGGGGCCTCACCCCCGGCCGGACCCGCCATACATACGGGTGGTAGCACAGGAGCTGAAAGCTTTTTCTCGCGGAACCACTCAATCATAGCGAATCACGGCTGAAGAATGCAACAAGGTGTAACGCAAAGCTCCGAGCGATTGAATTCGGATGGAATTGTCGTTTGTACGGAACATGACGCGTGATAGAATTTAGCGAGATTGCAACGCTCGGCTCCTTTCATCTGTCTTTCGCTTGTTTTTCAAGCAGTTGCACTCGGTCAGACGGCCAGCACCACCGCCTTAATGGCGTCACCGAGCCCTTCCAATTACGGCCAGCCGGTCACTTTAGCGGCCACGGTCACTTCCGGCGCCACCGGCAAAGTCACTTTCTATGACGGCGTCACGATTCTCGGAATCGGCACGATTTCCGGTGGACAGGCGAGCATTACGACGGTGATGCTGCCCTCGGGCAATCGGAAATTGCGGGCGTATTACCAGGGAAACGGGACGTACGCGGCGAGTAGTTCGACGTCGGTGGCACAGAGTGTGGTGGCGGGAGCTTCATTGGGATTTCAGCCCCCAGCAACCTATTCGATGCCCGCAGTCGTCGGCAGTGTCGCCGTTGGAGACTTCAACGGAGATAACCGGCAGGACCTCGCCATGGCAAGCACGTTAGGCAACACGATTACTGTCTATCTGGGTAACGGTGAGGTACGTTTCAGACAGGCGTGGACTACACTGTTGGCGCGATCCCGGAATCAGTAGCTGTCGGTGATTTTAATGGAGACGGGCGAATGGATCTCGCGGTCGCCAATGACTTATCTAACAACGTGAGCATCCTATTAGGAAATGGGGACGGCACCTTTCAAGCGGCAGTGAATTACCCCGCCGGCAACCAACCGACCGCGCTCCGTGTCGCCGATTTTAACGGTGATGGCATAGCGGACCTTGTTGTGGCGAATTGGACGGCGGCCGGAATCGCGGTGCTGCTGGGAAACGGAGACGGCACCTTCCGGGACGCCGTCCCCATTGCGGGCGGTGGCTCCCTGGGTTCGGTAACAGTCGCCGATTCTAATGGGGACGGCAAGGCGGATCTGCTGGTGACATCCCAAGTACCTGCCGTCGTTCGCGTATTACTGGGAGATGGCGACGGCACTTTCGGAGCGCCGCTGATAGTTTATACCTCCGGTACTGACTCCGTTTCGGTAGGAACTGCAGACTTCAATGGCGATGGCCAAACCGATCTTTTTGTAATCATGAGCTACTCCCTGGCAGTGCTGCTTGGAAAAGGCGACGGTAGCTTCGGAACCCCTATGACGACCGTCCCCGCAGCAGGTTACTGCGCAAGTAATGCGGTGCTACGGACTTCGATGGCGATGGCAAGACTGACCTCGCCATCACTTCTGACCCGGCCGGTCTCGAACTGACGCTTCTGCCGGGCAACGGCGATGGCACATTTGGCGTCGCTAAGTATCTGCTCCCCGCATGGGGATCTTTCGTGCCAGGCGATTTCAACGGCGACGGCAAAACCGATCTGCTAATGGTCCAGAATGAGGGCAGTTCGCACAACGCCTATAGCGTGGCGCTCGGCGGGGGCATACCGGCCACCGTTCCGATCACCGTACAGACCGACCCTGAAGGCTTGCAATTCAGCGTCGACGGTGCTCCCCCGCAAACTGCTCCCCAAACCATCAACCTAACGCCTGGAACCCACAACGTTGCCACCACGTCACCGCAAACCGGATCGCCGGGAACACAATACGTACTGATGGGCTGGAGCGATGGCGGCAGCGCCTCCCACTCCATCACTTTCTTCGCCTCCGCCACCTATTTCGCCAGCTTCAAAGCACAATACCAACTGACTACGGCAGTGAATGTGCCGTCGGCTGGTACCGTCACGCCTGCTTCCGGCACTTACTATGATCCCGGAAGCATCGTGAGCCTCACCGCAACCCCAAACTCGCCCTACTCCTTCACATCCTGGAGCGGGGCCGCAACCGGATTTACGAATCCGACCGCGATTGCTATGAGCGCACCTGAATCAGTGACTGCAAACTTCAGCCTCCCCGCTTCCATCTGCGCCTCCATGGGAGACAGCATTACAGACGTGCAGCGTGTCATCAACGAAGCCCTCGGTCTCCGACCGCCGGCGGACGACCTAAACCTCGACGGTGTCGTCGATATTGCTGACGTCGAGTCCCTAATCGCCACCGCCTTAGGGCTGGGTTGCTTATACTGACTCCTCTGCAAGCGGAAACACCGTTCCCTCGGGGAAGTGCAGTCCGAATCGCACCGCCAGCGTTTCCAGCACCGCCGGGTCGCCCATCAACTGCACCTCCCCTGCCCCCTCCGCACGCCGCTCGATCAATCGCCGCCCGACCAGCGTCACGCGGATTTCCGGGCCCGGAATGTCCACCATGAGCTGCTTCCGAAAGAATGAGTCGGGATGGGTCGACGTGTGGTAGTTGGCTACCTCATAATCCACCGCGTGCTGCTCCTCCATGGTGAAGCTATAGAGATCCAACCAGCCGTCCGGCCGCCACATCTGCAGCAGGTAACCTGGCGCCTCTTCCATCAGCCGGTACTTCCAGGCGAACTGCGAGGCCGTCTCACCGGGCAGCCACTCTATGGGGTGCAGCAGCGCCTGACCGCCGAATCCCACATCGCACAGCCACCGCCGTCCATCCGCCTCGACGGCCAGCAGCATGTGATTCCGCGCGGTGATGCCGGCCGCGCCCATGCGCACCCGCGCCGCGAGACGCCTAACCGGAAATCCGATCGCCTCCAGCACCGCCGCGAATAGTGTATTCTGCTCGAAGCAATATCCACCGCGTTGGTCGATCACCAACTTCTTCCACAGGCTCGCGAGATCCAGCCGCACCGGCCGCCCCATCAACACTTCGATATTCTCGAATGGCACGTGGGTGGCATGCGCCAGATGCAATTCGCGCAGGCATTCCGCCGATGGCCGCAGTTCGCCCGTGAACCCAATCCGTGCGGCATAGTCCGCTAAGTCGACCGCCTCCGGCATCCCGTTTCGCCCTATCCCGGCGCAAAATGCGCCGAAAACCAGGAGCGCCCCCCGTTTAGAATCAATTACCTACCGGAAAACTCCCGGCGCAACATGAGCCGAACCCTCCGCTATTTCGCCGGCGCCTCGTCCAGCACGCAAACATCGTCCAGATTGCGATACTTCTCCGCGTAATCGAGCCCGTATCCCACTACGAACTCGTCGGGTATCCGGAACCCCACATAATTGGCGTGGATGGGCCGCAAGCGCCGGTCGGGCTTGTCGAGCAGCGCCGCGATGCGGATAGAGCGCGGCTTGCGCTGCTCCAACACGTGCATCAGGTAATTGAGCGTCACGCCGCTGTCGACGATGTCTTCCACGATCAGCACGTCGGCGCCTTCAATCGAAATATCCAAATCCTTCGTCACCTTCACTTCGCCCGACGTTGTCTTGCCTTTGCCGTACGTCGAGATCCCCATGAAGTCGACGAACACATCGCGCTTCATGGCGCGCGCCAGATCGGTGAGGAAAAAGCAGGCGCCTTTCAGAATACAGATCATATGCAGATTGCCGTCGGGATAGTCCCGCGAAATCTGCTCTCCGAGCTCGCGTATCCGGGCCTGAATCTTCTCGGAGGAGATCAGGACCCGCAGCTTTTCATCCACCATGGATTTTCTATTATCCGCCGGAAGGGAGCCGCGTGCTCATCGGGCCGATATGAATGTGCGCGCCGGTGGCCTTTCCCGGCACCGGCCCGCGGAAGGCGAAAAACGGAATGCGATTCTGCTTCAGATACTCGATCAGCCACACGCCCTCGGGCTGGTCGGGATTGATGGCGACGTCCACGCGCCCGCGATGGTCGAACCCCATGGCGCGATGCACCGCCGTTTCGCCCATGGCGCTCACCGGCATGGGTTTGCCGAAGCGCTCGCGAAAGGCCACTTCCACCTTGGCGTAGGCGGCATAGATAAAGGTACCGTCGGGGGTGTACCCGGAGGCAAGTTCGGCGGCTTCGGCTGGCGAATGCGCCAGCTTATCGAGGTAAATGCTCTCGGCCGTCGCCATCTCGCTCAACTCGTGGACTAACTGCGCGCGCGACTCCACTACGCTCAATTCGCGCCGTTCGTCCGCCAGATCGTCGTCGAGCGCCTGCAAAGACGCCTTCGGGGCCGCGCCGACGTCCACCAATTTCGCGGCGTCATCGCGAGCCTTTTGCCTCCGCTCCAGCCGGCGGTTGGCGGCGGCGACCATTTCATCCGCCTGGTCGACGTTCAGTTCCGATCCGTAGGCGGTGTGGCGAAGAATGGCGGCGTCCTGCGCGTCGGCCACGGCGTCCTGGGCTTTTTCAAGGCTCGCCCGGGGAAGCGCGCCCGCGTTCACCAGGCTTTGCACCCTCGCCAATTCCGCCTTGGCGGCTGCTACCGGTCCCTCGTCGGCCGGCTGTGCCAGGCACATTACGCCGCACACCAGGAGCACCAGGGCCGAAAACTTGAGCATGAAATTCTATTGTAAGCCTGGGTGTTTGCGGTCCTGCTCCACCAGATGGATCACCAGGTACGCCGCCCCAATTCCCGCGAACAACACGGACACACCCAGAATCGGAAGGCGGATTGCCGGCAGGACATCCTGCAGGGCGATCAGGCTGAATGCCACCATCCCCACGCCGGGGCACAGCCAGAACAGTGCCGTCCGCAGATAATCGGGCGGCGATTTCTGCGCTTCCTCTTGCGCTTTTGTCTCGCGCTCTTCCTTCTGCGGGTCGGGCAGATTGCCGATCGGAGGCAGACCCTTTTCAATGGCTGCCAGCCGCTCCCGATGGATCAATTCCAGGCGTTTATGCGAGAAATAGCTGGTGACGGCCACGATGCCGATGGGCACCAGGAACGCCCCGAGTACGATGATATTGTTGGCAATTGCGTCAAAGAGTTTGTCTATACCGTCCATTTGCGTCTCCGGCTCTTGAGACTCCTGGGCGCACCCGAAATGTTTCACGCGCCGGTTGAAACATTTCGCGCCCCCCGCCGAGTCTAAGAACCGAGAGACAATGGACGATGTGAGCGGCAATCAGGCGTTCGAGCGCCTGCTCGACGAATATCGCGACAAAGTCTTCCGCCTCGCCTGTTCCCTGCTCGCCGACCAAGCCGCCGCCGAAGACGCTACCCAGGACATCTTTCTTAAAATCTGGAAGGCGCTCCCCGCTTTCCGCGGCGATTCGGCCATCTCCACGTGGATCTACGCCATCGCGCGCAATACCTGCCTCACCCGCCGCCGCTCGACCGCCGAGCGGCGCACCTATTCGCTCGACGAGGCGAACACTGCCGAAATCCCCTCGCACGACCCTCCCGCCGGCGCCGATTCCGATCTCCGCGCCGCCATCGGCGGTCTGCCCGAAAAGTACCGGCGCGTGCTGATGCTGTTCTACCTCGAAGACCGGTCGTATCAGCAGGTCGCGCTGGCGATGGGTCTGCCGATGGGCACCGTCAAAACGTATCTGCACCGCGCCAAGAAAGAACTGGCGCTGGTGCTGGCCGAACAAAATTCGCGAAAGGAGAGCCCCCTACCATGGCCTGCCCTGAATTCGAAGATCTGATTTTGGATTATTGCGAGGCTGCGGCCTCTCCCGCCGACAGTGCGCTGCTGGAATCCCACGTCGCGGGCTGCCCGGCCTGCCGTTCCTCTCTGGCCCAACAGCAGGAAATCGAGCTGCGCCTTGCGAAGTCGCTCACCCAACCCGCGCTCTCGCCGGCATTTGCCCCCCGGCTGGCGGCCCGCATCGCGGCCGAACGCCGCGCTCCGCAATTCTTCTGGCTGCCCCGCATTCTGAATGGCATCGGCTATCTCGGCATGGCAGCGGCCGCCGGATACCTGCTGCAGCAACTGCCCCACGCCACGGATTGGGTCGGCATGACGGCCCTCACCGCATGCGCCGCTTTCGGAGTGTGGGAAATGGGGAAAGCGTTGCGAACGACATACGGGCATCGGTCTTAGTCTCCGCGTACTCTGCGGCTCTGCGAGAAATGTTCTTATTCTTGGTACCGCCATAAGAATCTCCCGCAGAGGCGCAGAGGCCGCAGAGAAAACAATAGCCAATACTTCTCAGTGCTCTCTGCCACCTCTGCGAGCTCCAAGTGTTTTGCCTTTCTCTTCCTCAGCGTCTCTGCGGTGAACTTCCCCCTGAGCCCGTAGTACGATAGCGGTAGGAGCCTGTTCTGACCAAGGCCGATCTCAAGGAAACCACTGCCACCCAGACCGCTACGCCATCCTGGCTGATTGCCGTCCGCGCTGCGGAAGCGAAAAAAGCCGCCGACCTGATCGTGCTCGACCTCACCGGCATCACCGCGTTCGCCGACTACTTCGTCATCTGCACCGGCGCCAACCAAAAACAGGTGCAAGCCATCAGCGACGAAGTCGGCCTGCGCTTGAAGCATGAAGCCGGAGAGCTTCCCACCAACATCGAGGGTTATACCCAGGCCGAATGGGTGCTGGCCGATTACGGCGACCTGCTGATCCACATCTTCACGCCCAAGGCCCGCGAGTACTATAGCCTGGAACGCTTGTGGCGCGGCGCGCGGCACGTCGAGATCCCCGTCGAGTGAAGATTTTCGTCTACTTCATCGGCAAGCCCAAAGACCCGCACACCAACGCCGTCGCCGAGGATTTTCTGGCCCGCGCCGCGCGCTATTCGCCCGCTATCCAGCAGGAAATCCGCCCCGGCCGCTTCGATCTCTGGGCCAAACACCCCACCGCCCGCAAAATCTTCCTCGACCCCGCCGGCAAGCCCATGGACTCACCGGCCTTCGCGCAACTCATTGCCCGCGCCGAAATGGAGGGCCGCGATCTGCTCTTCCTGGTCGGCGGCCACGACGGCCTGCCGCCCGGCTGGGCCGCGCGCGCCGACCTGCTGCTATCGCTCTCCGCCATGACCTTCCCGCACGAATTGGCGCGCGCCATGCTCGCCGAGCAGATTTATCGTGCGTTCGCGACCTTGCGAGGCCATCCCTACCCGCGCTAACGTGAAAGCTGCATGGCTTGGTTCCGGCGCGACAAGAATCCCGACGACAAGATCCCCCCCGCGGGCAACGGCGAGCGCAAAGTGCGCACCGAAGGCCTTTGGCAGAAGTGCGAGGGCTGCCGCCAGATCATCTGGAAGAAGGAACTGGAAGCCAACTGGAGTGTTTGCCCCAAGTGCGGATGGCACAGCCGCATCGACGCCGTCACCCGCCTGAAGCTGCTGCTCGACGATGGCGAGTACCGCGAATTCGACACCGGCCTCACGTCGTCCGACCCGCTTCGCTTCGTCGATGCCAAGCCCTATAGCGAACGTCTGCGCGCATCGCAGGAATCGACGCACATGTCCGACGCCCTCATCGCCGCCGAAGGGAAACTCGCAGGCCGCACCGTGCAGCTGTGCGTCATGGAATCGAAATTCATCGGCGGCAGCATGGGCTCGGTAGTGGGCGAGAAGATTGCCCGCGCCATCGATCGCTCGCTCCACCAGCGCGACCCGCTCATCGTGGTGTCCGCTTCCGGCGGCGCGCGTATGCAGGAAGGCGCCGTCAGCCTCATGCAGATGGCGAAAATCTCCTCCGGGCTGATGAAGCTCGACGAGGCGCGCCTGCCTTACATCAGCATTCTCACCGATCCCACTACCGGCGGCGTCACCGCCAGCTTCGCCATGCTGGGCGACCTCAATCTCGCCGAGCCGGGCGCGCTCATCGGCTTCGCCGGCCCGCGCGTGATCGAGCAGACCATCCGCCAGAAACTGCCCGAAGGCTTCCAGCGCAGCGAATTCCTGCTCAAGCATGGCATGCTGGACGACGTGGTGCCGCGCACCGAACTGAAGCCCTACCTCGCCCGCGCCCTCAAGTTCCTGGCGGCATGAACTACCCCGATTCAGTCCAGTTCCTTTACGCGCTGGGCAACGAAATCAAGACGGTCAAGCTCGGCCTGGAGCGCATTCGCGCCGTTCTCGATGCCCTGGGCCGCCCGCAGGACCGTCTCCACTTCGTTCACGTCGCCGGCACCAACGGCAAAGGCTCCGTCTGCGCCATGCTGGAATCGGCTCTGCGGGCGGCCGGCCGGCGCACCGGCCTTTTCACCTCGCCGCATCTCGCCGAACCTACCGAGCGTATCCGCATCGATGGGGCGCCCGTGTCCGCCGAGCGCTTCGCTGCCGCCTTCGAACGCGTGCACGCCTGCGTGGAAAAGCTGATCGCCGAGGGCGAGATCGACATGCACACCACTTACTTCGAGACCGTCACTGCCATGGCACTCACGGTATTCGAAGAAGAGCGCGTGGACATGGTGGTGCTCGAAGTGGGACTCGGCGGACGTCTCGACGCTACCAACGTGGTGATTCCCGATCTCGCCGTGATCACGCCCATCGATTTCGACCACGAAGCGTACCTCGGCAAGAGCATCGAATCGATCGCCGGAGAGAAGGCCGGCATTCTCAAACCTGGCGTCCCGGCCGTATTCGCGCGGCAGAGGCCGGAAGCCGCGCGCGTGCTGGAAGCACGACTGATCGATGGAAGATGGAGCGAGCACTGGCCGGTAAGCAATCTCGAGCTCGATCCCCGCGGCAGCCGCTTTCAAATCGACCGGTCCCTCACGGTCGCGGCTCAGAAAGATGTACTGAGCCGCGACCGCGAGGGAGTGGTGCTTTCCATCCACTGCCCACTCGCCGGCGAGCATCAAGTCGAAAACGCCGTCACCGCCGCCCTCGCGCTCATGCGTCTGGGCATTCCGAATTCGGCAATCGAGGCAGGAATTGCCAACTCGCAATGGCCCGGCCGGCTGGAGCACATCTCCGACAATCCCGAAATTATCCTCGACGGCGCCCACAATCCTGCCGGCGCCCGCGCGCTCGCCTCCTACGTCCAACGCTTCTACGCCAACCGCCGCATCCGCCTGATCTATGGCGCCATGCGGGACAAAGCCATCGCCGAGATCAGCGGCATCCTCTTCCCGCTAGCCGAAGAAGCGATCGTCACTGCGCCGCGCCAGGCACGCGCGCTCGCGCCAGAAACCCTCCGCGAGATATCCGACCATCCCAATCTCACCATTGCTGCCGATATCGAAGCTGCACTGGCAATACCCACCGATGCGGACGTCACTTTCGTGACCGGCTCGTTATTCCTGGTAGCGGAAGCACGCGCTGCCATTGGCGCAATATCGCGAAAATAGATTAATAGGCTACTCGCTGCCGAATGGGCTATTAATAGGCTACTCATAACTGAAGTGCGAGCGCTGCCGATAGCCGGCGGCCTGCCGCGCGCCGCCTGCTATCATCTTCTCGAAGCGATGAGTGTCATCCGGTCCAGCCTCTTCTCCATCCCCCTGATCTTTCTCGCCACTATCGTGATGGACCTCATCTCCATGCTGGTCTCCTTCTTCGACCGCAGCGGCAACATCCCCCACCACCTCGCTCGACTGTGGGGCAAGATGCTGCTCGCCGTCAGCTTCATTCGCGTGCGCGCCGAAGGCATGGAAAAGCTCGATCCCAAGGCCAATTACGTCTTCGTCTCCAACCACGCCAGCTACATGGATATCCCCGCGCTGCTCTCCACGCTTACGCACCAGTTCCGTTTCTTCGCCAAGAAAGGCCTTTACAAGATTCCCTTCCTCGGGTGGCACCTGCGATGGGCCGGCCATCTTCCCGTCGATCGCTCCAACGCGCGCGCGTCTCTCAAAAGCATGAGCGAGGGCGCGCGCATCATCGCCGAGCGTCACATTTCCGTGCTGCTCTTCCCCGAAGGCGGCCGGTCGGCCACGGGATTGCGCCCGTTCAAAGAAGGCGCCGCCTACATCGCCATCAAAGCGGGCGTGCCAGTGGTGCCCGTGGCGATTGTCGGATTGCGCGAGCTGCTGCCCATGGGCTCGGGCCACATTCGCAGCGGGCGCGTTACCGTGCGCATCGCCGACCCCATTAAGACCACCGGCCTGAAGATCGACGCGCGCGCCGAACTCACCGCACGCGTGCACGATGAGGTCGCCCGCATGCTCCAGGGCTCCGCCGAGCCGGTGCTACACTCGTCTTCATGATCCGGGCCTCGCGCCTGCTGGCGCTGACATGGTCCCTGACTGCCGCGGCGGCATTCGCGGCCGCTCCCGCCGACCCGTGGGTTCGAATCCGCTCCGCTAATTTCGAGCTCTTCACCACGGCCAGCGAACACGCCGGCCGGGATCTGGTCCGTCATTTCGAGCAGGTCCGCGCCTTTTTTCTCCAGGTCTTCGGGCTCAAATCCGCCGACCGAAAGCCCGTCCGCATCGTCGCTTTTCACAGCGACAAGGAATTCGCGCCCTATCGTCCGAGCGAGGCCGCCGCGGCTTTCTTCCAGAGCGGCAGTGAGCACGATTACATCGTCATGAGCAGCGCCGACGCGGAGCATTATCAGGTGGCCACGCACGAATATACGCACCTGCTCATCGGCCAGTTCAGCGGCGAAATTCCAGTCTGGCTGAACGAGGGGTTGGCCGAGCTGTATTCCACGCTCCGGCAGGACGGCGATAAGGTGCTGGTCGGAACACCTCCCCCGGGACGCGGCCAGGTACTCCTCTTACAGCAGTGGATCCCGCTCGACACGCTGCTGGCGGTGGGCTACGATTCCCCGCTCTACAACGAACGCGCGCGCGCCGGCATGTTTTACTCCGAGAGTTGGGCGCTGGTTCACATGTTGAACCTCGACCATAACTATCGCCCTCACCTCTCCGCCATGCTCGACGCGCTCAAGACCACGGGCGGCGCCGCGGCTTTCGAGCAGGCCTACGGCAAGACTCTCGCGCAGGTACAGGCCGACCTGCAGGAGTACGTCAGCCGCGAAACGCTGCAGGGTGTGGCGTTCAAGGTGTCACTCGATAAATCGGCGGAGTCGCCCGAAATCGAACCGCACTCCGGCATGCTGGCCAAGCTCGCCCTCGCGGAATTGCTGGCCGAATCTCCCGGAAAGCTCGCGCAGGCAACCGCCATTTACGATCGGATCGCGCGCGATTATCTGCAGCACTGGGAAGTGGAGGCCGCTCTCGGGCGCTTCGCCTTCCGCGAACGCCACAATCAGGACGCCGTCACCCACTTCGCCCAGGCCGCGAAGCTCGGCTCCGACGATGCGCGCATGTTCGTCGACTACGCCCGCGCGCTCTCCGTCACCGCGCATGCGCAGGAAGCGGTGACCGAGCTGCGCAACGCCATTCGCCTCGATCCCGCGCTGCAGGAGGCGCACTACGATCTCGGCCTCGCGCTCTTGCGCGCCAGCTCCTGGCGGGACGCTATGGCGGAGCTGCAGCTGGCGCGGCCCCTGAAGCCGCAGCAGGCGTCGCGCTACTTCTACGGGATGGCTTACTCCGCGTACCGCCTGGGAGATTTCATCGGCGCGCGCAATTACCTGGAGCAGGGGCGGCCATACACGAAGATTCCCGAAGAACTGTCGGCGCTCAACGGGCTCTCGGAAACGCTCGGACCGCCCGTAGTGGAAGGCGTCCTCGAGTCTATCGACTGCAAAGGGAAAGCCGCCCGGCTCCACGTACGCGTGAAAGATACCGAGCACCACCTCTTCCTGGTCCCCGACCTCAGCGCTTTCAAGGATCTCGCCTGCGAATCGGCGCCCAACATCGCCGTGCGCATAGAATTCACGGCCATGCCGTTAGGCGCCACCGGCGCAGACGGCCTGGTACGCTCGCTCACGTTCAAGTGATCGTGGGACATGCTTGAGCTTGTCCAAGCGAGCGAAGCTCGCCCTTAGCCGGCTTCCACGCCCAACAACTTTCTCTGGCTTCGCCGCGTGGTGCCTTCGGACACGAAGCCGAAGAAACTCCCCCAAGGCGGGCTGAAACCCGCCGCAGACTGATGAAGAATGGCTAAAGACCAGGACCGGCCAGCGCCCGGCTGGGCAAGCTGAAGCATACCTCACCGAAGCTCTTGACAGCTCCTCAATTCCGTCGCATACTCCTATCAAGCGTCTATGGGAAAGCCGAATCGCGGAGAACTCGTCCAGGGAACCCTCGACATGCTCATCCTCAAAACCCTGGCCCGCGCGCCCATGCACGGCTGGGGAATCGCCCAATCCATCCAGCAAACTTCCGAAGAAGTACTGCGGGTGGAAGAGGGATCGCTCTATCCCGCGCTTCATCGCCTGGAACTCGACGGACTGATCGACGCCGAGTGGGGCCAATCGGAAAACAAGCGCCGCGCGAAGTATTACCGCCTGACCGCCCGCGGCCGTAAAGCACTGGCCGAAGAAACGGACCACTGGCAGCAGCTCGCGCGCGCCATCGCGCGCATCATGGAGACCGCATGAACAAATTTGCGAAACGCCTTCGCGCTCTCTTCCATCGCCGGCAGCTCGACCGCGATCTGGAAGACGAACTCGCCTTCCATGTCGCCATGAACGAGCAGCAGGGCGCCGATGCGGCCTCCGCGCGGCAGCGATTCGGGAATGCCACCGCGTTGCAGGAAAAATGCCGCGAACTGTGGGCGTTTACGGCTGTCGAAGCCTGGTGGCAGGATATCCGCTTCGCCACGCGGACCATTCGCAACAACCCGCTTGTCACCGCTACCGCGGTGGTGGCGCTCGGCCTTGGCATTGGCGCCAACACCACCGTCTTCACCGTCGTGAGCAGCGCGCTGCGGTTCGACATGGCGGTGGACCACATCGAACGCCTGGTGGCGCTCCATCCCGGCGAGGGCATGGCAACGCCGATGCGGACCCGCAGGGGCAGATCGACTTCCTCAACTTGCGTAACCAAGTGAAAACCGTCGAAAATCTGGCTGCCTACCATTTCTCGGCGGTCAACGTGAGCGATGCGCACGCGCTGCCGGAACGCTTCCGGTGCGTGCAAATGACCGCCAGCGGCTGGGCGCTGGTGCGGCCCAAGCCGCAATTGGGACGTGAATTCTGGCCTGACGATGAGCGCCCCGGCGCGCCCCCCACGGTGCTCCTCAGCCATCGGATCTGGGAGCGGCGCTATGGGGCCGACCCTTCGATCGTGGGCAAGTTCATTCGCATCGACGACGTGGACCACGTCATCATCGGAGTCATGCCAGCGGGTGAGCAATTCCCCGAAGATACCGATTTGTGGACTCCGTTGACCGTCACGGATCTGGCGAGTCCCGGTTTTCGCCGATCGCTGCTGGCGTTCGGCCGCCTGGCCGATGGCGCCACGTTGGCCGCGGCACAGAGCGAGCTGGACGGCGTGGCGCGGCGCGCCATCGCGGGCAAGGTGAATGGCCCGGCGGTCCGCGTCCGGCCGTTCCTCGAGATGATCGGCATCTATGACGCGCGCGCGATGCTCTATGCCATGGTGTTCGCGGTGGGCTTCGTGCTGTTGATTGTGTGCGCCGATGTCGCCAACCTCCTCCTGGGACGGGCCGCGGCGCGCGTGCGCGAAATTTCCATCCGCATCGCCATCGGCGCCGGGCGTGCGCGCATTATTCGGCAGCTACTGGTGGAGAGCGTGATGCTATCGGCCGCGGGCGGGATTGCAGGATGGCTGATCGCGCTCGCCGGACTTCATTGGTTCGACGGCATGTCGGCCCAAGGGCACCGGCCCTCGTGGATTCAGTTCTCCATAGATGCGCGCGGGTTCGCCTATCTCGCAGCGATTTCCATCGGCGCGGGCCTTCTGTTCGGGCTGGCGCCGGCGCTGCAATTGGCCAAGGTGGACGTGAACAAGTCCATCAAAGACGGCGGACGCGGCGCCGAGGGTCCGCGCGGCAGGCGCATGGCAGGCCTGCTGGTGGGATTCCAAATGGCGCTCTGCGTCATCCTGCTGGCGGCCAGCGGATTGACGATTCACAGCACCGTCAAACTGTACAGCGCGCCACTGGCGATCGACCCATCGAATGTCTTGACGATGCGGGTGGACCTGCCGCAGGCCAAATACACCAATACCCCCAGCGTCAGCGCCTTCTACCGGAAGTTGAAAACTACCGTCGCTGGCCTCCCCGGAGTGACCGAAGTTTCGCTTGCCTCGCGGCTTCCCATGGGCGGCTGGCAGGAACTGCGCGGCGAAGTAGAGGCTGGCCGAGGGAAGCCCGGCGTCGTGGGACCGATCGATGGGCTGGTGGTGGATGCCGATTATTTCCGGACCTTGGCGGTTCCCCTCCGCCGCGGCCAGACGTTCGCTGAGAATTCGCAGTCCCAGGCGGTGGTGAATGAAGCCTTCGCCGCAAAGTTCTGGCCGGGCGAGGATCCCATCGGCAAGCGCCTGCGAATTGCCGGAGGCAGCGCCCTTCACCCCTGGCTGACCGTCACCGGCGTGATCGCCGATGTGCAGCAGGATCGCATGCGGCCGCTCGGGCGAAATGCATTGGTCTACCTCCCATACGATGCCGATCCGCAATCCTCGGCCTACGTAATCGCGCGAACTGCAATTCCCCCGGCAACTCTGGTGGAGGCATTCCGCCGCGCGGTGCAAAGCCTGGATGAGAACCTGCCGGCGCAGGATGTGCTCTCGCTCGACGACCACATCGCCTTCCAGCGCCTGAACGTGACATCGTTCGGCAAACTGTTTACCCTCTTCGCCGCCATCGCGCTGGTGCTGGCGTGGGTGGGTCTTTACGCTGTGGTGGCGCACGCCGTCAGCCGGCGCACGCAGGAGATCGGAATCCGCATGGCGATGGGCGGAACGCGCCGCGATATTTTCGGACTGGTGGTGAAGCAGGGGATGCGGCAGGTGCTCGGTGGATTCGCCGCCGGCCTTCCGCTGGCTATCCTCGTCACGCGGGGTCTGAGCCACGGACTGGTGGGCGTCTCACCGTCAGACCCGGCGACGTATGCGGGGGTCGCGGTGGTGCTCGGCGCCGCTGGACTCCTGGGGTGCGCCATCCCCGCGCGCCGCGCAGTCCGCGTCGACCCGCTGTCCGCGTTGCGCCACGAATAATCGCTCCATCAACGAGTCGGCTCCGGATCGAAATGCTGATCCACGTAGATCCAGATCACCCGCGCCCATCGCGTCACCGCGGGCACCAGAGGAAGGTAGCAGACGAACGCTCCCAGCATCACCTTGTCTAACGGCCAGCCGGTCCAGCGCCAGAGCACCAGCACAATGGCGAGAGTCGGCAGAATGGAAACCAGATAGCTCACATACATGGCGCCGACAAAATAACCCGGTTCGCGGTCGTACTTCAGCCCGCAGACCGGGCACTTTTCGTGCATCGCCAGATAGCCGCGCCACAGCGACGCGCGAAAAATCGCGCCCTCCCGGCAGCGGGGACAGAGCTGCCGGACGATCCCGCGGAACGCGCCCGTCATTTCTTCGGCTTTTGCGCCGGGGGCGGCCCGACCCGCGTGATGGTCACGCCGATCAGCTTCGGCGGATTCACCGGCACGTCCCCGTGCACGGGAACACGGCCCAGTTCCCGCAGCACATCGTCGCCCTCCACCACTTGTCCGAAAATGGTGTACTTCATGTCCCAAGTCGGCTTTTGCTGAAGCGCGAAGAAAAACTGGCACCCTCCCGAATCGGGCGCGCCGGGGTTGGCAATTGCCAGGCTGCCGAATCGGAACTTGATGCCGGGCAGCAATTCATCCTTAATCTTGAGACCGCACTGGTAGGTGCTCGTGCCGGCCGGACTCCCTGCTTGGACGACTTCGGACGGCACGATGCGGAAGAAAGTGGTGTTGTCGTAAAAGCGTCTCTTTGCGACCTGGCCGTCGACGTCCCGGAATTCTTGCTGACCTTGCGCGAGCCGGACAAACAGGGCGACCGCCAGCGGCGTGTCCTTCTCGTAGAGAATCGCCTTGATGTCGCCAAATTCGGTTTTGAAATTTGCATACATGCCGTCTTTCAGAGGCTTGGGCGGCCTTTGCGCGAATGCGCAGACCGCAATCATGAGCGCCAGCAACGTTCTTTTCATAAGCCACTCATTCTAACCTCAATCGCGCTGGCCGGCCGCCGCATGGGCGCGCCTGTTCCGGCTTGGCCATGCTAATTTGGAAACACGTATGCAAGTTTCCCGTGTCTTGAGGAACAGCCTGTGGCTCGCCGGCTTGTGCCTGTGCGCGCAGGACAAGCCGATACCGCCCATCAATCCCGCCGATGTGCCGCGCATGGCTCCGCGCGCCAGCGTGAACGATTATCAGGCGCACGCCCGAGTGGGCCCGGTCAGCATCGGAGCGGAATTCATGAGGCACGCCGTCCCCACGCCGCAGGGCGAGTTCACCACCGAAGAATACGTCGTGGTGGAGACTGGATTCTTCGGCGCTCCCGGTGAAAAGGCCAAGCTTTCGGTCCAGGATTTCTCGATTCGCGTCAACGGCAAGAAAGCCGTTCCCAGCCAGCCATACGGGGTGGTCATGTCGAATCTCAAAGACCCCGAGTGGCAACCGCCCGTACCGCCCAAGCCGAAAGGCGGCGGACTCTCCACTGGCAGCGAAGGCGGCAACGCGGGCGATCCGCCGCCGGCGCCTCCCAAGATGCCAATGCCGCTCGTCCACGTCATGCAGATCAAAGTCGAGAAAGCTTCGCTGCCGGAGGGAGACCGCGTGCTGCCGGAAGCCGGCCTGCTGTTCTTCCCGTACCATGGCGTGGGCGACAAGATCAAATCGGTCGAGCTGATTTATTCCGGCCCCGCGGGCAAGGCGACTCTTACCCTGCAGCCATAATGAGCTATTGGGCCGCCGAACCGCCCCGCCGATCCTTATTTCGATCGCCGGCTCAACGCGTGGATCGTGAGCCGCTACCAGGACGTGGCGGGGGCGTTGCGTGAGCCCGCGCTGACACCGGCACTGGCGCGCTCCACCGCACCGGCCGCGCCCATCAATGCCGCAGTCCATGCGGATTTCCGCACACAGGCTCTCCGCGCGCTGGCGCCAGCGGTTATTCAGCAATGGGAAGAACGATTCGCGCTGGTTGCCAATCAACTGGCCGATGAGCTGCCCGCTAACCAGCCGATCGATCTTATAGAGCGATACGCGCGGCCATTCTCCATCGCGACTGCCGGGATCGCGGCGGATGTTCCCTCGCACGAGTGCGAGAGACTGGCCACGATTGCCCGCATTGTCTTCGATTCCGCCTGCGAGCCTTACGACGAGGCGCTCGCCGGGGCAGTGCCAAAAGCCATCGTCGAGCTGGCGGCCTTTTTCCGCGCCGCGCCACCGTGGAACATGCAGATGTTCATCGCGCTGGCGCACTCGCTGCCGGCACTTCTGGGAAACGCCTGGCTGGCGCTGTTCGAATCGCCCGTCGAGGTTACCGACTTGCCGAAAACCATCGACCAGCTATTGCGCGTCGCCGGTCCGGCCAAGGCGCAGTTCCGCCAGGCCATCGCGCCGGTTACGATTCGAGAGTGCCAAATCGCACGGGATCAACGGGTGATCCTGCGCTTGGACATCGCCAACCGCGACCCCGATGAATTCCCCGACCCTGGCGAACTTCGCTTCGACCGCTCCAGTCCCGCTCATCTTGCGTTCGGCAACGGTCTGCATGCCTGCGTCGGCGCGGCACTCGTACGGTCGGCCGCCGCTGTGGCGACCAAGACTCTGCTCGATCGATTCGCCATCGGGGAACACACCGCGGTTCCGGTGGACAGCTTCGCGGTACGGTACGTGAGTTCCTTGCGGGTGACGTTGCAAGCGCACAGCTAGCCGATGTGGCGCAGCCTTCAGGCTGCTGGGTCGAGACTGACTAGACTCGACGGGTCAAGAAGCGAAATCTCGACCCAGCAGGGAATTCCGCTAACCGGCCTAATTCCCCCGATCGAATTGCCCCATCGACACTGTGCCGGCAGGCGGCACGAAAGGCGCGGTCTGCGCACCGGGCGACCCTTGCTGCTGTTGCTGTTGCAACTTCAGCTTCTGCTGTTCGATCTGCTTTCTCAGCAGCACTTCCATCGGCATGCTCTCCGTCGGCGGAGTCACCGGCACAGGCCCGGTCCGATCGATGCCAGGCTGGTAGAGCAGCACCGAACCCGGGCTAAGCTGCGGGAAGTCGAACGTCAACGCCGGCAAGGGCTTGTCCGCGGGGATGGGCCGCACGATCTCCGGCGTGATAATGACCAGCAATTCCGTATGATTCCGCGAGAGGTTCTTCGATTGAAACAGCTTCCCTAAAATCGGAATGTCTCCAATTCCCGGTACTTTGGAAAGATTCTCGGTGGTCTGATTATTCAACAGCCCCGCAATTACAAAGCTCTGTCCGCTGTCCAGCTCCACTTCGGTCTGCACTTTCCTCATCGACGTGCCCGGCACTGTAGTACCCGCGATCGTCACCGAGTTGGTGTAATCGAGCGCGCTCACTTCAGGCGCCACCTGTAGCCGGATGGTGCCTCGCGGCGTAATCAGCGGCAGGAACCCTAACTTTATGCCGTATTCCTTAAAGGCAATCGAGACCGAGTTCGACCCCGACCCGGGCTGCACCATCGGGTAGGGAAACTCTCCGCCCGCCAGAAAGTGCGCCTCCGTACCGTTGATCACCAGCAGGTTCGGCTCGGCCAACATCTCGAGCAAGCTCTTGGTCTGCAGCGCTTGAATAGCCATTCCAAGGTTCAAGTCTTTCCGGAATAAGAAGAGATTGATGGCGTTGCTCAGCGAGAATGTCTGCGCGCCGTCGGTGCTGATCGGCGAGCCCGTTCCCAAGGCCGCGGTGGTATTAAGTCCCCCGCTCGCCAGAGCGCTCGAAAGCTGCGTGCCGGCTCCGCGTTCCACGTCGGCAAAGCGGACCCGCAATAGAATCTGCGGCTCCTCGGGTGGGATCTCCACGCGCAGCAAATTCACCACCTTCCCGATTGTGGAAGCGATCGCAACTACCCGTTCCCCCACCGCCATGGTCTTCACCGTCCCGCGGATAAAGACGATATCGTTCGCCATCGTCAGCTCCACGTTCGCGTCTGGCAATTCGCTCGCGATTTGATCGCGCACGGCATCCACCTTCACCAAACTCGGACGCACCAGCAGGTCATAGACAAGGCGCACCTCACCCTCCTGCCAGATCACCAGCGATGTCTCTCCCGCGGCCAGCCCGTTAATCAGAAGTTCCCTGGGACCGATCATCACCGTCTCCGCCAACGTGGTATTGGCAATCGCCACGCGCTTGATCGTCACAGGACTGTCGATGCTCAACGACTTGCCCACGGTAACCACCAGCCGTTCGGGCGCCTTGGCTTGCACCGAGATCCCTGGCGTACATAACATGCCGATGCCCGCGATCACCTGGAGTATGCGTTTCCAATGCACGTTGAATCAATCGGCCGGAATCCCTCGCGGCATTAGATCCCAATCCCATAAAGTTGCTCGCGCCGGCAACCGATCTATGGTTTGTGGAATCGAACACCGCAGTATCCATCCTGCTTTGGACGCAGCAACCCTTCGTCGGCCGCGGTCTGGCGGAAGTCTTGAAAGATCGGCCTGAGTATCGCCTCAAAACTTGTTTTGACAGCCTGCCGGCGGCTCTCGATTGCATGCAGGCTGCCCGCCCGGACCTCGTGCTGGTCTACCTCACTTCACGCATTAGCCTCGCCGACGTCCGCGCCTTGCGTTCCGCCGGCGATCGCGTACAGCTCGTCCTATGGGGCGAAGGGCTAGCCGGCGAGTTTGCGTTTCAGGCGATGCAACTCGGCGTACGCGGAATCCTGGCGAGCACCATCTCCGTCGACGGGCTGTTGGCCGCGCTCGACAACGTCCATCGCGGCGTTTTGTGCTTCGAACGGGAATTGATGGACTCCGTGCTGGCGCAGACGCGCGTAGTCCTCACCAAACGGCAGGGCCAGATCGTTTCCCTGGTCGCGCAGGGCTTCAAGAATAAGGAGATCGCCAGCGCCATGGGGATCACGGAAGGCACGGTGAAGGTCTACCTCTACAAGCTGTTCCGCAAACTCGGCATGAACGACCGCCTGGGCATGGCATTGTATGGCCTGAAGAACCTATTCGTAATGCCAGCCGGCGGAATCGACTCTTTCGGCCCGCGCTCGCTTCCGCCGCAGGTTCGCGACCGGCCTAATCTCCATGTCCTGAACTGATCACGCCCGTGCCATAATAAGGGCGTTCCAGAATGCCGATCGTCTCCCGTCTCCTCAGAGCCATCCACTCACATCGATTCTGGGGTTGGCTGGCACTCCTCGCCTATGCCGCGGCAGTCACCTTTCCCCACGAAAACGTGCAGTGGCTGATGAACGAAATCGCCATCCGCATCTCGCACCATCGTCTGTACCTTTTGTCGGCCGAGATTGGCGTGATAGAGGTCCTCTTGCTGACGCTGATTGTGGTCTGGCGGCTGAAATCCCGAGAGACCCGCTTCGCCCTGGTGTCGTTCTGGATTCTCACCCTGGCACTCATCGCCTTCACCCGCTGGGCGTTCACCGCCAACGACCTCGAGCTCGTCCATTACCCGCAATACGTCCCGGAAGGCGTGGCGCTCGTAGCCCTCACTGCCTCCGCGCCCGAATCGCTCGCCTGGATCGTCATCCTCGGCGGCCTTGACGAAGCCTTTCAGTACGCCGTGCTCTCCCGCTTCCGTCCCGCCCCTTACGATTTCAACGACGTCTTCATGGACCTGCTCGGCGGCGCGCTCGGCGTTCTCCTCGGTATGCTGTTCCTGCGCTGCACCCGCCGCGACCCCTCCGAGCCGCCAGATCCGCCGCTATGGAAACGCCCCGGCATCGCCGCAATTCTCGGCATTCTCGCCACCGGTATCCTCCTCTGGGCCTCCGGCCTCATGCTGCTATTCGAGGACAAGACCGACACCCGCTACTGGTTCTCCCTAAGCCGCTTCCGCGCCCCCACTTTCTGGTTTCAGGTCCCCACCAACGGCCCTGATCGCTACCACACCCTCTCGCCCATCGAGGGTCCCATCCTGATTCTGGCGACCATCGCGCTCTACGCCTTCCTCGTCCGCCGCGTCCGAATCGCGTCCCCGAAGTGACCTACGCCCACCCGCAAAGCCGCTCGATCTCCGCGGCCGACCCGTCCCGCAGCCACGCATCCAGCTGCGCCGGCTCCTTCAACTGCTGCCCGCGCACCCGCGCCACCACCACGTACCGGCACGCCAGATCGCTCAGCGACGTCATATCGCCCCACAGCTTCTCGAACTGCGCCACCGGAAAAACATCCTCCTGCCCCTTGCCCCACCGCTTCTTCACATCCTTCAACGTGATGTACGACGGCATCCGCGCCGCCAGCCGCCGAGTCGCCTGCGCAATCTTTTCCGTGGCGCCCAGATCCCCGCGCACCAGCCCCGCCACCTTCAGCAGCGCGTCCACATCCACCCAATACGTCGCGCTGTTGTAATAGGAGAGCAGCGATTCCACCTCTTCCCGCGGCAGCGCCATGCCTTCCACCAGCCGCAAACGCCCGTTCACCCGCGCTAGTCCCCCGCCGCGATCCTCCAGGTGCCGCGCGATCACCTCCGTCGTCAACCCCGCACCTTCTTCTATGTGATACCCCAGCAGCGCCGGATCGATCGCCGCCCCCGCCGTGTCGATATTGTGCACCAGCAGGTAATTTAACCGCGGATTGGCCGCCATCAACCGCGCCAGCGTGCCATTGCGCAACAGGTTCGCGATCTCATACCAATGACCCACCGGATGCAAACACTGCAGCGGCAGATTGTCGGTGTAATCGCTCCCTTCGCCCGCCTGCCGCGCCCACTGAATCAGCGTTTGGTGCAGGCTCTCGCGAACTTTCTGCTGCTGCTCGTCGAGCAGTTGCTGCGCCATCTCCTCCCACGCGAACCGCAGATCGCGCTCCATCGGAATCATCCGCAGCCCAATGCTCCGCCCCGGCGAAAGCAGCACCGCGCCCGGATAACCGTAGTTCTCGCGATCCCGCAAATGCTCTTCGATCGCCTGATGCGTCAGATAACTCGTGGTGAAAACGTGCGGCACCGACGCCCCGGCCAGTTCGCTCGCCCGCCGGCTCTTCGCCAGATGCACTTCCAGAAAACTGCGATGCCGCCCGCCCAAGCGGCAGAACGGATTGAGCGCCTTCACTACCCCCGCGCCTTTGGTCCACCGGCTACCCGTACCGCCGGCCAGCGTCACTACCGCCACCGCGCCCCGCGCCATCGCCTCCAGTCCAATCGCGCGATACCGATCCGGCAACCCGCGCACCGCGTCCACCACGTCGCCCGCGCGCACATCCGAAATTTCCGTGCTCGCCGGCAGCCGATTCTGCGCCAGCCCGATCCGCCCGCTCCGCAAATCCGCCTGGATCTGCCGATGTTGCGTGTTGTCGAAACCGTATGCTTCCAGCAACGCCGACAAAGTCTGCCCGCCGCGCGCCTGCTGTTCCCCGCTCCGCGGCAGCAGATGGTCGAACATCTGCTGCACCATGCCGGAAAACTCGCTGCGATCCCGGCACGCCGTAGCGAACCGATCCAACTCCGTCCGCCGCGCCGCCGACAACAGCCGCGCTTCCGTCCGCACCAGCGGAGGCACCGCCAGCGTGTAATACTCCGCCGGCATCAGCGCGTCCCCGCCGCTCAACAACTCCGCCACCGTGCCGCGCTCGTTAATCGCGAAATCGTAGACCACCGGCTCCATGGCGAACGGCACCGCATGTTCCATGCGTTTCTTGGTCGCGCTCATGATCTGCTGCAGCCGCGCCAGCGCCTCCGCCTTGCGCCGCGGGTCGAACAGAAATCCCATCCCGCCGCCCGACATGCCGCCGAGCATCCAGAAGCCCCAGAAATCCGCCCCCATCTCCGCCCGCACCGTCTCAATCAAAGTCGCCGTATACAGATTGCCGGCCCACGGAATAATCGTCTGGATCGGCCCGTCGAAATTGCGCCCCGTCGATGCCCCGATCGCCCGCACATCGCCCGCGCGCAACTGCCCCAGCACCTCATCGAGAATCCCCATCGCCTCGCGCCGCGCCGTCCACTCTCTCGCCGACCGCAGCAAATACCGCTCCGTCACCATCTCGAGAATCGGCCCGACATCCTGCGCCATGCCGCCGTGCACCAGCACCAAACTCGATTGCAGCAACTCCCGCGTTCCGGCGGAAATCTCGTCTTCTCCGAAAATGCGATGCCGCGGCAGCAGACATCCGCGGCTCACTCCGAATTCCGCATCGCCCTCCGCCGCCGCCACGCCATGAATCAGCTTGATGCCCGGCCACACCCCGCCGGAATCCTGCCAGCCGCCGCCAGACCCGCCCAGCCACTCGCCCAAGATCGCGCGCGCCGCCACCAACCTCCGCTCGTCTTCCGTCAATTCGCCTTCGAGCGACTGCACCTGCCCGGTAGCCCGCATGCACGCCGCAATCAGGCTCGCCAGCAACGTCGTCGAGACCGCCAGCCGCGAGCCCTTCGGAATCCCATTCACCTTGCTGACGATTTCGATCCCCAGCCCGCGCGCTCCCGTGAGCCGCTCCAGAAGGTGTGCCAGCGGCTGTGTCGCGCCCTCCATCCCCGGCGGCACCAGCCCCGAGGCGATCGCCGCGGCCTTCAGCAGCGAGAGATAATCGCGCGCAAAATCGAAAATCTCGTCGATCGTCGAAATCTCCGCCGTCGCCTGCAAATCGACGCTCGTGAGCCGCAGCACCGGCTGATCGATCACGCGCAGGTACGCTTCCACCGGAGGCTTGGGCGCGCCCGCACCCGCGCCGCCGCGCACCGCCAGATCCACCGAGATATTGATCACCCGCGCGCCCTCGGGAAAATCCATCCCCAGGAAAAAGATGTCGCTCCATCCGCTATGCGTCAGGTCCATGCGCACCGGCGTCGATTCGCGCAGCAGCGGAAACATCCCGCCTTCCGTGCGCAGCAATTCCGGCCGCAGCCGCAGCGGATAGTCCGCCGGATGTCCGATCCGGAACATCCACTGGTTCCCGCGCACACTCCGCACGCTGTGCCGCACCTGTCCCGCCAGCGTCTGAAATCCCAAGCCGCGATAAGCCGCCGCCAGTGCGCTCGAAATCGCCGCGCCCGCACCCGCCTCCGCCTGCGCGGCCAGAAAAATGTCGATCGCCTCTTCGAAGCGCCGCTTCAAGAGCTTGGTGTAGCCCGCGAACGGAATCGCCGCCGGAGCCGCAGCCTCATCGTGCAGCGGCATGTGGAAACGATGGATGGCGTACAGGAAGAACAGCGCCCGCACCCGCTCATAGAGGTTGCCGCTCGCCCGCCGGAAGCCGTCCAGCGCGTCGCACTCCGCCAGCAGCTCCGCCACCGATAGGCCCGCGCACACCGCGTCCAGCGAGCGATCGCGAACTTGCGCATCCTCCGCGGTGATCACCTCCACCAGCCGGCTCACTCTCCCGGCTCCGCCGCCATTTCGCGGTCCGCCAGCAGCTCCACCAGGTGCGCCAACACCTCCGCCCGGTCCCGCCCGTTCAGCGCCAGCGCGATTTGCGACGTCAGCAGTCCATACCGCGACCCCACGTTGTAGCGCCGCCCGCTGTTCTCCACCGCCAGATATTGTTCGCGCCGCGCCAGCTCCGCCAGCACGCTCGACAACGTCACCGCCTTCGAAGGCGCCTGCCCGAGCGCGCTTCCCAGCAGTTCCATCACGGTAGGAGTGAGCGCGTGAATGCCGAAAAAGCAAAGATAGTAGCCGGCGCGAATGCCGGAAACCACCAGCCGCTGCTCGGCCTCCGTGGGCGTAGGCTTCTCGATCACCGTATCGACGCGGTATAAGCCCTGCCGCCCCGGCAGCCGCCGTCCCGCCACCGCGCCGTACTGCGCCAGCAGCGATTCGCGCGTGGCCTGCACGCCCGACACCGAACACGCCTCCGCCTGCGCGAGCTCCACCACCTGCGCGGCGCTCGGCTTCCCCGCGCTCACGTACAGATGGTCGCCCACCATGTGCAGAAACGGATCGCTGCCCACGAACTCGCGCGCGCAGTAAATCGCATGCCCGTAGCCCAGCGGCTGCGGCTGCGCGATGAAGCGCACCAGGGCGGCATAGCTGCCGGCTGCCTGTAGGTAGCGGCTCTCGTCGCCCGGCCACACCACCACGCAGATTTCTTCCACCTTCGCCGCCAGCGCCTGTTCGATCAGAATCGTGAGGACCGACTTCTCCTGGCCGTCGCGGTCCACTAGCGTCTGCAAAGGAATCGACCGCTGGTCCGCCCCCGCCGCGGTGATTACCGCTTTTTGAAATCGCAAGTTCGTCGAGTCTCCTGGAGAATCAGTGTAGCGTGCTTCGTAACTGTTACCGAACCGCACAAATGGTGGGCGTGCGCCCTAGTCCCGCCTGTGCCGTCCGCGGAACACGACGCGTTGTAGTCGAGGCTGTGCGGTCCAACCCGTGAAAACAGCAAGCGGGCCGGCCTACCCGCCGTGGACGGTTCCAATCTCAGCAGTAGAGCAGCGGCACCTGGCGGACGTTGCCCCTTTTTTCACTTTAGATTTATCGAAAGACGTGATCCTGTCTCGCCATTCCGGTGTACCGGCCCAGGAGGCCGCTCTGCGATAGCAGGAAAACCTTATGCATCTTTTGCCTTGTTGATCCCGAGCTGGTCTCCCAGCTTTCTTTTGGATGGCTCGATCAGTACTGATTGGGCCAAGAACGCAGCGGAAGGGCCTGCCATCTTCGATATGCCGCCGTTTCAGGAGAGCAATCGACAAGCTTCCTACAAGCCGACTTTGAGGGCCTTTGGCACCAATTCTACGGGTCAGGCGTATTACGTCAACCTGATCCCGAACAGCAGGGCCTTCGGGAACGGCCAGATGCGCCTTAGATGACGCCGCACCACCGCGCCCAGGTCTGCAGCTCGGGGACCTGCGGAACAACAAAGCCGCGCGTGAATGTGACCCAGAAATATTCGTCCACGATCTTAGGCAGCGTCGATTCGCTGCGACCAATCATGGCTGCTAGTTGGCTGTTGCTTACGCCGTGTTTCGCAGCGTCAGCCAGCAGCTCCTCGACCTCGTGAATTACTCTGCGAATGAAGGAAGCGTACGAATCTGGCGAACCATCGCAGTGCAGCCGGTCCCGAATCGCATCGTCCCAGCGCGGTAACGCCCACGGACGGAGAGCATACATGATCTTCGCTGCGCCGGTTGCGCCGACGCGAACAGAAACCAGTCCGTGGCGGGTGCGCTTCTCTGAGGCTTGCAGTTCTTTGAGCACACCGAACGCCCCCGCTGCGCGATGAATGTCGCTGTCCTTTAGTTCCATTATGCTGGCGGCTTCGTCCGGGAGATCCCGGAGGTGCTTTAGAGCCCACAGTCGGATTCGCTCAAGCGCATCGCCGTGGTATTCCTTGGCGAACTGGCGGCATCCCCACTCGTTCAGCCACTTCATCAGCGCCGAACCGCAATCGTCCAATTCGAGATGCAGCGCGCCGCCAGTCTTGGCCACAAACTGGCGGAACGAGTCGTCGAACTCGCCGCCAAAGGCCGTATAGGCGCGGCACGCAATGGCGGCCTCATAGAGTCGCATAGGTCGAAATCGTAACACACTGCTGAGTTGTAAGCAGTCCGGATTGAGCTCCTGCAAAGCGATGTGCCAACTGCCCGGCATCTGTGCCCACGGATGATTCCATGAAAGGAGGGGCTACTTTTTCGTTTGCTCGTAGACGTTGCGGTTGAGTACCTCGATGTGTTCCGTCTGCGCCTCCTCGCTTGTAAAAGGTAGATGGCCCACGGTCAGATACGCGTGTACAACGTAGCTGCGACGCATCCAAAGAGCATCATTAGCGGCCATCTTGTCGGGTTTCCCGTACTGCTTTGTTAGACGAGAGAGATACAGGCTCCAATTCCAGTTCTGGCGTGAATCCCCAATGATTCCGCCCGCGCCCACTGTTTCGATACTTGCCAGCTTGTCGTCTATGAAGGTGAAGTGTGCGTTGTCAAAGTCATTGCGTGGCCATTTGCACTGGTCGCCGAGACTCTGTGTCTCGAAACAGTGAATTGTACCCGTGTACGGCAGACCTGCAGGAATTTGGGTTTGAGGATGCTCTGTGGCAGCGAATTGGGCGAACGGCTCGCCGAGCTTGTGGCCTAGGAAAGACCCCGCATCGTGGCTGCAGCCAAGGTAGGCTGTAAATGCGACCACTGTAGGGATCAGGACATGTTTCTTCATGGATTTCGCCGAGCGACCCCGATAATATCTGCCATGTTGTTGAGGATACCTCACCTATTCGGCGGGTGCGCTCTTTCTTTCCCTGTCCGACCTAGCTGGCAAGCAGCCCCGGCGAACTCAGTTGAATTCCATCAGTCCTTCTAAAGCGCCCTTAGTGCCGCTGAAGCACTTGGCCGGAACGTCGCCAAGTTGGACATTGGCCCCAAATGGCTTTCGGGAACATGACGCACGTTGCCCCGTAGGTCATTGGCGGCCGGTGATGCGTGGGTTCGAGCCCAGATCAATCCTCTGGAACGCCGACCCCATCTCGGTGCCCGGGACGAACGTACCTCTTTCGCTGCTATTATGAGAGCCAAAGGGTATTCTCCATGCGCTACACGGTTGTCCTCGAGCGGGAAGCAGACGGCGGATTCGTGGCTACCGTGCCGGCCCTGCCAGGCAGCGTGTCCCAGGGCGACACGCGGGAAGAGGCTCTGGCGAACATCCGTGAAGCGGCGGATCTTTACATCGAAGATTGTGTCGCCGCCGGCGATCCGGTCCCGACTGAAGCGGGCAGGGAGTACGTCGAGCTCACCACCGGCATCAGCCAGTGAAACTGCCAACAGATATCTCCGGCCAGGAGCTGGCAAAAGATCCTTCTGCGGGTGGGATTCGTGGTGAACCGCCAAAGGGGAAAGCCACATCGTTCTTAAACGCTCGGACCCGTTCGCCCGCGTCGTAGTGCCCGATCACAAGCAGGTCCGCGCCGGTACCCTCCGGCAGATACTGACCGAGGCGGGAATGAGCGTGGAGCGACTGTTGGAACTCAGATAGATCGGCCACCTCTCCCCGAAACGTCATCCACGTCAACCGCGGCGAACTTCTCTCCTCCGCGCCGCTGAACCACAGCTCCCGCGGCGCGGCGTACCTGAAGTTCCGACTGGACGATGCGCCCCTCTTGCGCCGTCACCGCCATCATCAGCCCCACCCCAACTTGCCATCCTAATCCCAAACGTGATCCCATCAAGAAGGAACATGACCGACCCCATCTCTCGCCGTGATTTTCTCGCCGCCCTCGGCGCCACCGCGGCCGTCCCAGGACTTCTGAGAGCCGGCACCCCCGCCACAGTCACCGTCACCACTACCGCCATCGGCGCCATCGGACCCGCCTTCGCCGGTCTCAGCTACGAAAAAAGCCAGATGGCCAAGCCCTTCTTCACGCCCACCAACACCGACGCCATCGGCCTTTTCAAGCTCATCGGACCCAGCCTCCTCCGCATCGGCGGCAACTCCGTCGACAAGACCGCGTGGAACGCCACCGGCCCCGGCCGCACCTCCGGCCAGGTCGCGCCCTCCGATATCGATTCCCTCGCCGGTTTCCTCAAAGCCACCGGCTGGCAGGTCCTCTACGGCACCAACCTCGCCACCTCCACGCCCGCGCTCGCCGCCTCCGAGATTGCCTACGCCGTGAAGTCGCTCGGCGCCTCCCTCTATGGCATCGAGATCGGCAATGAGGTCGACCTCTACGCCGGCAATTACTTCCCCTCCACCTGGGGATTCGCCGACTATCTCGCCCTCTGGCAGTCCTTCGTCGCCGCCATCCGCCAGCAATCGCCCAACGTGCCCCTCACCGGCCCCGTCGCTGCCGGTAATATTTCCGGATTCGTCGCACCTTTCGCCAAAGCCGAGGGCAGGAGCGTCATCCTCCTGAGCGACCACTATTACCGCGGCAACGGACAAAGCGCCGGCAGCACCGTGGACCTCCTTGTCTCCCCCGACTCCAACATCGTCACGCAAGCCAAGAACATGTTCGCCGTCAGCCAGTCCATCGACGTGCCCTACCGCTTCGCCGAGACGAACTCCTTTTACAACGGCGGCGCGCCCAACGTCAGCGATGCCTACGCCTCCGCCCTCTGGGTCATCGATCATTTGTTCGCCTGCGCCTCCAACGGCGCCCAGGGCATCAACCTCCACGGCGGCGGCGATTCCACCGGCTACACGCCCATCGCCGACGACAACGGAGTGGTGGTCGGAGCCCGCCCCGAGTTCTACGGCGTCACGCTCTTCACCCTCGCCGGGCCCGGCGTCCTGCGCCAAACCACCATCGACGCCGCAGGCCTGAACGCTACCGCCTACGCCATTCAGGCCGCCAGTGGAGCCTGGAACATCGTCATCGTTAACAACGATCCGGCGCAGACCCTGAGCGTCACCATCGATCTTCCGCAGCCCGCCCCATCCGCGCAATTTCTCGCGCTCACCGGCCCGTCGCTCGACGCCACTACCGGAATCGCCATCCAGGGCGCCGTCATTCAACCCAACGGAGCCTTCACGCCTGCCCCCTCGCTCGCGCTCCCGACCTCCGGCTCCACCGTCACCTGCACCGTCAGCCCGCTCTCCGCGGCCCTCGTGCAAGTCACCGCGCCGTCTACCGCGCCGCTCACCGTTCTCTCGTCCGCCAGCGGCCTGGGCGTGGCCGCGCCCGCATCCTACGTGAGCGCCTACGGCAGCGGGCTCGCTTCCTCCATCTCTTTACGCGATTCCGCCGGCGTCTCCTACACCCCGGCCATCATCTACGGCTCGCCCACGCAAGTCAATTTCGAAGTCCCCGACGGCATCGCCATCGGAGCCTCCGTGGTAACCCTCGGCGCGCAATCGGCCGCCCTGCAGATCGCTGCCGTGGCGCCTGGATTGTTCACCCTCAACACCGCCGGACTCGCCGCGGCGTACACCATCGTTGTCGGACCGGGAAACACGCAGACCGTGGCGGCCATCTTTGCCGTGGACGACGGAGTCACCGTTTACGTGCCCATCGCTCTCAGTCAGTTGTCCACGGACCAGGTGTACCTCATCCTCTACGGCACGGGCATTCGCGGCGCCGGTAACAACGTGACCGTCGCCATCAACGGCATCGACGCGCCCGTTCAGTATTCCGGCCCGCAAGGCCAGTACGGCGATCTCGACCAGGTCAACGTCCTACTGCCTAAGCAGCTCGCCGGCAGCGGCCTCGCCAACATCGTCCTCACCGCGGCAGGCGCGGCCTCCAACACCGTCAACGTCCTGATCCAGTAAACCGCTCCCTACTTCCCTACCCCGAACTCAATCGACGAATCCGCCGAGAATTTCCGGTACTCGCGGAACTCCATATCGTTCTTCACCGACATCCCCGGACTGTGGATCTCCGTCTCGCTGTGCGCTGGCAGCAGATAGCTCCGCCCGCCCACTTCCGCGAAGTCGTAATCCACCGACGTGCTCACATGGTCCAGGTTCACTTCTCTGGGAATGTCGTCCGCCGCATAAGTAAAATGAAGCACCTCGCCGGTCTCGCGGTCGACTTCCATCTCGCCATGGAAACCTACCACCGCATGGTGAATATCGCCGGGAACGCCGCTCGCCACCATGTACCGCGAATGCGCGCGATCCACCTGGTACGCGAATATCGCGTTGCGTTGCCGCCGCACCCTCTTCCAGCTCATCCAACGGAAAGACGTCGCGGTGGCCGGATCGAAGATGCCCTGCAAGGTCCCGCCGAATTCTCCCGTTTCGATCCCTCCGGCCAGACTTTCGTATTTCTGATCGGTGGGCTTGTCATTCACCAGTACGAGCTTATGCTCCTCCCGCTGCTGGAAGTAACTCAGTTTGACCGTCAGCTTGTCGGTGGGAGTCCACCTGATTCCGGCGGGAATCGACATCGATCCCATTCGCCCCCGGACTGCTTGCGGCTTGCTGTCGCGATACCGGCGAACCACTTCGCTGCACACGAAGTCCGGCAACGAGCGCGTGTAAGCCAACGCCTTCTCGCGGCTCTTCTCGATCAGCGCCGTCGCTTCCGCGTCCGAGGGCCTCTGCCCCCACGCCAGCGCGATACACAGACTCACGCCAACGGCGCGCTTCACTTTCCCACCCCGAAATCCACCACCGATTCCGCCGAAAATTTCCGGTACTCGCGGAACTCCGTCTTATTCCGCGCCAACACGCCCGGACTGCGTATTTCCATTTCCGAGTGCACCGGCAACAAATACTCCCGTCCCCCCACATCGGAGAACGCATAGTCCACCGAGTTCACCGCCGAGTCCACACCCAATTGCTGCGGAATATCGTAGGCCACATAGGTGAGGCGCAGCACCTCGCCCGTCTCGCTGTCCACCTCCAACACGCCATGCAGACCGACGATCGCCTTGCGCCCCTGGTGCCCCAGGTAGTACGGCGAATTCGCCGCCGATACCGCGTACTCCAGCACTGCCAGGCGCTTTTTGCGCACCGTCTTCCAGCTCTGCCAGTCGAACGCCCCTTGCGATGCCGGATTGAAGATCACGCGCAGAATTCCCCCGAACTGGCCCGTGCTCGTCGCCCCCTCCAGGTCTGCGTATTTCGAATTGGTCGGCTTGCCGTTGATCAGCTCCAGCTTGTGCTCTTCGCCGCGCTTCGAATAGCCCAGCTTGATCGTAAGGATGTCGTTCGCCTGCCGTCCCCCGTCAGACGAAATAGACCGGTGCACCACCTCCGTGCACATGAAATCGGGCAGCTGCTGGGTGTAGTCGAGCGCCTTCTGCCGGCTCCTCTCGATCAGCGCCGCAGTCTCCGCATCCGAAGGCTTCTGTCCCCAAGCCACCACGCCCCAGAGGACCAGCCCGAGCACGCGCATCATGCCGCTAGTGTAACGGAATTCTTCGAAACCGAAGCTCCCCAGGACGCAGAGACCCCGATAACCCAATGCCTCCGCGGCCTCTGCCACCTCAGCGCTCTCCGGTTTTGACCTTTGTTTTTCTCAGCGTCTCAGCGTCTCGGCGGTGAATCTTCCGAACCCTACCCCTTCAAATACCGATCGAACCAGTCGATCGTCCGCTGCCACGCCAGTTTCGCCGCCGCCTCGTCATATCGCGGAGTCGTATCGTTATGGAAACCGTGATTGGCGCCCTCGTACACATATCCCTTGTAATTGATATGGCCGGCCTTCAGCGCCTCCTCGTATGCCGGCCATCCGCCCGTAATCCGCGCATCCAGCGACGCATAATGCAGCATCATCGCAGCCTTGATCTTGGCGACATCGTCCGCCTTCGGCTGACCGCCATAAAACGCCACCCCCGCGCTCATGTTGTCGCTCAGCCGGACCGCTAGCGTATTCACAATCCCGCCGCCGAAACAGAACCCCACCGCCCCCAGCTTCCCCGTACAATCCGGCCGCGACTTCAGCCACATCGCCGCCGCCACGAAATCCTCCGTCATCTTACTGCGATCCACCTTGGCGAATGCCGCCACCCCGGCCTCATCGGTACCCGGGAACCCGCCCACGCTCGTCAGCCCATCCGGCGCCAGCGCCATAAAACCGGCCGCTCCCAAACGCCGCGCCACGTCTTCGATATACGGTGTCAACCCGCGATTTTCGTGCACCACCAGCACCCCGGGCAATTTTCCCTTGGCGTTCGACGGCCGCACCAGCGGTCCCTTGATTTCGCCATTGCCCTGCGGCGAGGGAATCGTCACTGTCTCGATCGTGATCCGCTTATCGTCCTTGGGTACCTGCTGCGCCCACGCATAGTTCGGACGAAGCGCCTCCAGAATACCTATGGCCGTCAGGCCGCCCACCGCAAACTTCTGCGCGCCCTCCAGAAAAGTCCGCCGATCCAGGTCCCCATGAATGTATTTATCGAAAAGATTCAGCAGGTCCTGCGGAAAATCCGTGGCTTTCATCCGTTCCATATAATTGCCCCTCGCAGGGCAACATATCACACGCGCCGTCCACGCGGATTGCCCTAAGGAACCACGCAAGAACGACTTCCCACTTTGTCTCCACTAGCGTGGCGCAGGCACTCGTGCCTGCTGGGTCGAGACTTTCCAGAAACCTCGCCGTCTTCGGTTGAATCTGAAACCGCTTGCTGACGCGCGCGGCTCGGTAACGCAATCCGCCGATACCGAGCCGCGACCGTGAGGGAGCGGTCCCGATAACAAACTCCGTTTCTGCCGCCAGAGACGCTCCCGGCTGGGACCGTATCTTGCTCTTCTCGACCCGTCGCGCCAAGATGAATCTCGGAGCTGCAGATTGAGAGTCGCCTGAGAGTCCGCGCCACGGCGATTGCTGCCGAGTTATTCCTGCGCGCTTCGTATAGGTATCCGAAAGATCTTCAAAATCGCGAACTCTTTCCACCAGCGCTGAGTTAGACTGTAGCCGTGACGAGGGAGGAAGTTTGCGCCCGCATTTGCGGGCTCGGCATTGTACCGGCTATCCGTGTGACCAGCTCCGAAGACGCGCTCTTTGCCGCCGAGTCCGTCGCGCGCGGCGGCATTCCCATTGTGGAGGTCACCATGACTGTGCCCGGCGCCCTCGACGTCGTGGCCGAAGTCCTGCGCACCCGGCCGGAAATCACCGTCGGAGCCGGCACCGTGCTCGATGCCGAAACCGCCCAGCGCTGCGTGGACGCGGGCGTTCATTTTCTCACCAGCCCCGGCCTGCACATGCCCGTAATGGAAGTGGCGGCCCGGCACAACACCGCCGTCATGCCCGGCGCGCTCACCCCCACCGAAATCTACGCCGCATGGAAAGCCGGAGCCGATTTCGTCAAGGTCTACCCTTGCTCGGCGGTCGGCGGCCCCTCCTACATCCACAGCATGTGCGCACCGTTCCCCGACGTCCGCCTGCTCGCCGCCGGCGGCGTCAATCAGCACACCGCGGCGGACTATATCCTGGCCGGCTCCGCCGCATTGGGCATCGGAGTCGAATTGATCCCCCGCGCCGCCATCCACGGCCGCAATCGCGACTGGATCAACGAACTCGCCCACCGCTTCCTGTCGATCCTGAAATCCGCCCGCGCCAAGGGCGCGGCTCAGCACGAGCACTGAAGCTTCCGGCCCGCGGCCGAAGGAGCGGTATATGCAGCCGAGAAACCCGACCCAAGAAAGAGAACGACCTTCACCTTCAAGCCCCCGTTGGTGGTTGACACTTTTCCTCCCTTGCCGCAAACCTCGGCTCTCTATATTCAGACTTTCAGGTCGAATATATGCCTGATGCCGCGAACGAGCCACACAGAGATAAGGTGCCGGTTCGCGTCCTTCGACTGCGTGGCCCAAAGGGTTGACGCATAACTCCCCAGTTCGCCGAGCCCGAAGGGACCTTCTGCTACACGTCCTTCAAGGGTGTGGCCGCGGTACGGGCATAGTATTCCCGCCGTTGCTACGCGGGAGCCCGCGTGACTTTGTTTTTCTCCGTGTCTCCGCGCCTCCTCCTGTGGTGAACAATAGCGGGGCGATATACTCGGAACGATGACGCGTTTGTGGATCCTCTTCCTGATAGCTGTCTCGGCGATGGCGCAGCAGGCGAATACTTCCCCGGACGAATGGACCCGGCCGTTTCCCCCGTTTCGGATTGTGGGGAACCTTTATTATGTCGGGACGTACGATCTGGCCTGCTATTTGATCGTGACGCCGGCGGGGAATATTTTGATCAATACCGGGCTGGCGAGTTCCGGTGTGCAGATCCGGTCGAATATCGAGACGCTCGGATTTCGTTTTGCCGATACCAAGCTGCTGCTGGCGACACATGCGCATTTCGATCATGTCTCGGCGATGGCGGAAGTGAAGCGGCTTACCGGGGCGCGGCTGGCGGCGACGGAGCCCGAGGTGGCGCTCTTCGAGAGCGGCGGGAAGACGGACTTCCGGTTCGGGGACGATAAGACCGCCTGGTTTGAACCGGTGCATGTGGATGAGAAGCTGCAGGACGGCCAGAAGGTTGGGATCGGGGGAATGGAGTTGACTGTGCACCTCACTCCCGGGCACACCAAGGGCGCGGCCAGTTACGAATTCAAGGTGCGCGATGACGATGGGCGCGATTATCGCGTGCTGATTGCCAACCTGCCGAGCATCAATCCGGGTGTCACTCTGATCGAGAATGCGAAATACCCGAACATCATGGGCGATTACGCGCACAGCTTTGCGATCCTGAAAGAAATGCACCCGGAGATTTTTCTGGCGTCGCACGCCAGCCAGTTCGGGCTGCATCGCAAATATCAGCCGGGCGATGCGTATGAGCCGCTGCGCTTCATCGATCCGGCCGGATATCGTGCGGCCGTGGACACATTGCAGGCAGCATTCGAAGCGCAGTTGGCGCACGAGCGGAAAGAGCGATAGCCGCTACTCGACGACCAGGAATTGCTCGTATTTGCCATCGGGCATGACGTAGATGTTGAGCGATACGGTCTTCTTCCGGAAGACGGCATGGTATCCGCGATGCGTCATCCCGCCGCGCTGGCTCTCGCTGGTGCGGGTCACCGATTGCAGCTTGCCAAGCGGGGCCAGCGATTGGCGGATATCGCCGAGCGCCTGTGCCGAGAAGTACGAGTTGGCGTTGGCGGTGAAGAGCGCGCGATCTATCGAGCCCCGGGCGAGCGATTCGAGCATCGACTTGACCTGCGCGGTATCTTTCTCGGTGGCCACGGGAGGCTCGGGTGGAAGAAACAGGATGGTCGCGATCTGCGTGGTGAGCGGGCCGACAAGATCGATGCCGTCTTCATTGGTGAGGACGACGATAGCGGCATTGCGCGTCGGGTAGATGGTGTTCGAGGCCAGAAAACCGGAGACCTCGCCGGAGTGGGAGATGGTGGGAATGCGATTGAATTCGCCGAGACGGAGGCCGAGAGCGTAGTCCGTTTTGTCGCCATTGTTCAACCGCACCTCGCCGGTAAATTCGTCCCAGGAGCGGCCCAGGAGAATTTCGTGATGGAGGAAGGCGACATCCCAGAGTCCGACGTCGTAGGCAGTCATGCAGAGCTCGCCGGCGCCGTAATACCACCCGTTAGCCTCGCGCGCGACGCGTCGGGGCGGACCGCCGCCGTAGCGGGTGTATCCTTCCATATCGTTGGGAAACGAGACGGAACAATCGTCGGACGATTCCATCTTCAGCGGGGTGAAGATTCGGTCCTTGAGGAACGGTACCAGTTTTTGCGCAACTCTCTCATCGACGATTTCGGCGGCGATCACATAATTGGTATTGCTGTATTGCCATTTCGTGCCGGGATCGAAATTGAGGGGCTTCTTGGCCCAGACCTCCAGAATTTCCCGCGGCGACATCGGGTGCGTCCACGCGGGAACGATGTAATCCTGCGGAGCATAATCCTCATAGCCGGAGGTGTGGGAGAGCAGTTGCCGGATGGTGACATCGTTGGCGCGGGTGAGGGCGGGGAAGTACTTCGCCACCTTATCGTCGAGCGACAATTTGTACTGTTCCTGAAGGAGCAGGATGGCAGCGGCGGTAAACTGCTTGCTGATGGAGCCGACGGCATAGCGGGCTTCAGCGGTGGCGCCGAAGGCTTTCACGAAGGCCAGTTTCCCGTCCTGGACGACGGCGATCGACGCGCTGGGAGCGCCGCTCTTCTTCAGAGTATCGGCGATCTTGTCGCTGAGTTTACGATCGAGCTCGGTCTCTTGAGCGCGCAGCGGAAGGCCGGCGGCGACGAGCGCGACGAGCACGAGCGGCTTCATAAAGCATCATTTTACCCCGGTGTGTGGGGCAGGAATTTGACAACGGCTCCGGGACGTAGAAGACTGTCAGATATTCCGCTGGAGCGTTCGGAGGGATTCTCATGTCGGAACGACAGCTTTGGTATGTGACAAAAGTCATCCTGGTCTGGGGATGCGTGCCGTTCGTGGTATACGGCCAACAGAAGCCGAAGGCCGCGGCGCCGAGAGGCCTCTCGTCGGGGTTGCCGGCGCTCGCTACCTGGACCGGCAACGGGGACGACGGCGACTGGGCCAACGGCAATAACTGGCAGTGGACCAACGACGACAACGAATGTACACCCAACGGATTCGCCATCCCGCCGGGCACTGCCAGTCCCGGCGACTCCACGAGCCCATGCTATTTTGCCGACGTTAACATCCCGCCTAACAGTGGCACGATCAGCACTCAGAACGTGTCATGGTCTTCCTACATCGACAATTTCACCCTCAACATATTCAACACACTGAATGGTGGGGTTCGCGCGTCAGGCAATGCTTTGATTGCAGGGGGCGCGACCGTGAACGGAGGCGTGGGTGCGGGACAGGGAACGGCGACTTACATGCAGTTGGCCGGGACGCTGACCAATCAAGGCACTATCAGCCTGGGGTCAGGTGGAGGCGCCAGCGGCTGCACGATTGTCAATACCGGCGTGATTAAGGGGTCTGGTTCCATATTTACCCCCTATAACACGACCGAATGTGGCGCCAGCGCCGACGCAACTACGGGCACCAATGCAGGCACCATAGAGGCGACGTCCGCAACGCTTCAATTAGCTGGGATTTGGGATAACACCAAAGGAACGATTAAAATTGATGGAAACGCGGAATTGCTGGCCGGCGGCACGATCACGGGCGGCGCGATCATCGACAACGGCGGTATGATCGGCGGCGGCGTCGTGCTGGCGGGGCAAGTCAGCAGCACTTCTCTCACCGTAGATGGCAACGGCGCCGTCGCGGAAGTGTCGATCGACGGTACCTTGACCAACAGCGGCGCTCTCACCATAGGTTTGACGGCGGGCCCCGTTTCGACCGTTCAGGTGAACGACGGTGGTACGCTGACCACGGGGAATACAATTTTGGGGGTGACGGCGCGCTCCACGGGACAGTTGTTGATTGAGGCCGGTGGCACGTGCACTCCCGCCGGGACGCTGACGATCGGCGACAACGGATCGGGGGTCCTGTCGGTTTCCGGCTCGCTTCAGGCACAAGCGATCATTTTGGGAAATATGGCGGGCGGAAGTGGCCAGATGAACATTATGCCCAACGGTACCGTGACTTATACGGGCCACCTGTCCGCCGGGGGCACGCTAGTGTCCGCCGGGGGCATAGTGTCGAACGAGGGGACTGCGACGATTACGATCGACGGTGGCGGGGCTCTGACGGGGAAGGGGGCCGGTACTCCGCCCGATGTCATCGCTGGAACGGCCAACGTGACGGTTAACGGCGCCTGGACGAATGTAAACGGGATTTTGACGGCAGGTACGGTGACTGTTTCGGCGGGGGGAGCATTAAATGTGAACTGCCCTGCTTGTTATATCCCCTCATCCGGATTGAGCGCTTTTAGCTTGGTCGCCGGCACGGTTTTTGTGTTCGGGAATGTCGACGGGTCTGGCACGCTGACCACGACGGGAGGTCTCCTCGTCAGCGGCCAAAGCACGAAATTGACTGTTACGGGTGGGGGCTCGTGAACTGTGATGTATTGGGGTCGTACGGGACCGTGACAGTGAACGGCAGCGCCTCTTTGAAGGCCAACGAAATTGAGGTGCTCCAAGGCACATTCGCCGTTGAAAACTCCGCCACGCTTATCGCCACCTCGGTCGGCTTCTACGGCACGGGAAATCTGGTAGCCGAAACAGGCGGGGTGATCGATGCCAACCAGTTTGCGGTATCCTCGGGCACCGCGGTCATTCAGCCCGGAAGCGCATTGACCATGACGAATCCACCACCCGCCGACGGGCAAGTTATCGTCCAGGGCAACGGCTCCGCTCATCCGGGCGTTTTGACCATCGACGGCCAGCTGAACAATGCCGGGTATGTGGGCGTGTTTTCGGATGGTACGCTGACCATCGGGAACGGCCAGACAGTCACCTTTTCGGCCGCCCTCTACGGGCGTGCCGACCTGCGCCTCAACGGCGGGACGGTCGACGTGAGCAAAGGGCAACTGATCATTGGCACGCCACTTCAGCCGGCTGGGCTTGGGTGGGTAACGGTCGGAACAGGGGGGACGCTCGACGGCGGTTGGATCTGTCCGGCAGACTCCACGGCTACGGACTGCCCTCCCTTTTCGCTATATTCGCCGATAGGAAGCAAAGTCATCGGGAGCGTTCTCAACAGCGACGGGACGGTCTCGGTCGGCGATCCGACCACCATCAATATTTCACAGGATTTTCAACAGACCAGCGGTACGCTCGATCTTCAAATCTACGGTACGCAACCAGGACAGTACGACCAGTTGATCGCGGGAGGTTCGATCCAGATTACCGGCGGCACGGTGCAATTCGATTTCGGCAACGGATTTGCGCCCGCCGCGGGCAACGTCTTCAACCTGCTTACGGCCAGCGGCGCCGTCAGCATCAGCGGCGCAACTTTCACTTATCAAGGCCTGGCGAGCGGATTCAATTACACCACGGGCATGAGCGGAGGGCAGTTCAATCTCACCGCCCAGAACAGCGTCGCCAGCACGACAAGCCCGCCAGCGCCATTCGTATCGACTGGCATCAGCCAACTCTCGTCTGCGGCGGGCGGTGTGCCGGCGCTGGCGCCGGGATCGCTGGCCTCGGTCTTTGCCGCCTCCGGGACGAGTTATTCAAGCGGGCAGCCGTCCGCTCCGGGATTGCCGTGGCCAGCGTCGATAAACGGGACCTCCGTGACCATCGTCGATTTCACCGATGCGTCTACGACGGCGCCTCTCACTTACGTTTCGTCCAGTCAAGTGAATTTCCAGATTCCGGACACCGTGGCGTTGGGGCCGGCGATCGTGACGGTGACTTCCGGGACCGAGACCGTGGCCACCGGACTCGTCATACTAACCACCCTGGCGCCCTCCCTGTTTACGCTCAATTCATCGAACCTGGCGGCTGCTTATGCCGCGTGCGTCTCTTCCAGCGGCGCGATCACTACCGAGACCCCATTTCAGGCGGTGAATGGCGCTATCGAGGCGCAGGCTTTGAATCTAGGAGCGTGCTCGCAGACCATCCTGGAGCTGTATGGGACGGGTCTGGACTATGCAACAGCATCCGGAACACAGGTGATGTTTGGCGAGGTCGCCGGAATGGTGCAGTATGCCGGTCCGGGAGGCGGCTTTCCCGGGCTCGATCAAATCAACGTGGTGATTCCGCAGTCCCTGGCCGGCAAGGGAAGTGTTCCGATCATGGTCAGTACGGGCGGCATGACCTCGAACACCGTGAACGTCACTATTCAGTAGAGCCTCACTGGATGGCGATGGTAGCGTCGCTGCGGGATGACGCGGAGCCGATGGCGACCACCAGCGGAACAGCGCCACCGGTGGGAGCGTTGGCCGGGATGAGGATGTTCACCTGCACCTCGCCGCAATAGATCAGGCCGTCGAAGGCCAGATTTGCGGCTGGCACCGGAATACCTCCCAGAGCCACGCTCACCGGTAGCATGGGAGTCGGGTAGGGCGGGCCGCTCGGCTGCGTGCCGTCGGCCAGCGTGGTGTTGACCAGCCCTTGTCCGGTAACCCAGAAGGCAACATATGTGCCGCGCGGGGCCGGGTTGGAGCTGGAATTGAAAGTCCCATCCTGATTGGCTATCCACGCCTGGCCGGGCCCATAAGACTGGGTGAATATTCCAGGCGAGGAGGCCACCACCGGGACGGTGACGGTATTGCCCTTGACGCCGTTGAATTCCACCTGGATGGTTGTGTTTTGCAAGCCCGATACCGCAAATGGCGCCAGAGCGTTGATCTGCCCATCCTGGGCGTAGGTCAGGTAAGCCGGCGTGCCGTTGATATAGACGCTCGATCCGGACAAGTTGGTTGTCATGTTCGAGACGGCGCCGGTGGCTGGACCGAGGCCGGTGCCTTTGAGCGAGATGTATTCATTGGGAGCGATTCCGCCAGTCTGGAGGGTCGCGGCATTAAACACCGCGTTCGAACTTCCCGTCACGGCGATCTGCGGAGCCGTGGTGTGCGCGATCTTAGCGACAAAGCCGTGGTAGCAGCAACCGCTGCTGTTGGCGGTCGTCTGGAATGCGCCGGGAGTCGTAATCAGGCCCGGGCCGATGGTATTGCCGGCGAGATATATGTCGCCGTCGGAGTCGACTGCCAGCCCGGCTGGCCCGGAAGTCTCGAGTCCCCCTGACCCGATGCGCGTGGAGAACAGCAGGTTGGCGCCCGCGGAGTCAAGCTCGGCGACGACCACCTCCATGGCCCCCCCATTGACCGGCGGCTCAACCTGATTGACCAACGGGAAACCGGATCCGGCTTGTCCCATGATATAGATGTTCCCCTGCCCATCCAGTTGAATAGGACCCGTAAAGAACAACGTGTCGCTTTCATCGCCCTTGCTGTCGCCTATAAAGGTGGACCACAGGATGGCGGTACCGGACGGATTCAGCTTGGTGACGTGGGCGGCTGCGCAGTTTTGCCCATCCGGCCCGCAGACTGTCCCATAGACGCCGGCCGTCACGGGGAAATCGGGAGAATTGGTGTATCCGGCAATATACGCATTACCGGCGCTGTCGATGGCGATGCCGCTGATGTAGTCGCCTAGACTGGCAGTCTGGCCGCCCAGGTAGGTGCAGTAGTCGAGCGATGCTCCGGCGGCGGAAGTCACCGGATTGAACTTGGCAATGAAGCCGCGCCAAGCCTGCAGATACGTTCCTGTGCTGCCCAAAGGGGCGCTGGTAGACTGAACGACGCCAGCAGTTGTCGGCAGCTTGCCGGCCGTGGTATTGCCGATCAGATAGAAATACCCGTTTGGGTCGACCGTTACTCCGGTGGCATTCGTGTCGCCGTTACCAGCGTTGAAATACAGGTTGCCGAAAAGAGTGGAATACAGCAGTTTCGCGCCGGTGGGATCGAATACCGCGACGAAGGCGTATAGGGGCGAGCCTCCACCGGTTGCGTTTCCGCCGATCACCGCGCCGCTGGTGGTGGGAAAGCAGGATTGGAACGTATAGCTTATGGAGCAGTATTCGTCCGAGTTGCCGGCAACGTAGGCGCGTCCCGAGCTGTCCACGGCAATGGCGGTTGCGTAGTCGTACGCGTAGCCGCCCAGAAATGTGGAGTAGACAATCCCCGTTCCGGTGGGATTCAGCTTGGTGACAAATGCGGATACGTTAGAGGAATTGCAGCCTGCTGAGATCTGCTGCCCAGTATTGTACGGAAGCGGGTCGCAGATGGTCTGGTAGGCTCCAGGGGTGACGGGGAAATTGACCGAGTTGGTTAACCCGGTCACGTAGGCATTGCCGCTCGAATCCACGGCAATGGCATAAGCGTGGTCCGCGCCGTTGCCGCCCAAATAGGTGGAATAAACCAGTGAACTGCCGTCCCGACTGAATTTGGTTACGAACGCCGAAGCCCACAACCCGGGACTGACGCCCGCCTGTTTGGTAGGAGGCGCGCTTTCATAAGGATTCTCTGTTGGGAAGTCGATTGAAAAGGTCGTCCCCGTCACATATGCGCTGCCCGCGCTGTCTACCGCAAGACCCTGCGACGTTCCGACCGCCAGGGCACCGGGCCCCGTCGTAGCCCCGATGGTGTCGGAACCGCTCCCGGCAAGGTAACTGGCATAGCTGAGTACTGGATCGATGATAAGTGGCTTGGAACGGTCGTAATTCCCGATCCGGAAGCGTACTCGACCTCCCGCCACGACGAACGCCCCTTCGACTTTAGTCTTCCGGCCACCGTCCATCTGGTAGACGAGCGGCTTTTCGAAAGTCGCCAGTCCGTTGGGCGCGTCGAGAGCCAGATTGCCGGCGGCGTCGAGCGCTACGCGGGCGCCGTCGATCTTCCAGGCGATGCGGCCCGGGTCGGCGCCCGGGGCCACGACCAAGTCATATTCCAGCTGGCGCTGGTTGCCATAGAAGACCAGGTCCACGCCGGGGTAGATCTGGGCGTAATCCACCTTGCCATAGGTACGGATGCCGCTACGCCACTTCTTCGGGTCGTTGCCGATGAAGTAGTTCACGATGCCGGGTTGCGGCGCTAGTCCGGCGGGGATAACTTTGGTGCTTGCGCCGACCAGCGTCATGCCGACGCTATCGAAAGATGCCGGCTGTTGACGCTGGAGATTCAGGACGACCTTGCCGGGAGCCAGAACCAGCGCGTATCCGGAACCGCGCGAGAGAAACTGGACCGTGGGGGATGCCTGCCCTTGGTTTGGCTCAAAGCTTAACGGCGCTTGGAGGAACTTGGTTGCCGGAGCGCCGACAGAGTCGAAAGGGATGCAAATGATGGTAAGTGCTGCTATTGCCCGAAGCACATGCGCCCGGGCCGGAAACGAAGACCGTACGCTTCTCATATGGAGTGCCTCACTGTGGGCCGGAATGTCTCTTCGGCATCCAGCCACCATACAGAATACTCCAATCGGAACTGTTTGTCTGATATTATGCGCCCGGAGCCCGGCGAGCAGATCGCGAGGCCCGATACCTTAGTACACGGTTCCGTAAATACACTCTCGTATTCGCCGCGACATTGCGTTTCCGAGCCGCGACCACAGAGCGGGTTGCGGGCGGAATACGCTAAGGCACTTCTGAAATGACCGGAAGCTCTGAAATGACCGACTTAGCGAGGCGGCGTCACGCAGGTGTAGTTCGCGGCGTCGTCAGTGCTGCCCGAGCCTTTGTAAGTCGCGATGGACGGATAGGGACAGAGCGGGTGGGTGCGGATGACGCCGCCGGATGAATCGTACTTGGTGGCGATGATTTGCGAGGGGGCCTGGCCTTGCTCCACCCATGCTTCGAGCGCGGCATCCGCGTCGTGGAAGCGATCTCCGGCCGGGACAGTGTCAGCGAAGCCGGTAACACCGGCGCCGCCGCCGCAATGCTGCATCCCCGGCACCATGTAAAGGCGGAGGAATCCGTCGACGGCGCCGGCGCCCATTTTGGCCGAGACGCTATCCACGTAATCGATGGCGTTTTGCGGCGGGATGGCGGCGTCGCTCCAGCCGTGATACACGATGAGTTTGCCGCCGCGGCTGCGGAAGGCGCCGAGATCGGGGTCGTTGGAGTTGAGGATGCGCGCGGCCTTATCGTCAGCCATCTTGGTATCGCGGTCGATATCGAAGGTGCGGAACTGCCAGTCGGGATTGTCGAAGACCATGTTCTTGAAGAACTGCGTGCCGAAGGCGAACATAGCGGATTTTTCAGGCACGGGGCCGGTGATCCACGGCATCCAGCCGGCGGGATCGGCCTCGCCGCCGGGCGAATAGCCGGGGAAGATTCGTTGTCCCTTGGAATTGGTGGATCCGGCATAGAGCTTTTTGAGCGCCGCGAGTTGCGGCGCGGTCAGGCAGGTACTGGAATCGGCCTCTTTGCAGAGGAGGACGGAGGGATCGAAGTGGCACTGGCGCGGGTCTTCAATGACGCCATCCTTGACGTGATCGATGGTGTCGCAGGCGCCGAGCGCGGCTGCCTGGATGGCGGGCAGCTTGGATGGCGGAATGTAGTCGGCGGGCGTATTGAGTGTGGCCAGAATATTCCAGGCGGCGTCGGCCAGAAGGTGAGTCCAGTAATTGGCCGGCGCGCCTGCGAGGATGCCGTTATAGTCGGCAGGATAGCGCTGCGCTTCCATAAGGGCCTGGCGGCCGCCGTTGGAACACGAATTGAAATAGGACCAGCGCGGGGCGTCGCCGTAGAAGTGTTCGATGACGGCTTTGGCGGTGACGGCGGTTTCGTGAATGGCGCGATAGCCGAAGTCGACGATCTTTTCGGGATGGTGAAGCGCCCAGCCGGCGTCGGTGACGCCGCCTTTGTGTCCGGTATCCGTCGAGGCGGAAGCGTAGTTATGCTTCACGGCGTCGGCGAGTTCGTCGAAGTTGATTTCTCCGGCGAAGCCGCCGTTGCCGACGCCCTGGAATTTTCCATTCCAGCCAGTGGCGGGCAGCCAGACTTCGAAGCGAATATCGGAATCCTGGGAGGGCTTGATGGAGCCTGCGACCCGGCAGAAGGAGGGCAAATTCTTGATGGCGCGCGCTCCGGCAGGGGCGAAATCGCCGGCGGGACGGAGTTCGGCGGTGGCGATGGTGGTGTGCGGAATCGCGAGGGTCGTGAGGCTTTCGCAAGTGGCGGCGGAGAGGAGCGGGGCGGCAAATAGGAAGAAGAGAGTGCGGGCCATGTCGAGATGATAGCTCAATGAGATCGCCGTAGCTAAAGTAGATATTGAGGTCCGGGAAAGGACGTCGAATGTCGAAACGCAATAGCACGGCCCTGCTGGCCGCGCTGTTTGTGATCGCCAGCCAGGTTGGCGCGCAGAATCTTCCGGCAGGGGCTGCTGAGCCCAGGCCGGTAATCCACGCCACGGTCGATGCGGTTGCGCTGGATGTGGTGGTCCGCGATAAGAAGGGCCGGCTGGTGAAGAACGTCGCTCCCGCCGATGTGGAGATCTACGAGGATGGCGTTCGCCAGCAGATCCAAAGTTTCCACCTGGTGACCGGCGGCGATGCACCGGCCGCTCAGGCCATACCGTTGCCGCCCGTCAATTTGGTCTGCATCGTGTTCCACAACCTGGACCCGTTGACCAGGAAATGGGCAGTGGCGGCTGCCGAGGAGTTCATCAAAACCCAATTGCATCCCGATACCTGGGTGGGAATCTTCAACCTCGATTCGCGGCTCACGCCTCTCTATCCGTTTAGCACCAGTCGCGACGATCTCCTGCGTGCGGCGGGCAAAGCCTTCTACGGAACCACCGTGGATATTACCAGGGCGGCGGAGGCCGTCTCCGAATATACAGTTCTACGTTGGAACCGGGACCGGCGTGGCTAACCAGTCCACCACCGGCTCGGTAAGCATGACAGCCATCACGGGAGCGGATGTGGACAACGGGCCGGGCGCCAACTCGCAGCGTGGCGACCTGGTGCTCGAGCGCGAGCAGTTCATAGGTGTCGAAGGCGCCCGGCAGATGGACCAGATCCAGTCGATGATCCGGCAGATTGGAACCTTTCCCGGGCACAAAACGGTTCTCCTGCTGAGCCCCGGCTTCACCGCTACCGGCGACCCCGATCAGTTTCAGGCGATGTTGAACAAGGCCAACCTGGCGAACATTGGCGTTTATGCCTTCGACGCCAACGGCCTGAGCGAGACGTCCACGGCGCAAGCGTCGTCGATGGCCATACAGCATGTGACGACGCTGAGCCTGCAACAAGGACAGCCGGCGGTAGACGGTCCGGGCAATATGGCGGAGAGGTCCCGGCAGAGCGATTACCAATACAATGCCGTGCGTCTGTCGGATTCGCAGTCGGCTCTGCGCGCCCTAGCCGAGGGCACGGGCGGATTCCTGGTGGCCAATAGCAACGATCTGCGAAAGCCCTTCCAGCAGATCGGCGGGGACGTGGAGACGCATTACGAAGCGCTCTATCGTCCTTCCTCTTCGAAGTACGACGGGCAGTTCCGGAAGATCGAAGTCAAGCTGGCGCACGCCGATTGGAGGGCTGAGAACCGGCAGGGCTATTTCGCCATCCCGGAAATGGGCTGGTCGGGAACGCTGCGCCCGTTCGAAATCGCCGGCCTGATGACCTTGAATGCGCAGCCGCGGCCGCACGCCTTTAAGTTTCGCTCCGCGGGTTTCCAGTTCCGGCCGGGCGTCAATTCACAATCCGAGATCGTCTTCGAGTTGCCGGGCGCAGCTCTGACCGCTACGCCACAGCCGGCGCAGAAGAAGCACCGGTTGCACGCGTCGCTGTTCGCCGTGGTGAAGGACGCTGACGGGCAGATCGTCGACCGGTTCGGCCACGATTATCTGTACGAAGTGCCCGACGACCAGTTGGCTGGGGTCCAGGCCGCGCCCATCGATTACCGGCATACGTTCAACCTGCCGGCCGGCCACTATGCCGTAGAGAGTGTGCTGCTGGATCGCGAAGCGAGACGCGCCAGTACGAGTACGGTGGAGTTCGATAGTCTGCCGGCGGAGGGTGTGGAATTGAGCAGCGTGATGCTGGTTGCGCGGGCGGACCCGCTGACTTCGGCACCGGATGCAGACGACCCCTTGGTGTTTCAGGATAAGGAACTCGTGCCGGTGCTCAGCGGACCGCTGAAAGCCTCCGCCAAGCCCCTGGCGTACTTCGTGGTGTATCCGGACAAATCGCTTCAGGAAGCGCCGCACATCCGCGTTGAGTTCTTCGTGAACGGAGAGGAACTCGCGCGGAAGCAGGACGAGCTTCCGCCGCCCGATTCCTCCGGCGCGATACCAATGGTCGTGAACGCGGCCACGAAGCCCGGAAAGTGCGAGATCCGGATTACGGCGCAGCAGGGCCTCCATTCGGTGACGCGGAGCATCGCTTACACCGTGGCTCCGTAAGTCTGTGCGTGGATCGACAGAACCAGAGAAATAGGCAATAAATAGGAAGGATTGTGATACCGTTTTCACGGCCCTTGACCCTAAGCTGGAGATGAGGGAAACAGTTCCGAAGGACAAACAAATGCAGAAGCGCAAACTTGGAAATAGCGGCCTGGAAGTATCGGCTCTCGGGCTCGGCTGCATGGGAATGAGCTTTTCTTACGGTCCGCCCAAAGACAAGCAGGAGATGACCGCTCTGATTCGGGCAGCCGTCGAACGCGGTATCACATTCTTCGACACCGCCGAGGTCTACGGCCCGTTCACAAACGAAGAACTCGTCGGCGAAGCGCTCGCGCCCGTCCGCAAGCAGGTGGTGATCGCCACCAAATTCGGCTTCGACCTCAGCCCTGATTTCGATCCCCGCGGGATGAAGGGCGCGCCGGGCCTAAACAGCCGGCCGGAGCACATCAAGCAAGCCGCCGAGGGCTCGCTCAAACGTCTCAAGGTGGATGTCATCGACTTGTACTATCAGCATAGGGTTGACCCGAATGTTCCTATCGAAGACGTCGCGGGCGCGGTGAAGGACCTGATTCAGGAAGGCAAGGTCAAACACTTCGGCCTGTCCGAGGCAGGAGTGCAAACCATCCGCCGCGCGCACGCGGTCCAGCCGGTAACTGCCCTCCAGAGCGAATATTCGCTGTGGACGAGGACTCCGGAGAAAGAAGTGATTCCGGCGATCGAGGAACTCGGGATCGGCCTCGTTCCATACAGCCCCCTTGGCAAAGGATTCCTCACGGGCAAGATCGACGAAAATGCCAAGTTCGACAGCTCCGACTTCCGTAGCACCCTGCCTCGCTTCACGCCCGATGCCCTCAAGGCGAATCAGACCCTGATTACTCTGCTCGCCAGCATCGGAGAACGGAAGAAAGCGACACCAGCCCAGATCGCGCTCGCCTGGCTCCTGGCCCAGAAACCCTGGATGGCGCCCATCCCAGGCACTACAAAGCTGCATCGCCTGGACGAAAACATCGGGGCGCTCTCGGTCGAACTCACGCCCGGCGATCTCCACGACATCGAGAACGCCGCCGCAAAGATCACTGTGCAAGGCGCTCGTTACTCAGAAAAGCTGGAGCAGATGACCGGCCGCTGAGCCGCGGCCGCGAGAGAGGGCCCATAGCGTGGCGCGCCTGGGCGAGTTTGGCTCGCCTGGACAAGCTGAAGCTTATCCCACGTGGGGCATGCTTTAGCTTGCCTGCCGGGCGAAAGCCCGGCCAGTCCCTGCGGGTCAGTGGTGCTTTGTGCCTTCAGAGAGGAGCTCAAGAAATGGACATCGAACGAATCGGCTCGCAACCTTCCGTCAAGGGACCGTCAGAGTGGTTCACCGGCACAGTACGGATCGATCCCCTTTTTCAGGCGCCCGATCCGGCTCTTGTGCAAGGCGCCAGCGTCACCTTCGAACCGAGAGCGCGCACCGCATGGCATACCCATCCGCTCGGCCAGACCCTCATCGTCACGGCTGGCTGCGGCTGGGCGCAGCGCGAAGGCGGACCGATCGAGGAGATCCGGCCGGGGGACGTGGTCTGGTTCGCACCCGGCGAGAAGCACTGGCATGGGGCCACGCCCACCACGGCCATGACGCACATCGCCATTCAGGAAAAGCTCGACGGTAAAGTCGTCGACTGGATGGAGCAGGTCAGCGACGAACAATACGGGGCCCGACGTTAATCTCGCGCTTTACGCCATGCCAGCAGAGCGAAGGGCGCCATCGCCAGCAAAGACACCAGAACGCACATGCCGAGAATATCCGCCGACAGCCATCGTTTTCCCGCAGCATCTGTAACGACCGGCGGGGCCGTGGGCAGTCTCAGAATGAGGACATTTCCCAGGGCACACGCGGCGTAGAGCAGAATCGCCGGAAGCCAGAAGCCCCGTCGTGGCGGCGCTGCCGGAACCGGGTTTGCTCTGCAATACAGAGCAAAGGCCTGATAGTACAAATATGCAGTGAGGAACCAGCCGGCGAAGTTACTTGCCGGTACTCCGAAATAAGCCCCTCCGTCCCGCCATATCCACGCGCGGTCTATCGTCGCCCAGGTCGGCTCCATGGAAAGGTCCCACGCCACCATGATGAAACTTGCCAGCAAGGGCAGCGCCAGAACACGCCCTCCGCGAATTGGCTTGTCGACGTGGCCGAGGATGAGAAGAGCCAGGATCCAGGCGACATACCCAATGCCGAGGTATGCCAGAGCCAGCAGCACCGGCAGTTGCAAGACCTTCGGCCCCATCACATCCGTAAAGTAGTAGTGCCCAAAAGGAAATCCCGTGCGCAGACTGACACTCTCGGCAAGAGTTCCGAAGCCAAGACAGAAGACCGCAAAGACTGAGATGCCCTTCCCCCCGTATAGAACGGAGCCGTGAGCGAGCGCGAACAGTGCTGGAGGAACAACGTGCAACAAGACTATCAGTAGCGTGGGGAGCCGGCCGGCGTAGAGCTGGGAAATCCGCGCGATGGTATATACCAGAAGCATTCCCCAAAGGAATTGCATTCGCCATCTGCCGACCCGCGAGCCTGCCGCCATGTTTCGAGTTTACGATTCCGGCGCGCCCGTTGACAGGCGTTCGCGCCTGCGATACACTCCTGTAGGCTACCAAAAGGTAAACGCATGGCCATGGAAAAGTCGGACGTCCTGCACGGCTCTCTCTCGCTCATGGTTCTTCGGACCCTGGATACCCTGGGCCCGCAACACGGATGGGGGATCGCGCGCCGTATCGAGCAGATCAGCGGCGATGCGCTGGCATTGAATCAGGGCACTCTTTACCCCGCTCTCTTGCGTTTGGAACAGATGGGCTGGATCGGCTCGAAGTGGGGCGCGTCCGAAAACAACCGGCGGGCCAAATTCTATGCCCTCACACGGGCTGGCAAGAAGCAGCTCGCCGCGGAAACCGAAAACTGGGAGCGGATCTCCGATATCCTCGGCCGATTCCTGCGGCCAACGGGCGAATCGTCATGACGCGGTTTCGCGTACTTTGGCGCCGGCTCTCCGCTCTCTTTCGCGCGCAAAGCCTGGAGCGCGACCTGGATGACGAACTCAGTTTCCATCTGGACATGGAAATTGCGGAGAACCTTCGCAGGGGTATGAACCCACCGGAAGCACGACAGACAGCCTTGCGGTGCTTCGGCGGAGTCGTCCAAATCAAAGAGACCTATCGTGAAACTCGGGGGATACCCATGATTGAAAACTCGTGGCAGGATGTACGATACGGCTTCCGGATGCTCCGGCGCAACCCGGGATTCTCGTTTCTCGCGATCCTCTGCCTGACCTTAGGCATCGGCGCGATCACCTCGGTCTGCAGTTGGATTGAGGGCATCCTCCTCCGCCCGTTCCCCCTCGTCGCACGGCAGGACCGGATGTTCGCTTTGACCGGCGTCGACCGCAACGGCCGCACCGACGTCTCCTGGCCAGACCTCCAGGACCTGCGGAGAGAATCCACGCTGGTCGACGCGTTTGTCGCCGAACATATCGGAGGCACCACGCTCAGCATTGGCGACCGCGCCGAGCGCGCCGCCGGGAGCGTGGTGTCATCCAACTATTTCGATGTCCTGGGCATCCACCCGATCCTCGGCCGCACCTTCGACCCGAGCGAGGACACGGGGCGCGACGCCCACCCTGTTACAGTGATCAGCTATCGGGCGTGGAAGGATCGCTACAAAGCCGATCCGGCGATCGTCGGCAAGACGCAAAGGCTCAATGGCGTGCCGCACACGATTATCGGCGTCATGCCCGAAGGGTTCTTCGGAACATTTGTCGGCTACGGGTTCCAGTTCTGGGTTCCGGCTTCCATGGAAGACAACTTTGAGGGCGGCGAATACAAGCTGGAGAATCGTGGCGCTCGATGGAGCGAAGGGTTTGCGTTCCTCAAGCCCGGCGTGACTATCGAGCAGGCGCAAGCGGATCTTTCGGCGATCGGCAAACGGCTGGAAGCGGCCTATCCGGACACCGATCGGGGGCGCGGCTTCAAGCTCTATCCCTTGTGGCAAACGCCCTTCAACGGCGCGGGCACTCTGCTGCCCACCCTGCGCATCTCTCTGGTGGTGGCGTGCCTGGTGCTCCTCATTGCGTGCGCTAATGTCGGCAACCTGCTGCTGGTGCGGTCATTTTCACGGCGGCATGAGATGACTGTGCGAATCTCGGTTGGCGCCGGGCGCATTCGACTGTTGAAGCAACTCCTCACCGAAGGTGTGATTCTGTCGATGGCGGCCGCGGCCGGTGGGCTTCTTCTTGCTTACTGGGGCCGGGACCTGATCAAGCTCGTGTTCCCGGCTTCGCCCGGGCTCATGGTCAATCTTCCCGCCCAAATGGATTTGCGCGTGCTGACACTGAGTGTCGGTGTCTGCCTGATCGCGACCGTGCTGTTCGCGCTGGTGCCGGCGTTGCAGGCCAGCAAGATCGACCTGGCGTCAGCCATGAGGTCCGAATCGGGCGGCGTGGTGGGAGGCCGTGGAAGAACCTCGATCCGCTCCGGCCTTGTTCTGGTGCAGGTCTCGCTGAGCTTTCTCTTGCTGGTGGGGACGGGGCTGCTGCTCAAGAGTCTCCGCGCGATGCAGAACACGGACGTGGGCTTCTCAACCGCAGGGGTGTTGAGCACTTCGGTCGACATGGTCGCCGCCGGCTACGATGGGCCGCGAATCCGCAATTTTCAAGACCAATTGGTGAGTCGCATGCAGGGGCTCGGCGGCGTGGAGTCGGCGGTCTGGTCGCGCACCGCGCCGTTCAGTTACCGCGGCTACCTTTCGGCGAGCATCGCGGTGGATGGACTTGTCGTCGAGCCAGGCGAGCAGCCGGTCGTGGAATACAACGAGGTTGGTCCCGGGTATCTTGCCACAATGGGGATTCCGCTGATCTCGGGCCGCGATATTGCGCGCGGCGATATCGAAACCGCCCTGCCCGTCGCCGTGGTGAATCAGACCATGGTGCGGCGATTCTGGCGCGGCCAGGATCCCGTGGGCAAGCGGCTCCAGGTGAAAGAGCGATGGCTGCGAGTAGTCGGCGTCGCGCGCGACTGCAAGTACTCCAGCCTGCTGGAGACCGCCAAGCCGTTTTTCTACACGCCCCTGCGGCAAGGCGCCATGGGCGGACAGGTCCTCCAGATTCGAACCGGGCTGGGCCCACAGAGGATCGCCACTGCGCTGACTCGCGAGGTAAAGGCCATCGATTCGAACCTGGCGCCCGCCGAGGTGATCACGCTGCGTGAGCAGGTCGATCGAATGAGCTGGAGCTGGCGCGCGGCGGTCGATCTGCTTGCAATGTTCTGCTGCATGGCGCTGTTGCTCGCCGGAATCGGACTATATGGCGTAATGTCCTACGCAGTCTCGCAGGGCACGCGTGAGTTGGCGCTGCGCATAGCTCTGGGGGCGGGAGCCTCCGATCTGCTGCGAATGGTGATCTCGCAAGGCCTCAGCCTCACGTTGGCTGGCGTTGGTATTGGCGTGGTCGCGGCTTTCGGGCTGACGCGGCTGATGGGGAGTCTGCTCTACAAGGTAAGCCCGCGCGACCCGGAATCGTTCGCCGCGGCTTTCCTTGTGATGGTGGTGGCAGCGGTGTCGGCATGTTTCCTGCCGGCGTGGCGCGCCACCCGCACCGACCCGGTACGCGGGCTGAGACCCTAGCGTTCGCACCGGTGTGGCGCAGGCTTCAATCTCGACCCGCCGCGCGGAGAAGAGTCACTGAGTTTCCGAGCCGCGCGCGTCAGCAAGCGGTTTGCGAGCTCACGTGAAACTCGCCTGCGCCACGAATTCAGCGAGCTACTTCACCGCGAGCCACGCCAGGAAAAGTCCGTCGGGCTTAACGTCTTCCCAATAAGAAATGGGGCGGCTGGAGACTTCGCGGCAGTGCCGGCGCAGCAGGCGCTCGAGCTCGCGGCGCGTGAACCATTTTTCCCAATCGGGAGTTTCGAGCGTGCCCCACTGCTCGGCATTCTTGTCGATGATGGCGATCCGGCCGCCGGGCTTCACCACGCGGCAAATCTCGCTCACCGCCTTTTCGATTTCGACGGCGTGCTCGAGCGATTCGGTGGCGTAGGCGCCGTCGAAGAAATCGTCATCGAAGGGAAGCTCGGTCATCGATCCGGCGCGCGTCTGGATGCCCTCGGGGACGAAGCGGAGCATAGTCTCCGAGATGTCGAGGCCCCAGAGTTCGGCCTGCGGCTCCTGCTCGTGGAATACCCGGGCGAAGCGGCCTTTGCCGCAACCCACGTCGAGCACGCGCTTGCCGGCGAGCGGGCCCAGATGTTCGCGGATCAGCTTGACGTGGTAAATACGCGGGTCGATGGTCGAGGGGAAGTGCTCTTCATCGCCGGCGGCCCGGTCGAAGGAAGATTGAATGCGCGCGCGCAGCTCGGGGGTGAGCCGCGCGCGCTGTTTGGCAGCGAAGAGGTGCTTCCAGTCCAACTTATGCCCGCGTGAGGAAGATGGGCAGGCCGACCTTGCGGTCGTAGAACGGACGGTAGCGCTCGGTATTGTACATGGTGGCGACTTCTACGTGGCGCGGTCCCAGTTTGGGATCGGGGATGGGCACCATGGCGTAGCATCCGTTGCTGATGGCGCACATCTGGCCGTGCTTGCCGGCTTCGATGGCGTCCATGGCCATGCCTGCGAACGTGGAGGCCACCATCCGGTCGACAAAATCGGCGCTGCCCGAGCGGAGATCGTAGGTCAGGTCGCTGACGATAGTTTCGTCGCCCGTGGCTGCCTTGATTTCGTTGCTCAGGTCTTCGGCCACGCTCATCTTCTTGCGATGCCCGAAGGCGTCGGCGTCTCCATACTCCTTCACCTGATAGCCTTCCCACTCGGCGCCCTCGGAGAGGATGGCGAGCGAGTAGTTGCTGGGGTTGTTGTGCTTGTCTTCCACCAGCATGCCGATGAGCTTCTGCAGATCCACTTTGTATTCGGGAATGCAGCAGCGAACCGAAGTCACATACGCGGTATAGAGTGCGGTGTAGCCGGCGTCGCGCCCGAAGACGCGGAAAATGCCGATGCGCTCATGCGACCCAACCGTGGTGCGCTGGCGCTCGATGGCATCCATGGCGCGCGTGATGGCGGTGGAAAATCCGATGCAATATTCGGTGTTCCGCACGTCGTTATCCATCGTCTTCGGGACGGCGATGACGTGGAAGCCCTGGCGGTCGAGCTCGGCGGCGTAGCTGAGCGTGTCGTCGCCGCCGATGGCGATCAGGTAATCGAGCTTGAGCGTCTCGATATTCTTGAGGACGGCTTTGGTCACATCGAAGACGGTCGAAGTGACGCCTTTCTTGGTGGTTTCCTTAGCGGGGAAACCCTGGCCCTCGAGCACAGGCGGCAGTTTTTTCATCTTCGAGGGATTGGTGCGCGAGCTGTGCAGGTACGTGCCGCCGGTGCGGTCGATGGTGCGGGTGTTCTCGCGGTTGAGGGGCTGCACGTAACGAGAGCGGCTGGCGGGCTCTTCCAGGTTGACGTGGGTAAGACCTTCCCAGCCGCGCCGGATGCCGATGACCTCGCAACCGATTTCGCTGCCGCGGTAAACAACCGTTTTGATAACCGAGTTCAGTCCCGGAACATCGCCGCCGCCCGTGAGAATACCGATACGCTTCGCAGACATATTTCTCCTGACAAGTGAGGATTACTTTCGGATTGGAAAACCTCATTATAATCGTACTCATGACGCGACGCGATCTGGCAAAAATTGCGGCGAGTGCCGCGGTGCTGTTCGAAGGGCGGGCGCAGGCCGCGGATACCCCTAAATACTCCGGCGCGCTCGACGGATTCGAAGGCAAGGTGGACGCGGCGGGATTCGATCCGGTCGCGTACACCAAGAAACTGCATGACGAGGCGCCGCTGCGCATGACGTTCAAGGCCACCGCTCGCCGCGAGGCCGAACAGTGGCAGAAGGAATTGCGGGCGAAGGTGACGGAACTGGTGGGCGGATTTCCGGCGCCGGCAGCCCCGCTCGATGCGCAGACGCTCGAAATCCGCGAGTTTCCGTCGTACCGGCGCGAGAGATTCGTCATACAAAGCCGGCCGGGGTTTTACGTTCTGGGCTACCTGCTGACGCCGAACGCCGGAAGCGCGCCGCATGCTTCGGTGATCTGCCTGCCCGGACACGGCGGGGGAGTGGACGACATCGTGGGAATCGACGAGAACGGGCACGATCGCACGGTGAAAGTGGGGTATCAATACGATTTTGCCATCCAGGCGGTGGAACATGGGATGGCGGCCGTGGCCATCGAGCCGATGGCGTTCGGCTGCCGGCGCGACGCAGTGACGAAGAGCAAAGGACTGGGCGCGTCGGCCTGCCAGCCTGCGGCGGGGGCGCTGCTGCTGCTGGGACAGACGATGATCGGCTGGCGCGTTTATGACGTGATGCGGACCGTCGATTGGATCGGGACTCGAAAGGAGCTCGACGCCGCGCGCGTGGGATGCATGGGGATTTCGGGAGGCGGTACGGTTTCGTTGTTTTCGGCGGCCCTCGATACGCGCATTCGCGCGGCCATGGTGAGCGGCTACCTGAATACCTTCCGCGAGTGCATCATGAGCGTGTCGCACTGCATCGACAACTACGTGCCGGGCATTTTGAATTGGGCCGAGCAGTACGATGTCGCCGGCCTGATCGCGCCGCGGCCGCTGTTCGCCGAATCGGGCGAGCGCGACGATATTTTCCCGGTGGCGGCGGCCCGCGAGAGTTTCCGGCG